>ERZ1292623.150-Hain-H51-01um-R1-150-length-76584-cov-7_pt1 | contig 51082 bp, 53 predicted proteins | sample MGYA00564398_ERZ1292623 | MGnify/ENA primary metagenome ERZ1292623 (study PRJEB36523, sample SAMEA6512633) | groundwater metagenome | collected 2019-01-07 | study: AquaDiva: Metagenomics assemblies of 32 groundwater samples
ATAGCTTTAAATAATATAAGGATAAATTTGTTTTATGATAAAAAAATTACTGGCATCAATTGTTTTAGCTTTATTTTTAGTGACAGCATGCGCTAATGTAAGCTATGAAGAATTCAAAGAGGGGGCATATTCAATGCAATTTGTGAATTGGGGCGACAGGGAGCCAGACAATGTTAATATAGCAATGAAGCAAGGAAATGCTTATTGTGATGTTCTAGTATCAAGAAGAGAACTAGGCTCGTTAGGGTTTGAGCTTGGATCTGATGTTGCTTTAGCCTTTATCAAAAACTTACCAGGAGCTACAATACTCAAAGAATCAAAAAATCCAAATGAGGTAAGACTGGAAGTAAAAGCATCATTCAATGGTAAACCAATCAAATCTGAAATAAAAGCAATACCATGTGATGGAAAGACTTATGCTGTAGCATACACATGTAAAGAACCAAAATTTAGCAAGTTTGAACATGTAAAAACAACTATGTTTAACTCAATGAAGTGCAGCTAACCAAAACATTTAACAAGATATTAAGTTACTAAACTTTATGCAAAAAAAAGGTGAGATTTCTATAGTGTTCAAGTATGCGCTGGTCTTAGTATCAGGAATAATAATATTAGCCTTCTTTATAGGATTTGCATTTAACATTCAAAGAACTGGAGAAAAACTTCAAGCAACGGAAGTAAGGGAAACTTTAAATGATTATTTAGTAGCATTATCAAGTTCTAGCTATAATCTACAGACCCCAGCTGACTTAAAGATAAAGACAAGACTTTCATTTAATACCCCAATATGCCAACACTTTATAGTACAACAACTTAACGGTGTTTCAGCGCCGGCAGAGTATTCTCATATAATCTATGCTCCAAGATCTTTATTTGGGAAGAGTTTAGAAGTATGGAAGATGGGATGGTTTTATCCATATTATATAACTAACTTTTTCTTCATAACAAACAAAAGAACTAAAGTAGTCTTAGTAGGAGATCAAGAGTTTATTATTGAGCTACTTGATGAAATACCACCAAACTTGAATGTAGGCATCGGGAACAGTGTTAATATCAAAGACTATGCTGATGATTCAAAAAATTATGAACATGTGAAAATAATTGCTTTTAGCAATGTTCAGCCGCAAGAACAAGATAATGTACAATTAATAAGTATAAAACCATTTGAAAGTTCATGCAGAACACAGGTGGATGGTACTGACAAGTTTAAGTGCCATGGAACAATTGCATTTCCAAGTGGTGCAGCAGAATTTTATGGGAAGACAATGATGTATGGAGCGTTCTTTACAGATCATGTAACAGATTATGAATGCAATTTTGAGGCTGCAGAGAAACAGTTAAAGTTAGTATCAGCAGTATATGGAAACAAACAATTATTGTTAAGATCTAAACTATCAGGATGTGGGCTGTATAATCTCGGGTTTGATTGGTCACAAGATGGGGCTGGATGGAATGAAAAAGCAACTTCTTTATACTCAGCTAATGACCATCTTGGATCAAGGAGGGATTGTGCATATGTATTCTAAAAAAGCTCAAATAGCAATGATAGAACTATTAATGGTGTTAGTGATACTTGGGATACTGATAGGCCTAGGGGTATATGTATATTTTACATTCTTTATATCAAGTGTAAAAGATACAGAAGCAGAATTAGAAATACAGGAAAGCAACACATTGTTAGCTTTTGCAGCAGGGCTACCAGAACTACAATGCAGCCAAAGAACTGACCCACAGAACTGCATTGACACAATAAAACTATTAAGCGCTATGGAAGTTATAAAGGATAATCCCAGAAAGTATTCTGAGCTATTTGGGGATAGGGGGTTAAGTGTGGAGGTAATCTATCCTGAAGTGTCAAATATTGAATGCAGTCAAGTAACCTACCCCAATTGTAAGATATTCAAGCTTTTTGATAGGGGCAGTGGTAAAAAAATCTCTGTACCAATACCGTTATATTATCCTACAACTGGGACATCCTATGTAGGCAGATTGATATTAGAGGTGGTAAATGAGTAAGAAGGGGCAGGGGGAGGTTATTGGTCTGTTAGTTATTGTAGTTTTAATAGTAATCATAATGGGTATATTCATTTTTTTTGCTTTTAGTGGTAATGGAAGTTCTACTGATTCTTTTAAGCGGAATCTCCAAGCAAGCAGACTAGCTGATGCAATATTGCAGTATACTCCTCCATGCCCAGGTGAACAAACAAAGGATATAAGAGATGTGCTAAGGAAATGCGATTTTAAGTTAGATAATGAAATATGCGGAAAACCATGCACTAAACTTGTTGAAGAAGAAATTAAAAATATAGTTAACAGTGTTAACATAGCGCAGTCATTTTATGAGTATGGAATTAAGGTTGAAAAAGAGGATAAAATTGTTCAAATAAGTACTTGCGACCCCGGAATTGTAGACAGAAGCGTAATAAGCAGTAATACAGTTCTAACAGTAAAAGTATGCAATATTCAATAGTTTGTTTACACTGATAAGTAATTTCAATATAGTAAAATCGCTGGGTATTATTTTCTTAAAACAGCCTAAAACAATAAAATATTGCCACTACATAGGTTTTATGCTCATGCGTAACCATAATCTTTATAAACTATAACCAAGAATAATGATAAATGAACATAACATAAAGCCAATGTTATGGGACTACAAAAAAAACAAAAAACCGTTAATATGGTATACCAAAACGGAGGTGTATACTCTATGCAAAAACAATTTATGTTAAGAGCAGCTAAAAAATTTGCTGCACTGTCAACTAGCGCTGCCATGATGGGAGCAACAATGACAGGTGCTTTAGCTCTTGACTTAGCAGAATATCCAGCACCATTTGTGACTGCTGGAACATACGATGATTCGAACGCATTTGTTGTTGGAGCAGGTGCTGCAGCAGCAGATACTTTAGGTGTTAGTGATCTAACAACTGGTCTGCAATTTGAATCGAAGGTATGTACTGCAAGCGGGGGTAGTGTTAGTGTAAGCGGGGGTGTAAGTGAAAATATTCCATTAGGCATGAATATTTCAGACTCTGCATCTACTACACTGGACCAAGAGCTAGGCGACGACGATATTAGTTCACTTCTAGACAGTAGTATTACTTTTAGAGGAAGTGATTATGACGTACAGGAATTAATCGTATTTGGACAAACCACTGGAAGTCCAACAGTTGAGACTTCTTTAACAAGTTCTGAAGACGATTATGAAACTGGAATCTTCATTGAAGCACAACGTGACAACTTAAAGTATTACTATGCCTTTGATGAAGCAATTGAACCCAACGCAACAACAGCTTCTGACTCGTTACAAATTAAATTTTTAGGTCAGACACTTAAAATAACCAATGTTGCTTCGAACACTAAGTTCACCGCACAAGTAGGTGCTGAGTTCTTTATGAACGTTGGTGATAGTGTTGAAGTCGATGGAAAGAGCGTAACTTTAGATAATGTTGGAAGCGGCGGAGCTATAGTTGTAAGTGTAGATGGAGTAACTGAAACAATTCCAAGCAGTGGAACAGAAACTGTAAATGGAGTTGAAATTGTAAACGATGAAACATTCTACGAAGATAACAAAGATCAGAGATCTGCAACTGTAGTAATCGGAAAAGATGCACAAGAAACATATTCAGATGGTGATGCATACGTAGGTGAGGATAAAGATGATCCTGCCTGGGTATGGAATGTAGCAGGACTTCAAACAAGCCCTGTATCAGCAACAACCACAAGTGTAACAGCTGAATATACTGGACCTTACTTTGGTGTTGAGAATGATTTCGTGTACAATGACGACTCAGACAACCCACCAGGCGCAGGTGAATGTATAGACTATCCAAACAACTACGTAAGTATCTGCTTTGATAGTATAAGCGTTCCAGATGACAAGTATATGACTGTAACTGTTGAACGAGATGGATCATCAGATATTAGTGAAGCACTTGGAGCTTCTTTCACTGGTGTTAACGCAGTATTTATACACACTGCTCAGAGTGAAGGATTAGTCATAGATACAAGTCTATTAGCTGTAGTAAATGGTACTAGTACCTCTGATATTAAGACCGAAAAACTATGGCTGTACATAGAAAATGAAACAAGAATTCAGCTGATATACGAAGACACCAATGGAAGAGAAAGACTTGCAGGCTGGGTAACAGCTGGGCAGGAGACCACGTCTAACTCATCTCAGTTTGCGCACATAAACTACGATAACACAAAAGATAGTGATGTCCTAATACATTTGGATAAAACCCAAAACACACATGCAAACGTAAGTGGAAGTTACATCAACCTGACATTTGTGCCATTTGATGGCACAGACCTACCAAACAGAAATGACAACATAACTGTAGTGTTCCAGTCCGGCGGTACAACTGGATTTAGCAGACTTGGAACTGTAGCAAGTAGCGAAGAAGCTGGAGAACTTGTCTGGAGAGGACGGTTATCTAGTGGTGCTGTTTCAGAAAGCGCAATAGGTGCAAAGGATGAAGACCACAGATCTAAATATGGTATCATCGTTAGAGATCCAAAATCTAATGGAGCAAGTGATACCGTAGTATTAGACATACCTGGTGACCAAGTAAATGCAAATATAGTAGTTAAAGGAAGAACCACTGTTGTAGGTGGAGGTGGCAATGAAAATTGTGTCGTTGCTGAAGTAAACCCTAAACTATTATTGCATAACGAAGTTACAAACCCAAGCGCAAGCAACCTTGTATTAGTAGGCGGGCCATGTGCTAACCCACTTGTAGAAGACCTTGGATTTGGTGTAACATGCGCAGGATGGAGCATGAGCGAAGGAGAAGCACTTGTTAAGTTAATTAACAATGGCGATAAAGTAGCACTTCTTGTAGCTGGAACATTAGCTGATGATACCAGAAGAGCTGCTAAAGCACTTGCAAACTTCCAAGACTATGCCTTTGAAACAACTGAGGTTGTAGTAAGAGGAACTTCATTCAGTGATATCACTGTAGAAAGTGGCGGTCAATAAAAAAGGTAACCCTTTTTTATTTTTTTTATTTTTTTTATTATATTTTTGTATACATAAGATATAAAAACTGTTTATTTTTAAAGTACGCATGAACTACGAAGAAGATTACCATCATTACTTACATGAACACTTACTAAAAAATAAAAGATATTACTCTTTTAGAGCCAGATACGCTGCACAAAACTATCTAAAGTATTTACCATCAGGAAAAATTCTGGAATTTGGTTGCGGGATGGGACAAAACATATTACTACAAAAGAATAGGGCAATTGGATGTGATATCTCAGAGTTTTCCAGAAAGGTATGTGAAGAAAGAGGGATAAAAACAATAAAGTCAATTGAAGAGGCACCAAAAGTGGATGGAATATTAAGTGTACATGTATTAGAACACCTAGAAAACCCCAAAGCAATACTCAAAGCCTTTAGAAATAAATTAACACCTGGAGGCAGACTTGTAATTGTACTGCCTGTAGCCTGTAAGAACAAACCATGCCCGCAGAAGAAAATGGATGTATCACAACACTTATTTGCGTGGACATTTGGAACTTTTAACAATATGCTTTTACATGAAGGATATAAGGTATTACATAACAGCTTTAATTACTCAAGAGGATTTTCCATGTTCTATAGATTACCATACCATTTAGCAGTAATTTTGATTAAGATAACAGGGGTATTAACAAATAAAAAAGAAATGATATTCGTTGCAAGAATATAAATAATATAAAAGTGATATTATTTGAATAATAAATCTTTTAAACAGAAACAAAAAAGATACACCATGGATAACACAGATGTAATAGAAATAAGAAAAGAGGCCATTCTAAAAACTGTAAAAAACAAATCTTTAATGGAATACTTACCATATGGATTACTGTTTATAATAATCTATTTAGGATACAAGCTAAGAGTTCAAAATCTTGTTCATTTAATTGATAGAACAACTGGGCAATACATACCCATAGCACTAGACCCATATTTATTTTTAAGATACGCAGAAGAAATACTTGCCAATGGAAAATTAGCAGCAATAGACACGTTACGTTATTACCCCATAGGCTATGTAACCGGCGGGGAGAATATACTTTTGTCATACATGATTGTATGGCTTTACAAAATAATACATGCTTTTAATCCAGAAGCAACATTACAATATGTGGATGTGATCTACCCACCAATAGCCTTTGCAGTGGGGCTTATATTCTTTTTTCTTTTAGTAAAAAAATTATTTAACTGGAAGATTGCAGTATTAGCATCTGCCTTTTTAGCAACTGTACCAACCTATTTGTTCAGAACAACTGCAGGATTTGCAGATAAAGAAGCACTTGGCAGCCTGTTACTGTTTGTGTCATTGTATTTATATGTACATTCATGGCAGGCAAAAACATTGAGAAACACATTAATATTTTCAGCAATGTCAGGAGTTTCAACAGGAGTAATGGCACTTGTGTGGGGCGGAGTAAACTTCATATGGTTAACAATCGGGGCGTTTGTAATGATTGAGATATTCCTTAATAAGTTCACAAAAAGAGATTTCTATGCATACACAGCTTTCTTAATACCATTATTGCTCATTGTGTTCACACAAACAAACAGGTACCCACCACAAGCATTTTTTGCTAGTGTAAGCTCTGGTATACTGGGCCTTGCATGGTTAACAGCATTAGTGCACTATATAATCTTTGAAAAAAAATGGCTTAAGATACATAAGTATTTCGATGAAAAACTTCCTGAGGGAGTATCAAGTTTTATTATAGCAGCAGGTATAGCAATAATTGGAACTAGTATTTATTATGGACCAACATTTATCATAAGCAGGCTAAGAGAGGTTTACATATCATTTACCAGACCGTTTGGAGAGACAAGATGGTCGTTAACAGTAGCAGAGAACCATCAACCATACATCAAAGAGTGGTTTGATCAGTTAGGTTTGAGATTTATATGGGCGTTTATAATCGGATCAATACTATTTTTTTACTCTATGATAAAAGGAATAGAAATAGCCAAGAAGAAAAAGTATTATATCACAGCTGCATATGCTTTGTTTGTAATCAGCTTTATCTTTTCAAGATACAGTCAAGAATCAGAATACTTAAATGGTACTGGGCAATTTGCATTATTCTTATATCTTGGAGTTTCATCAATGTTTATTATACTGCTTGGATATATTTACCTAAGAAGTTATTACAAAGACAAAAGCGTATACCAAGAGATTAGAAGCATACCAAAAATTTATGTATTCATGTTTATATTTTTTGTATTAATGCTAGTAGCAGCAAGATCAGCAGCCAGACTATTGTTTATTTTTTCACCAGTAATAAGCATATTTGCTGCGTATACATTTGATTATGTTTTCATATGGAGTAAAACACTAACAAAACAATGGTCTAAACTGGTAATCTGGGTTGTTATAATGTTAGTTTTATTCAGCCCAATAACTATAAGCGACAAACTAGGGGAGTACGGAGATAAAGGGATAATCAACATAAAATACAAAGAGGCTAAGGCGATAGCTGCAGGTACTGGACCAAGTTACGATCCGCAATGGCAAATTGCTATGGACTGGGTAAGAAAAAATACCCCTAAAGATGCAGTATTTGCACACTGGTGGGATTATGGATACTGGGTGCAGTATGGCAGCAGAAGAGCAACGCTTGGTGATGGCGGAAACAGCCGCGGTGCTATTAACCATTTTATGGGCAGGCATGTATTAACAGGGCATTCTGACAGAGAAGCACTAGAATTACTAGCAGCAAACAATGCAACACATCTTTTGATGATTGTTGATGAAATTGGAAAATACCCAGCTTACTCTTCAATAGGCGCAGATGTTGGTTATGACAGATATTCATTCATACCAGTATTTTCTCAAAATCTTGAAGCAACAAGGGAAGGAAGGGAAGGTGAGGTTATTTATACATACGAGGGCGGCGCAGGAGTAGATCATGACATAACCTATAGTGGTACAATATTCCCAGACGGAGCAGCAGGAATTATTGGATTTCAAATCCCAGTAATAGTAAAAGATGGAGTACCAACATTCAATCAACCTGTAATGACAGTGGTTTATAACAATCAGCAATTTCTTATACCATTAAACTGTTTATGGTACGATGGGGATCTAAATCTTTATGATGGCGGGATTGACGCGTGTGTAAGGATGTTAACCGTATTCAACAGCGAAACAGAATCAAATGCGATTGGTGGATTATTCTATCTGAGCCCAGAAGTAAGCCAAACAAGATTTACTCACTTGTTCCTATTCGATGAAGAAAATGAATTCTTTAAAAAAGTATATGACGATAGCAGCATGAGGCCACTTGCCGTATTCCAAGGAAGATTAGTAGGACCATTAAAGATATGGGAGCTGAGTTATCCTGATGATCTTGAAATACCCCCTGAATATTATGGTGAAACATTGCCTGATCCTAGAGTACAAGAAGTGAGGTAGGAATGAAATTTTCAGATAAATTGTTTATACCTGGAATAATAATATTAATTGGGCATTTCTTTTATAGATTAATTGACCAGTCCCAAATGCTTAAAGTATTTCCTTTAGATTACACAAATGACTGGGCATCGCACATAGCAAAAATATTTTTTTTGGAAAATTGCGGATTTTTTCAATATTGCGAGTATTGGTATAACGGGTTTACATTATTTGAATTATACCCACCAGGATATTTCTTGTTTACTTGGTTGATACAGGTTATAACAAATAATTATCTTGTAACAGCATTTGTTTCGATGGTACTATTGTTCACTATTGGCTTTTTAATTTTATGGAAACTTGGTAAACAAGAACATCTTAGCAAACTAAAAAGAGCAGCGTTTTTCTCATTTTATTTTCTAAATGCAATACCTATTGGAGATTATATAAGACTTGGAAGAATGCCTGAACTGTTTGCATGGGTAACATTCTTAGGGTTTGCAACTACCCTATTTTATTTTAGAAATAAAAAACTGAATAAGTATTTTTTTTTAACAAGTATTTTGTATGCAGTTATACTAATATCGCATCAAACAGTGGCAATATTAGCAAGTGTGTTATGGATTTCAATATTTTTAGCTCAAAAAGAAAAACTAAAAGTAATTGCCGGGTTTTTGCTTGGTGTGCTACTAAGCTCATGGTGGACAGTTAGATATTTTATAGCATCACAAGGGACATCAACTTATTCTTACGTATTATCGCGGTGGCTCTTTGATTTTAAAGTATTGATATGGACTAATATAGCCGCAATGATAATACCATTAGGCACTTTAATTTTATTTTATGGGTATATCAAAGACAGAGATAAAAATGAATTGTTGTTCTTTGCGCCACCAATGATTATTACATCTTTGGTATTGCTTAGAGTAGTACCATTTATCCCGATACTTAAGTTTGTTTATCCCGATCCTTACTTAAACTTTATACTATTTTTTGGATTGTTCTTTTTGCTTACTTCAAATTATAAATCATATAATAAGCTAATAGCCATGGTAATAACTGTGGTGATTATTGTTGGGCCCATAGCTGGTGTTGCTGTGAATATTGTTAAAACCCCAAGATTTGTAGGTCATGGGGAAGTAGAAGAAAATGCAATAATGGTCTTAAAAGAAGTTAATGGAAGATTTTTGATGGTGCATAGCCCATACGAGACTCTTTATAGCAAAGCATTTTTTGCTTACGCGCCAATATACCACGGAAAAATAACTGCAGGCGGATGGAATGAACAATTTAAACCCAAAGAATACAATCAAAGAATAATCGACCTTGATAAACACATAGAAAGAAAGGATTGTGACAAATTTGAAGAAATAATTTCCAGTTTAAATGTAACAGAAGTAATAACCTTTAATGATCATTGTGAAACTTTAATATCTTGCGGATGGAACAAAAAAAGTCAAAAAGGTAATGTTTGTCTCTTTGAGGTTAAAGGACGAATTTTTACCAAGTAATTGCCCTGATAATCTCTGCCATAGCAGTAAGAATTAGTTTAAAATTTGATCTAAATAAATTTTTATAAAATAATGGTTAAACCAGTTTAATAAGATCCTCTAAACTTAAATCTGCCTGCCTCATAATGCTCTTTAATGTTCCTTAGCAAGCTCTTTATGCAATAGAACAGGTATTGTTATTTTTCCTTTAATAGTTTCTTTTTTTAGGATAGCATGACTCCCCTTTGTCCTTACATGTATAAATCCGATCTTAGAAAAGAGCCTTAATTGCATCTTTACCCGACATTACTGGCAACTTTGGCATTTTTTATTACCTCAACAACAGAAAATAAAGGAAGTTCATTACTTATTAGTTCGCCATATTTTTCAGGTTGCTCTTCTAAATAAAGTTCAATAGCTTCTTTAATATTTTTCATAGCTTCGTCGGTGTTTCTACCTTGGGAAGCAATGCCTAGACTAGGGCAATGGGCAACAAAAATAACACTATTATCACTTAATCTCTCTTTATTAATCACAATATCCATAAAATATTTATTTTTCATAAAGCTTAAATAACTTAAGATGTTTTTAAACTTTTTTGTTTGGTTTTTTTATTTTTAACTTTTTTTAATGCAATGGAATAGAAAACTATATAACCTATCTTCATTAAAAGGAAATAAGATGATAAAAAAGTTATTGATACTAGCAATAAGCGTGGTAATGTTATTATCAATAATGTTAACAGCACAAACATGTGTAAAACTGCCAATATGCGGTGATGGAGAAGTAAACCAAGCATCAGAACAGTGTGATAAATTAGATTTTAATGATCACACATGCCAAACTGAAGGATTTAGTTCTGGGATGTTAAACTGCAATAATGATTGTACCATTAGTACAATGAGCTGCCAAACGCAAATGCCTCAATCACAACTGATTCAAAATTATATAATACTAGGAAATAACTGGGGTGGAGGCTCAGCATCACAAGATGAGCTTGATTATTACATAACAAGATATTCTATGGCACAAGAATTTAGAGACTGGGAAGGAAAACCACTAATAGAAGCAGGAGGACAGAACATACTAAAATATCGTCTTGGAGGAAGCCTTTTTGACATAAGCCTGTCAAGCGCACCAGAAAGAATGGATATATGGGAAAAAGCAACTGGACAAAGATCAGGATATATGGATATAAGACTGAAAAAAGAAGATGGAGGTTACATGCAGAGAAAGGATGGTAAAGAATGGCTTCTAGATTTGTCAACACAAGAAAATGTAAATCAATGGTCACAAATATTAATAGAAAGCTTAGAACCATACCTTGAAGAACAAGATCCACCATTCCATGGAATATTTTTTGACGTAGCTAACCTTCAAGATATGAACGGATACCAAGGAGTTCCAGCACCATCATCAGGAGAAGAATACTCAAAAGGATCACAACATGATGGATTAGTAAATGTATACAGGCAAGTAAGGAATAGATTTCCCGAGGGGATAATAATACTAAATGGTCATAATCCATGGGAAAGAAGTTCAACTTTCCAAAAAGATCCGTCACTACCAGAATATTCCGGAAGAAGATTAGTAATGGACAGCGGAGCTGACGGGATAATGGTAGAAAATAGAATGCTGTCAGGAGGACCATCAATATCAAGCTGGACGAGCGCGGCAATACAAGACATAAGCTATTTATTAGATAATGGAAAAAAGGTGATAGTAACATATGCATTTGGAGAAGACCAACCTAACTTTAATGCGCAAAGAAAATGGGCACTAGCAACATATTTAATAGCAACAGGAAATAACCGAAATGCGTATTTTGGAATGGATCAAGTTGGCGGCGGTGAACTACCAGATTATCCAGAACAAACATTTGATATCGGAAAAGAACTTGGAGAACCAATAAGCGGTATTTTAGAAGAAAGTAATGGTGAAGTATTAAGAAGAAACTTTGAAAATGGGATAGTATTAGCACATGTGAGAAATGATGGAACACCACAAGAAATAACAATACCAGGAGAATACGAAGCATTGAGATTGAATGGTGGTGGCGTGTATGACATGGAAGACACACCGCAAGGAATGATTAACTGGGATGGAGACATATTTGAGCAATTATTACCTCCAACACAACAAATCGTAGATGGATCTGCATTAATTCTTAGAGAAATACGATAATTATTTTTGTATTGGCCCATTTGGTTGAAAGTTTTGTACAGTGTATGCGATTATATAACGGTGTAGTATACATTGATAAGATTAATTCGAGAAAAAAGACCTTCTATTACTTGGGAAAAACTATAAGGCTTGGAGAAAAAACCAGAGAAAACCTTTTAAATAATTCCATGAAGTGAGTGAGATGCAAAATAAGATACCTAAAGATATAAAAAATAATTATGAATTCTTATCAAGAATGGACAAAGCATACTTACATGCTAGGTGGAGGTTATGCCCATTTTTATTAATTGATAAATGCTTACCTCAAAAAGGAAAAATTGTAGACGTTGGAAGCGGATATGGGCTGTTAGGGCATGTAATAGCAAGAAATCAAAATAGAAAAGTTTATGGAATTGATTTATCTAAAAAAAGAGTAGATATAGCAAGAAGATCCATCAATGGAAAAAAGAACTTATTTTTTGAAAGAAAGAATGTGAAAGACTTAAAATTAGGAGATTGTGATGGTATTGTTATGTCTGACTTTCTACACCACATTAGTTTTAAGGATCAAGAAAATTTGATTAGACAAGCAAGAGGGAAGCTGAAGAATGGCGGAATATTAGCAATCCAAGACATTGATAAAAAACCAAAATGGAAATATGCATTTGCAGCTGGTTTAGACCTTATTCTGAATGGTTTTCCATACTTATACTACAGACGAAAAGAAAATTTTAAGACAATGCTTGAAAGGAACGGATTTCAAGTTGAAATTGTCCCAGCAGATAAAGGGCTTCCGTTGCCGGATATTTTATTTATTTGTACAAAGGTTTCTTTGCCAAACATAAGGCAGAAACACCAAATGGAAAATTAATATTTATTAGTTTAGATTCTAAAGTAAGAGTAAAAAGCATTATCTTGTTTATTGTTTTATTCTCAGTTTCAGTATCAGCTTTATTATTTTTTAAACCAATGATCCTTTGTATACTCCTGATCATTAATGTTGGAAAGAATGGAGTAATGTTACAATAAGAAGATTTGACAATGTCTAACCCTGAGTTTATTGCTGCTAATTCAAGCTCTTTTTTGTGAAAACGATGCTTAGTTTGAACAACTATATCATGACTACCAAATAAACTTTTAAATGCTGGAACACGAATAAGAATTAAACCACCTGGTTTTGTAACTCTTGAAAGTTCTTTAAGCGCAGACTGCCATGAATTAACATTTTGATGATATAATACTTCAAAGCTAGTAACCAAATCAAAATAATCATCTTTAAACGGGAGTAGTTCTACTGAAGCTTTTTGGACGTTTAAATCTCTTTTTTTACAAAAATCAATAGCATGATCATTAATGTCAATGCCATTAACATTGCCGTACCTGGATAAAAATTCCATATTCTTTCCAGTGCCGCATCCTGCATCAAGAATTTTAACTCTTTGTTTAATATGTCTGTCTAATAATGCTTGGATTATTCTTCTGTTTCCAGCATACCACCAATGATTCTCTTCACGATTAAACATTAATTCGTACTGGTGTTGTTCCATTCTTTTACGCTATCACAGACTGTTTTAATATCTTTTGGCGGTAATTCTGGGTATAGTGGTAATGATAAAATTTCGCCGGATAATCTCTCAGAATTAGGCAAGGAACTTTTTTGTAAGAATGCTTCCTGTTTGTGTAATGGAATAGGGTAATGGACTTCTGTGTTAATACCATCTTCAGTTAAGTAAGATCTTAATGATTCACGGTTTTTAGTTCTTATGACATATAAGTGGTATACATGCTTGGTGTTAGGCATTTCATACGGGGTTTTAACTATTTTTTTTAAATTTTTATTATACTGCTTTGCAAGAATTATCCTTTTGTTATTCCAGGCATCTAGATATTTTAATTTAACCCTTAATATTGCTGCTTGAATTTCTGAAAGACGAGCATTCCATCCTGGAACTTTTACGTGGTATCTTTTAAACTGTCCATAATATCTTAAGCTTAATGCTCTTTCTTTTAGAACTTTATTATTTGTAGTGATAGCCCCGCCGTCACCATAACATGCAAGATTTTTACTTGGAAAAAAAGAGAAACAGCCAATATCCCCGAGAGTACCAACTTTTTTGTTTTTATAAGTTGCACCGCATGCTTGAGCGCAATCTTCAACCACTGCAATCTTAAATTCTTTTGCTATTTTGTTTATAGGATCCATTGCTGCTGCCTGTCCATATAAATGAACAGGAATAACTGCTTTTGTTTTAGGCGTTATTTTGTTTGCTATCTCTTTTGGATCTAAAGTGTAAGCATCATTATTTATATCACAGAAGATTGGCCTTGCGCCAGCCTGAAGAACTGCGGTGGCTGTTGGGATTGCTGTATTAGCCGGGACTAAAACATCATGGCCTCTATGGACTCCAAGTGCACGTAATGAAATTGCCAAAGCTGAAGTACCAGAGCTTGTTCCTACAGTATAATTGGTTCCGATATAGTTTGTGAACTCTTTTTCAAAATATTCTAATTCAGTACCAAATAAATATCTTCCTGATTTAAGCACTCTGTTTATAGCAGTATTAATTGGCTTTTGGATTAACTTATACTGTGATTGTAGTTCTAATAGTGGGATCATTGGTTTTTGGGTTTAAACCACTTTAAAATAATTGTTATAAGAGCTAAATATATGCTGTGAGCTGGGTTATGAAATAGCTATATGCATAAATAGAGTTGGTATTCTGGGATAAACATGAAAAAAATATCTACTGCTGATACAATATACTACCAACCAATACATCTTATAGGCAGTGATCAAGCTGCTGCAGAGTTTTTTAGTACACATCGAGGACAGCTTTTAGATGCTGTACGCTTAATTCGTAAAAAGGAGTTACCAATACAGTTAGGACTTAAAGCAACAGTAGTTTTAAAAAAGTATAATTCAGATGGTTGGGGTGTTTCACAGCAGGGTATGGATAGTGCTTTGTTATCTTTTGGTCAATTAGTTAAAGATGGTATAGATGTTAATGTTGATCCACGGTACAGCGGGCCAACAAGAAGCATGTTTCAAGTCTTATTTGATCAAGGATTAATAGGAACTGGATTTAAAGCAATATGCACAGGTGATTTAGATCAATTTCCACCATCAAAAAATCTTGAAAACGTTATAAGATTAAGCGAAGAAACTATAGCACATGAATCAGTATTGGGTGTTGGCAAAAGAGATGTGCCGGTAGTACTTGCTGCAAATCAAGAAAATGCATACTTAAGAAGGATATTTGAAGGCGTTATTAACATTAGTATTAAGAATACTTTAGAATGTTTTGAAAAGGAGTTATATGCAGAAGAACCACTGCAACAATTAGCTGCGGCAGATCCAGCATATATGTCGCATGGTGACTTCGTAACAGGTGTATACTTGCTTAATCCCTCAGCTGAAAATTATGGTGAATTTGTACGGGGCGTAGTTGATCAAGCAAGGTCAAGAGGATTTTTTGGTTTTGAAGATGAATATTTAATGGTGCATCTAGCGGCAGCATGTTCTAATCTTGATGCAATTTATTTTAACTCTGTAGCTAATCCTTTTAGTCCTATGGATATAAAAACTGAGAGAAATAAAATAGTAACAAAACAAATACAAGCGCCACTTGAGAAATTAGCTGGTACATTTGTTCATGCAATGTTACCGGATGGTATGATAATAGCCCGTGAAAGGCTCACTGAATTTTATCCAAGAGAACAAATTGATGAGGTTATTGGGTATATGAAACAAGCAATTGATGATGGATCTGAGCTAAATGAAGGTTATTCTTGATGACTAAGAAGTTAGGAATTATAGGGTTAGGGATATACCAAAATAATATGCCAAGGCTATGGTATTAAAGGGATCATGGTAAAAGATTTTGAATTCTTTTTAAAAAATTGTTACATCACCAATAATGTTGCTTATACTTCTTATAATACTCTAACATCATCCTAATACCTTCTTTTAGGTCAGTCTTCGGTTCCCAACCCAGCTCTGATTTAATTTTAAAGTATGAACAGTAGGAATCACCAATATCAATTTTTTTCTTTTCTTGAGGAAATGGAACTTCGATGTATCCACCAGAACCATTAACCTCAATTAGCATTTTAACAAAATTCTTTAATGAAACAGGATGGTGATGACCCAGATTGTAAAAGTTACCATCTGATTTCTTCATGGCTCCTGCACGCAAGAAAGCATCAACAACATCATCAACATAATTCATGTCTCTTAATTGCTCTCCGCCACCAAACAGTTCAATTTGCTCGTTATCTAAAATTTTACGAACAAACCAGGGAATAACTCCCTGACGTGAATGTTTCATTAATTGACGCGGTCCAAAAGTGTTAGTCAAACGTAAAGAACATGCATTAATTCCGTAAACATTATGGTATAAAATGTGATACCACTCACCAGCCATTTTGTTAATACCATTAACATCAGTTGGCTGCAGGATATGCTTCTCATCCAAAGGTAAATAAACTGGTTTGCCATAAACTTGCCTGGTGCCTGCGAAAATAATTTTCACATCTGGTAAACCATTAGCTCTAACAGCTTCTAATAAGGATAACTGAGCGCGACAGTTGATGTCAAGGTCCGGGTATGGATCCTTCATAGAATCAATGTGAGATACTTGCCCGGCAATATTAAAAATAATATCCTGCTCCTTAACAACTACCTGCATGGTGTGCTCAGAACGAATATCTGCAAGATTAATATGGACCTTATCCTTAATTGACTCAACATTAAATAAGTTACCACCATATGTGGGAATTAAAGAATCAACAATTATAACATTAGCACCAAGAGCCACTAGTTTATGAGCTATATTACTGCCTATAAAACCTAAACCACCTGTAATAAGTACATTTTTTTCTTTGTAAAAACTAAAATAATCTTCTACCACCTTAGCCACTTTTTCAGTCGTTTCATAAGTACTAATTCATACCATTGATTAATAAGCCCGAATAAAGTTTTAAAAATTCTTTTAGGCCTGAAAAATTGTGATTTTCCATACTGCCTGTCAAAATGATTTACAGGAACATTTTTGATAGTATAACCTCCATCTTGAATCTTCCTCATCATTTCAGTGCATATTAATCCAGTGTTAGACTCAAGAGTAATATTCCTAAAGATGTTAGTGTGCATTAAACGAAAATCGCAATCAACATCTTTAACCTTTAAGCCAAACATGATGTGCATACCAAAATTATACATTTTACCCAGGATTGTTCTATAAAATGGATCATGACGCTTTATCTTAAAACCATTCACAACATCATAATCTTCAATAAAAGGGATAAGCAATGACAATTCAGAAACATCATATTGGGCGTCACCATCAGTATAGAACACTAAATGTTTAGTAGCTGCAGCGAAACCAGAACGCAGTGCTCCGCCATAACCTTTATTTGTTTCATGGTGGATCACTCTTACTCTTTTATCTTGTAAAGCAATGTTATTTGCAATCTCACCTGAATTATCAGGCGAACAATCATTAACCATTATAATCTCATAATCATCACAGTGTTCACTTAAAACTTTGGTGAGCCGCTTGTACATTAGTTCAACTGTACCAGAATCATTGTACATTGGGAAAAACGCAGAAATTTGATACTGTTTCTTGGGAAGGTTTCTTTTCTCTTCTAGAGATTGTTTTTCATGGGTAGTAACTGATTCCATCTTGATATTCAAAATATCCAGTTTAAAAGTATTATTGGGTTAAAGAATCTACGAAAAGCTTTTAAAAATATTATCAGCAGTATGAATAATGATACTTTGGGAATATATGGTCTTTGTTATAGCTTTTGTAGTATTTATGCTGGTCATGTGGCTAACAAAATGGCTGATAAGATACTTAAGAAGAGTTAACCTAGTAGTCCCTGATGTACATAAGGAAGGCAGACCATTAGTGCCAATATCTGGTGGATTAGCAGTAGCAGGTGGTACAATTTCTGGTTTGATGATCTTTATATTTCTTAGAACATTCTTCCCTCAACCAACTGATAGATTATTACTAAACAGCTCGGTAATAACTTCATTATTTGCAGGGATTATAACCATATTAATAATAACCTTAATAGGATTTTTAGATGATCTAATAGTAAAATTAAACAGACAAGAATCGGGCGGGTTAAAGCAATGGCAGAAACCATTACTAACAATTGCAGCTGCAGTACCACTAATGGCAATAAATGCAGGTACAAGTACAATGGTATTACCATTCATAGGCAGAATAGATATTGGTGTGATTTATCCATTATTATTTGTACCACTGGGAGTTGTAGGCGCAGCAAATATGGTGAACTTATTAGGCGGATTCAATGGGATGGAAACAGGAATGGGGGCAGTAGCAGTAGGAATGTTAGGCTTATTTTCTTTATTAAAAGGGCATTACCTAGCTGCATTAATATCTTTAATGGCATTCGCAGCCCTATCAGCTTTTTATTGGTATAATAAAGTTCCAGCAAGAATATTACCCGGTGACTCATTAACTTACTTTATTGGAGGAGTACTAGTTGTAATAGCCGTAATCGGGAATATGGAAAAAGCAGCAATTATAGTTTCAATACCATTCATAATTGAGTTTTTTTTAAAGCTAAGAGGCAGATTCAAAAAAACAACAATAGGGTATGAAGATCATGGAAAAGTGAGATCTCATTATGCCAAGATATATTCTATACCCCATTTTTTTACAAGAACTGGGGAATACACTGAGAAACAGATAACATATATTTTAATATTTATTGAGTTATGTGTTTCAAGCCTTATATGGATAATATGAAACTATCAATAATAATACCTGCATATAATGAAGAAAAAAGAATCCCTGCTACTTTAGAATCTTATGGATCTTTTTTTAAAGAAAATGCAGAAATAATTGTAATTTTAAATAACTGCATAGACAACACAGAAAACATAGTTAAAGATAAAATAAAAAAATACCCCAATATATCTTATGCTACAGAAGAAAAAATAGGCAAGGGAAATGCAATAATAAAAGGAATAAAAGAAGCAAGAGGAGAGTACATATGTTTTGTAGATGCAGACTCTTCTACAGAACCAGATCAAATAAAAAAACTATACGACGAAATACAAAACTCAAACTTTGCAGGATTGATAGGATCAAGGTGGGTTAAAGGTGCAGTAATAAAAAAATATCAGCCAATACCCAGGATAATTGCGTCAAGAGCTTATAACCTACTTGTCAGAATAATCCTTGGATTACCATTTAAAGATACTCAGTGCGGTGCAAAAATATTTCAAAATGCTCCAATAAAAGAGATAATAGATGAAATAACACCAACAAAATGGGAGTTTGATGTAGCATTGCTATATCCACTATTCAAGAAGGGATATAAAATTAAAGAAGTACCAATAATATGGGAAGATAAAACAGACACCAACTTAAAGATATGGCCAACTGCAACTAAAATGTTTAAATCTTTATTGAAGATCAGGTTTAGAAAATGATAAGCGTAGTAATAGCATTAGCACCGGGAAGAAAAGCCGAGGTTATAGAGTCCTTAAAGAACTTAAATCATTCTGGAAAGTATGAAATCATTATAAAAGAAGGACTAAACCCTTCAGAAAATAGAAATAATGGAGTAAGAGAAGCTAAAGGAGAAATTATTGCGTTTTTAGACGATGATGCGTATGTGCATAAAGATCTTTTTAATAACGCTAAAAATTTTTTCAAGGAAAATGAAAGAATATCAATCGTTGGCGGTCCGCAGTTGACTCCCCGCTCTGATGGGGTGTTTGCTAAACTAACTGGAATAGCAATGGCAAGTTATTTTGGTTCTCAAAAGATGAGCAAAAGATACAAAAGGAGCAGATTTGATCTGAACTCTGATGAATTTGCCTTGACCAGCGCAAACTGCTTTGTAAGAAAAGACGACTTTAAAAAAATAGGCGGATTCAACACTAATCTATTCCCAGGAGAAGACCCAGAATTTTTTGCAAGAGCCAAAAATAAGGGATACTTAATAGCTTATAACCCTGACTTAATAGTATACCATAAAAGAAGGGCAACGTATAAAGAATTTTTTAAACAATTCTATAAGTATGGCAACACAAGACTGAAGAAAGAGCAGTATGTTAAATCTAAAAATGGGTTTTTATTTTTTTTACCAGCATTGTTCACGGTTTATTTTATCCCGCTATTATTATTAGGGATAATACTTCATAAGATATTTTTAATGCCCTTAGTGATTTATGGCATGTTTGCATTAATAGCTAGTGTGTACGAGTCAGTTAGAAATAATTATTTATATGGTGTGATTTTAATTCCATTCCTTTACATGAGTATGCATATAGCGTATGGATGCGGAATACTTGTAAGTTTAATAAAAAATAGCAAGACAGTATAGAGTATTATGCTGTTCTAACTCCAGTTAGCTTGTTTACAGCGTCTATGTCTTCTACAAGTGTTCTTTGTTCGTATCCGCAATAATTACAAAAGATACAGTCACGTTCTTTGTACTTTATTAATTCAATATCTTCAGATTTACAACGTGGGCATTTTACCATTTTGTTTTAATTACTTCTCTTTTTAAAAAGATTTCTTGTGTTTGAATATCTATTCTTGGTATAGCAATGGTTCATTTGGTTTGATCTCTTTTTTATTGTTCGTTGTTAAAAATGGTAATCCATTAGCTATGAGATTAGGAATTGTATCACAGGGGGTTAAGCAGTGGCAAGCACTATCCTTGATGCTATTACGAGCATTAACTGCAGGACTACTTCCCCACAATTCATCAAAAGAATCTTCATTAATATTACCCATCTTCCAATCAACAAGCAAACACGGCATTACATCGCCGTTAGGGATTATATAAAAAGAATTAGCTCCTGCGCGACATTGCATGTAACAAGCAGGTTTTCTTGAATACTTATCAAGGTAATTATAATAAGCCCGATAGACTAAACGTTCGTGTACTGGTCTGTCCTTTAAACTCTTTCTGACGTCTGGGACAAATTTCATCATAGTATCATAATCAGAATCTTCGAGGTGCAAATTTTCATAACCTTCTTCAGCACTAAACTTTTTGACTTTTAGTATTGGTTTAAACAAAAATCCAACCTCTTTTTCTTGAGCTAATTTATTAACTTCCCCAATATCATTTACGTTATTTCTAGTAACTGTAAAACCAAAATTAATCTTTAACCTATTAGGGTATTTTTTTTGTAAATCTTTGAGCATGTCGCACGTACTCATAACCATCTTAAATGCATTTGGAAGACCACGAGTTTCGTTATGTTTTTCTTCCATGCCATCTAATGATAGTTTAATTCCAAGAATTATATCGGGGTATTTATCGAGAAAAGATATGGTTAAGGACTCAACTTTTTTAGTAGCGAAACCATTAGTGACAATGCGAATATCAGGATTTTTAGCGTATGTAGCAATGGCATCAACAATGTCAGGCAGGATATCAACAATAAACGGTTCACCACCGGCAAGATTGAATAGTTTAATCTCTTGTAAGATTTTACTTGTCTCAATTTGTTTACGAAACACATTAGGATCTAATTGCTTAATCGGATTACGCTTCCAGATATCACAAATAACACAGCGTGATTGGCATAAATCTGTCATATTAATTGTGACACTAAGTGGATAAGCTCTACCCATTCTAAGTCCTATCATACTCTTTACAAGCCCCATTTTAAACTCCTACTAACCGTAAACTGCATTAATCTTTTCCCAGTTCCTGCAAGATTCGCAAATCTGAGTCTCATTCCACATACGGTTCCAAATATCTCCAACTGGTTCCTTTAATGCATTACCAAAAGCATTCTGAACTTTAACGCCGGACATTACATCACCATAAGCACTTAAATAAATTTTTTCTCTGCCAACCGGGCATAGTTTTGTTCCATTAAAATTGTACATTGAGTGATGGCGTACCTTATTGTGTTTGCGAAGATGCATGATGCGATCATAATCTTCTCTGGATAAAGAAACATTATCTTGTGACTTCCAGCCTCCAACAGTCTCAACATAATTCATAAGAATGTCGACGTTTAGAGATTCAGCAATTTTCATAATCCCCTCAAAAGTATTAATTCCATTGTGGAAAACAACTGAAGAAAAACAACAAGGAATGTTTAGCTGCTTACAAATCTTAGCAGTCTGAACTGCCTTTTCATGAAGACCAGGGATACCACGCCAAACATCATGTTGTTTTGCTTTAGGGCTGTCAAGACTTATCTGCAAATAACCAAGGCCGGCATCTTTTAATTCAGAAAGTTTTTCACGTGTGGAAAGACTTGCATTAGTTACGCATGAAACAATAGTCCCTTTTGGTTTCATTGCTTGAATAATCTCCGGTAGATCATCACGAAGCATCGGCTCTCCACCAGTAAGATTAACATGAATTGCACCAAGGTTATAGCATTGGTTCCATATTTTCTTAAAGTCTGGAACTGTAAGCTCTTCACGATTTTTGTTGTATAAGTCTAAAGAATAGCAAAAACCGCAAGTAGCATTGCAACGGTAAGTAACAGCAAACTCAACACTCCTCAATCTTTTCTGAGCTAATAACAAAGTTCTAATGAAACCTTCTCCAGCTCTATATACAAGCAGTGGTCGTTCTTTCATGTAGCCTATGTGGCGTAAAGCTTTTTCCATTTTATTCTCCTTTTTGTTATGATGGGTATGAGATGGTTTAAATAATTTTTGATTAAAACTAGCAAAGCTTATAAATAAAACGGTTGGCATGATGACATGGGTTTAACAAAACTTGTTGAAAATCTAAATAAAAGGAATTTATCTTCAGAAGTGTTGGGTGATTTATCAAATGAGATTAGACAACATGTTAGCGGTGGTGATGTTGATGTTAGAGTTGTTAATGGTCCTAGAGATGGAGATAGTTTTGTATACTGGTTAATTGTTGAAACAAATCTGAGTAGTACACTTAAATCAAGTCAAGATATACTTAACGGAGTTTTAAATGCAACAAAGTCTGCAGTTCCCAAAGGAGTTGATGGAGAGCTATATTGCGGTGTGACTTGGGAGCAAGATGCATTTCAGAAAGAGAGCATATTTCCTGGTAGTATAACCGCTAGTTTTTCCGGAGTATCAGTAGATCCAACAAAAGAAGTTATAAACCCTGCAGCGTATAATATGGGAGTAATACTTTTAGGCAATTTATTATGGTTAGGCACAAATGGTGCTTATAACAGAGTATTAGCGCCTGTTGCAAAATATTTGAAGCCTGATGGTGTGTTGTTTGAATTTTCTGAAGGAGACGCTATGTTAATCAAAGATCATACTAAAACTACTGGTTCCAAACTGCATATTGCGGGGAGGTTTGAGCCTAAGCAATCTTTTCAGAAGGTTATAGAAGATGGTGATAATATGGCATATCGAAGAACTAGCAGGATAGCGGCATGGAGCAGTACTAGAGAGATTACACGTTTTGAAAAAATTTTAGGGCATTCTATGTTTAATTATCTAAGTGAAGAAGATACAAGACCAACACAAATGGACAAGAAATATGGACTGATTGATTTATTAAGAAAGAAGAGGTTTAGAGATTTACAATATTTAATGAGGGCTATTCCAGACTTAGATATTGGTATAGTTTATGATAAGCCAGTATTAAATAGTGATCAAGCTAAAGCATTGATTCTTGGAGAATTGAATGGACTTGTTGGTTTATTTGATAATACTGGAAATCATCAAGTATTAATGGCGAAAGTTAGAGAATTTGCAGTTAAACAGTTAGGTAAAGATGCAATTAATGGGTATGATGCAAGTTGTTTAGCTAGTATAGACCCTGTTTACTATTTGAAAAGTTTATGTGGTTATGAAGTAGTAGATTTTAGTCTACCAAAAGATGCTAGTAATAGCAGACATTTATTAGAATGCGCTATACAAAATTTTAGAAAAAATCCAAAAAAAGATAGCATTGAAGCGGTTATCAACGGTTACGTGAATCCAAGACCTACCATTCAGATCAGTGGCTGTGTTAACAGCAATTTTTCGAAGATTAAAAGATTGGTATTACCCCGCATGGCTAGTTTAGAAGCCCTGGGTATGCAAAGTCAAAGAAATTCATTGGAACTATCAACTGAAGGATATCCTAATGGCAGAATGGTAATGCATGTTAGGTCTGTTACACATTTAGGCTCACCTAAGTTATTGGATTTACAAGAATACGCATGTGATGCAGTTGGATTAAGTTTTACATAGCATATACCTGTTAACTGTTAAGCGAAGAACTTTTAAATAAGAGTGGATATACGATTACTGAGGAGATAAACTATGGTTAATAAAAAAAAGGTACTTCTAGTTGAACCGTCAGATAGAGAATTTTATAAAGATGCTAAAGTAAAGGATGTTGTACCAAATAGTGTTTCATTAACTTTAGCAACAATAGGATCAACATTATTGGAAGCAGGGCATGAAGTAAAAATACTTGATTTAAATCATGCATTGAGCCCAGCAAAAACATTTGTAGATACTATAACCTCTTTCAAACCAGATATATTAGGAATAAGTTTTACGACTCCATTGTTTTATATGGCATTAGAAATGGTAAAGATGGCAAAAGAAAAAAATCCAAACCTAGTTGCAATAGGGGGCGGAGCTCATGCATCAGGATATCCAGAAAGAACATTGGAAGAATCACCATTTGATATTGTGTGTGTAGGCGAAGGGGATTTTACAATACAAGAAATAGCAAATGATATGCCATTGGATAATATTAATGGTATTGCTTATAGGAATGCTGAAGGAAAAATAATAAAGACCGGTCCAAAACCATTTATAGATGATCTTGATACATTACCAATGCCAGCATGGCACTTATTTGATGTGGAAAAATATGTTATTCCTAAGTTTACTGCAAGACATAGCCCTGTAGGCTGGATGGAAACTAGCAGGGGATGCCCATGGGGTTGTACTTATTGCACAAAATCAGTGCACGGAAAAAACTTTAGGGTTAAAAGCGTAAAAAGAGTAGTTGATGAAATAGAACACATGCAAAGACATGGATTTAAAGAATTTCAAATTGCAGATGATTCGTTTACAACATTAATGGAAAGGTCAGAAGAAATATGCGATGAAATAATCAGAAGAGATATAAAAATGCCATGGGTAGCTCTCACTGGAATAAGAGTTGATAGAGTAAGACCAGAATTACTAAAAAAAATGAGAAAAGCAGGATGCTACAGAATGTTTTTTGGAATTGAAAGTGGTAATCAAGAAGTATTAAAAAGAATTAAGAAAAATATTACTCTAGACCAAGTAAGGGAAGCAGTAAAGATGACCAAAGATGCAGGGATAGAACCATGGGGCAGTTTTATGGTTGGCTTACCAGAAGAAACAGAACAAACCATGGAAGATACAATACAGTTTGCAAAATCACTTGAACTTGATAGAGTTAAATGTACAATAACAATTCCATTACCAGCAACACCATTGCATAAAGAATATATGTCGAGGGGATTAATACCGGAAGAAAACTGGACAGAGTATAATCTTTACAAACCAGCAAGAGAATTATACACCCATCCAACTCTTGATTGGGACACAATAGAGAGATATCATAATAGATTTTACAAAGAGTTTTATTTCAGACCTAAATACATAGCTTATAGGTTCTTTAAGGATGTAAAGGATGGAATGTTATGGACCCATCTAAAAGTACTTGCAAAAATAAGATGGAATAGTTCTACTGCTGGACATTAAGGGGAAAAATGAAATTTGTACTCATAAAACCATGGTTGAGGTCGAGATATAAAGAACCTTTCTTAAAGGATTTTGATAGACCAAGGCAGCCATTGGGGCTGGCAACACTTGCAGCAGTGCTAGAAAAAGAAGGGCATAATGTAACAATACTTGATGCATTCATAGAAAAAATAAAATCAGAGGATATTCCGGACAGAGTGTATGAACCAGACATGTTTGTAGTAGCAACAGCAGGATATGATCGATGGCAATGCCCAAACCCAATTTATAAAGATGCAGTTGATACAGCAAATGCTTTAAAGAAAAAATATCCTAATGTAAAAATATGTTTTATTGGCCCACATGGAACAATGCGACCTGAAGAAGTATTAGCTCATAAAAGCGTGGATTATTTAATACGCGGAGAGCCAGAGTTAAGCTTTCAAGAATTATTGAGAAATCTTAATGATCCAAGTGTTATAGAGAAAGGAGTTTGTTCAAAAAAAGATGGCAAACTTGTAATAAAACCCGTTGGAGAATTTGTACCAAGCTTGGATGAGCTCCCTATACCTGCTTATCACTTGTTAAAGATGGAGTTATATAATCACCCTTCATTAACTGAAAAAAATTTTACTATAATGGTAATGAGCAGAAATTGCCCATTTAATTGTACATTCTGCTTTAGGAATATGTACGGTGATGGATACAGAACTAGAAGCCCTGAAAAAGTAATTGAAGAAATAAAACTGTTAAAAGATAAATTTGATGTAAAAAATATATACTTTCAAGATCTTGAATTTTGTTTAGACAAGGCTCATACGAAAAAAATATGTGATTTAATTGTGCAGGAAGGATTACAAGATATAAAATGGGGATGCACAACAAGAGTAACAAGCGTAAATGAAGATTTGCTAGTCTCCATGAAACAAGCAGGATGCCAATTTATAGCATATGGACTAGAAACAGCTGATCCAGAAGTTCTTAAAGCATTAAGAAAAGGAATAACATTGGAAGCTGTAAGAAATACTATAAATCTAACAAGAAAAGTTGGCATAAAAACAATAGTAACATCAATGGTCGGCTTACCAAAAGATAGCAAGGAAGCACAAGATAGAGCATTTAAAGTAACAAGAGAAATAAATCCAGATGTGATAGGAGTAGGAACTGTAAATGTGCCCTATCCTGGAACACCAATATACCAACAGGGTAGGGAGCTGGGGATAATACCGGATGATAAATGGGAAAGTATTTATCATGGTGTAGGGATTATAGGAAATGAGTTCAACAAGGAAAGCGTGGCAAAAACCTGGAGGCAATTAAGATTTCAGTTAAGATTGTGGCGGTATAAAAAAGAATATGGCACACTATTCATGGTTCATCCTAAATTTTTAAAACAGATTGCTAGAAAAGTTTTAAATTAGGTTTATACCTTCTTTGATAGCTTCTCTTACAATACCAATTTCTTTCTTTTTTATTTCAAATTCTTCAGGTGTATAACAAATTGGTTCTATATCAATAGGATAATAATCCCAAAACTCATACATATTCGCGATTCTTTGAGAAAAAAAAATTCCATTGAAGTCTGAGGAAACTAAGATAATATCATAGTCACTGTTCTTAAAATTGTCTCCCCGAGCCCTGCTACCAAAAAAAATAGCTTTGTCTATATGATATTTCTTTCTAACTTTACGTAGAAAATTTTTTATCTTTCGATCTGCTTTTTTGTCCATTGTAGGTCGCATGTCTATTTTTTATAACCTCAAAAAGCCTTTTAATTCTTTCTATAAAAATAATGTTATGAACATATTATATACTGCTTATTCAGGACTTGGAAAAGGCGGCGCAGAGGTTAGTATGTATACCTTAGCTAAAAATATCCCAAATGTTAGCATTGCATCTACACAGGAATATCCTGGTGTTAAAACGTTTATTATCCCAAGAAGAAAACATATAGACATAGAAAACCAAAATGTTGTATTTCAAAAAGTGTTTCAAAAGATTATTAAAAATAATAATATAAACCTAATCCATAGCCATGATAGCATAACCGCAATTGCAGCAATAAGAGCCGCAGAAAACTGCAGGATTCCTGTGATAACACATTACAGAGATTATTGGTTTTGCTGCCCAATATCAAGTTTGTTAAGACCAAATCTAAATCCTTGTGATAAATGTAGCTATACTAATCTGTTGACATGTCAAAGACTAAGATATCCATGGAATGCGTATAAGCTAGCATACCTAAAAAGTATAAGCGCAGAGTTACAGGCTGCGAATAAAATTGCAATAAGCCAGACCATTAAAAAAAAGTTAGACGAAATTGGGATTACTGAGGCTAGAATAATAGCTAATCCAGTTGATACAAAAGAATATCAAGAAAAAAAAGAAAAACCAAACATAAAAGAAGGATTTAATGCATTATTTGTAGGTTCTTTAGGTTATCATAAGGGTATACATTTATTATCAAAACTTATTTCATTAAGAAAAGATGTAACCTTTGTGATAATAGGGGACGGACCATTAAGAAATCTGATAAAAAAAGATAATGTTATCCATATAAAAAAATTAAATCCAAAGGGGGTTATACCTTATTACCAATACTGTGATGTTTTGCTGATACCAAGCCTGTGGGAAGAACCTTTTGGCAGAACCGCAGTAGAAGGATTGAGCGCAGGAATACCAATAATAGCCAGTGATCATGGAGGATTAAAAGAAATACTTCAAGAAGAACATGCTCTTTTATTACCGCCAACAAAAGTTAACAGCTGGAGCGATACAATAACTTTTATAAAGAATAATGGATTAATACAATCTAACAAGAAGCTTGTTAATCCATATGATATTGCTTATATAAAAAAAGAGCTTAATGACTATTATGATGAGGTATTAAAAAACTATGGTGAAAAAAGTACTATTGGTTTTACTGGAAACTGAAGATACTACAATGTTTTATCCGCCGTATGGGATAATGTATATTGCAGATGCTTTAATTAAAGCAGGATACGATGTTGAAATCTTTCATGAGTATGTTTCAGAAGAAAGTTTAGATGAACTTTATGCTAAGGCTAAAGATTGTTTATTAGTTGGGTTTAGCACAATGACAAGCCCTAAGTTATTAGAAATACAAAAAGCCAGCAAACATGTACATGATATGGGAATACCTGTAGCCTGGGGCGGCGTGCATGCTTCATTAATTCCAAAAGAAACACTGGAAGATGAATCAGTAGATTTTGTAATACAAAACGAAGGAGAATTAGTATTACCTGAACTGTGCAATGCTTTAGCAAATGGTACAAGCTATGAAGAAATAGCAGGATTATGCTATAAAAAAGATGGGAAAATAATAATTAATCCAACTGCAGGTTTAATAAAAGACTTAGATGATTACACTCCTAGATGGGATCTAGTGCCTGTAGAAAAATACATACATAATGGGGAGATAGTAATAATTGAGTCAAGAGGGTGTCCATCTAGATGTACTTATTGTTATAATGTAGAGTTTAATTTTAGAAAATGGAGATACCATTCCACAGATTACGTAGTAAAGATGATAAAGGATTTGCAAGCAAAACATCCAATAAAAAGAGTACAATTCTGGTCGGATAATTTTCCAGTGAACAAGAAAAGAGCATTAGAAATCGTTGAGAAATTAGACATGCCATGGGGCGCAGAGATACGGGCAAATTATTTCGATGAAGATTTCATAGAAAAAGTTAAAAAAACAAAAGGTGAAAGTTTGTATATTGGGGCAGAGTCTGGTTCTGATAAGGTGTTGAAACTATTAAAGAAAGATTGCAGAGTAAGCCATATTGAGAACGCAGTAAGATTAGCAACAAACTCTGGGATTAAAACAATATGCAGCTTTATGGTTGGAATACCTGGAGAAACAGAGGAAGATAGAAATGAAACATTGGATTTCATGCACAAACTATTAAACAATTATAATGTAGACATTGATGGCCCAAAGTTTTTAAATCCGTATCCTGGAACAGAGTTATATCATGTAAGCAAGCAACAGGGGTGGATCCCACCAAAGGATGTGGCTGGTTGGAGTGATTATTCAAGATCAAACTATAATCTGCCTTTCATGAATAAAAAAGACGTTAAAAAATATGATATTTATAGGAAATCTTTATCAATGATATCTTATGTAAATCGAAACAAAAGAAGCAAAAGTGTTTTAAAAAAAGGAATGGGAATGATTTTACATCCTTTAAAAATAATTGAAGACTACAGGATAAGAAACAAGAATGCTAGTTTTCCACTAGAGGTGCATGCATTTCAGCTGTTATTAAAAGTAAGAAATGAGCTAAGATAGTGATGTAATGATTATATTAGAGTAATTAAATAACTTTTTTAACGCTAATCTCAGCAAAAATTCTATGAAAATAGTTAATTGCCCAGTTTGTGACTCAAAAGAATACACGGAAATCTTTATAGTACATGACCAAGATCCAAGAGATGTTGGACTTAAAGATTATTTCAGACTAGTAAAATGCAAAGGATGCAATATGCATTTACTTAATCCGCAACCAACAAAAGAAGAATTAATACCATACTACGGGAGTACGTATTATGGTGAAGATGTATCATCATGGAATTTCTTAAAAAAAATCATTAAAAAAGAAAGGAACATAAAACCGCTCAATGAAAAAAAAGGTAAACTATTAGATTATGGATGTGGTGATGGTTTGTTCTTAGAACTTGCAAAAGAAAAAGGATGGGAAGTAACAGGAGTAGAACAAAGCATGGAAGGAGCAAAAAGAACAAGTAAAAGATTAGGAATAAATGTGCTAAACGAAGAAGAGTTTAGTAAAAGCGAGGAACAATATGATCTAATAACACTGTGGCATGTATTAGAGCATGTACATGAAATTGATGCTTTATTAAGCAAACTGAAAAGCTTGTTAAAACAAGATGGAAAATTGTTTATAGCAATACCAAATATCAAATGCCTACAGTTTAAGTACTTCAAGAAAAAAACATTTCATCTGGATATACCAAGACACATATGGCATTTTTCGCCTAACACGATTAAACAATTATTACAAAAACATGGGTATAAAGCAACCTCGATAAATCATTACTCCTTTGAGTATGGAGCATTTTCGTTTACACAGGGATTATATAACACTTTAACAACAGTGGAGCATAACTATTTTTATAATAAGATTAAAAGAAATTACGTGCAAAGTGTTAGCAACAATAAAAATAAAATTATAACATATTTATTGTTTCCAGTATTTGTACCTGTTGGAATTATTGGTTCTTTTATTGAAAGCAGCTTAAAGAAAGGAGCAAGTATTCAGGTAACTGCACAAAAACAGTGAGTTTTAAGTTAATTTTTTAGTTTTATTGGTTTTGCTACTGACCTTGGTGATGCGGTATATAGCGCTTAAGATTAAGAGGGGATTAGGCCTTTTAAAAACTCACGATTGTTTTGGTCTTGCAAAGAGAATTAAAGCTACACGTAAGGTCTTAGAAGCTTCAGAAATTTTGAGTCCGTATTATGCAAGAACGAGGTATCCTGATGCTTTATTGATTAATATAGATTTTAGTGACATACAACGAATTAAAAAGGCTGCTGGAGTAGTATTACAATGGACAAAAAAACATTGTTGAGTAAGATTAAGACCTCTTTAAACAAAAAACTTCATGTAAAAAAGATTTACTTATTTGGCTCTAGGGCAAGGGGTGATTTTTATGAAGAATCTGATTATGACCTTGCAGTTATTTCCCAAGATTTTGCAGAAATGTCATTTGACGAACGACAGAAGTTAGTCCGACCTTTAATTCGCAAAGTCCTAAAGGGTGCGGCATTGGATGTGGTCTGCTATACAGAACAAGAATATCGCCAAGGTAAAAAAGCGTTTCTGCCAAGTATTATTGAGAAAGAAGGCATCGCTGTATAATAAGGTGGTATTAGAACAATTCTGTTTTAGTATAGGTATTTTTATAAATTTTCTGCGAGTAATCTGCACACTTTAGTGTGATCAGACGAATCGCAGCACTTTTGAAGCCTAAAAAACAAACAATACATGGCGAGCGAAGCTTGCGCCATGCAAAGTTTTTTACAGAAAAACTTAGCGTAAGCTATCTTCTCGCCAGGAGAATACACATGAAACAATATACATCCCATGCACATTCTGTTGGTGATAATTTCTGGCACATTGAATGGTGCCCGAAATATCGATACAACATGTTTAGGAAGTTCGAGTACAAAAACCTTGCGGAAGCGTGCGTCCGCAAGGCAGCAAGTGAACATGGTATCAAAATTCTAGAAATCCAGGTTATGCCAGATCACTTACATGCTGTGATCAGTATTTCTGATACGATGAGCATCAGTCGTGCAACTCAACTGTTGAAAGGGCGTAGTAGTTACTTGTTCTTTCGTAAACATGAAAAAGCACGGTTGCGTTATCCTCGAGGACACTTGTGGAGCGCAGGAACGTTTCGGACTAGTGGGGGTTATAGTGATCTTACAACAACATTACGTTACGTGCAAGATCAAGAGCTTCATCATGGAAGCCCCAGCCTTTAGGCTGGGGAGGAGATCACGTTATTAAAAAAATTGATAATGTTGAGATTTTAGGCAAGAAACATGGTGTTAAGAAGATAGAAAATTATAAAAGACGAAGATAGCTAGTTATAACATGAAAATAATTGTTGGGTATCCGCCTACTTTTTCTGAAAAAGGAACGTTATTGCTAAGCCAAAACAGACAGTTACAATGGTTTAATAATCCAACATTTTTGTATCCTGTAGCATTAGGAACAGGAGCAACATGGTTAAGGGATAAAGGGCATGTAGTCTTTTGGAAAGATTGCATAGCAGAAGGAATATCAACACAAGAATTTTTAAAATTTTTAGATCAAGAAAAACCTGATTTATTTTTATTTGAAACAAAAAGTCCAGTAGTAAAGAAACATTGGGCAGTAATTAACGAATTAAAACAGAGAGTGCCATGGTTAAAGATAGGAATATGCGGGGATCATGTAAGTTACAAGCCAAAAGAAACCATGGAAAATTCTAATGCAGACTACGTGTTTAATGGCGGGTATTATGATTTTGCAATGGTAGAGCTAGTTGAGTCATTAGAAAAAAAAGAGAAAATACCTGCAGGAATATGGTACAGAGAAAATGGTAAGATAATTGATAATGGAAGATATAATTTTAAAAGAAGTTTAGATGAAGCACCTTATCCTGATAGAATTTTAACAAAAAATCACTTGTATCAAAAAGAGTTTAATCTGAAAGGAAGACCATTAGCGTACATTATGAGCGGAAGGGATTGCTGGTGGGGAAAATGCACTTTTTGTTTTCATCCTGATACAGATATCTTCACAGATAAGGGGATTATTTCTATAAAAGATATGAGGCATAATACAAAAGTATTAAGCCATACTGGTAAACTAAGAGAGAAAGAAGACTTCTTTGAGAATTATTATTCCGGGGAGTTAATTGTTATACGAACAAACTTGATGAATAAACCCCTGAAGTGTACACCGCGTCATAGAATATTTGTCAATGGAGAAAAAGAGTTAATTGAAGCAAAAGATATACGAGCAGGGGATGAACTATCTCGAGGAATTGTAACAGAAGTTAGTAAAGAAGAATACATGGGGTTAGTTTATAATCTGCAAGTAGCAGAAGATAATTCGTATACCGCGAATAATGTAGCAGTAAGTAATTGTGTTTGGGATCATACACTGTACCCAAAAGGAACATTTAGAGCAAGAACACCTGAGAATGTGATGAAAGAAGTAAGATACTTAGTGGATGAATGCGGTGTGAAAGAAATATTTGATGATGCAGGAACAATAACAGTTGGGCCATGGTTAAAAAAATTCTGCAACTTAATGATTGAATCAGGATACAATAAAAAAGTGATGTATTCATGTAATATGAGATTTGGAGCAGTGAACTTAGAAGAATATAAATTAATGAAAAAGGCAGGATTTAGATTATTAAAGTATGGACTAGAATCCGGTGTACAAAAAACAATAGATAAATTAGATAAAGGAACAAAAATAGAAGAGATAATTCCATCATGCAGGGATGCAAAGAAAGCAGGATTAACCGTGCATTTAACAATGATGGTTGGATATCCATGGGAAACAAAAAAAGATGCGGTAGAAACATTAAAGTTAGCTAAAAAATTAATGCATAAAGGATACGCAGATGTATTACAATCAACAGTAGTGATGCCATATCCCGGAACACCATTATATGCAGAAGCGGTAAAAGAAGGATGGTTATTAATAGAGCCAACAGACTATGAACGGCTGGATATGACTGAACCAATATTGAAAACACCTCATGTATCCAGAGAAGAAATAATGAAAGTGTGCGACAGTATTTATACAGAGATATTTTTCCATCCTAAGTATGTATATCAACATCTTAAAAAAATAAAAAGTTGGGACGATATAAAATACACATTGAGGGGTGTTAAAGCAGTGTTAGGTCATGTTAAAGACTTTTCAAGACCGGTTGACACGCATGTTCCAATAAATTCATAGGGTTAAATAAGACGTTTTTCGATGTTCAGATAAACTTAAATAGATTTGAATTATTATTTAGGTTATGAAAAAGCGTAACTTGTTAATCCTTTTTCTTACAATGTTAGTTACGGCACAAACGTGTAATACTGATCTTTCGCCAACTGGCAGTATTAATTTTAATCCGACCAACTGTATCGTTGATGTAGGTGATGAAAATGGGCAGTGTTCAACATCGATAACATGGGAAACAACAAGCGTTAAAGAGCCATTCGTTGAAGTTAAACTATCCAGCGGAGAAACTTTTGATTGCAGAGCTTCTAATCAAAAAGTAACAAGAGAAACTGGGGATTGGATAGGCACGGACGGCAAAACATTTGAGTTATATCCAGCTAGTAATTGCGGGGCTGCATCTCCTTTTACATTATTAGCTTCTGAAACAGTTTATGCAAGAAAAGGACTTTCTTGTTCACTTGACGGTGAGGCAGTTCAAGTTGAAGAAAGTATCATAGGCATGGGAGCGAAAGAGCTTACTGAAAATTATCCTCTTGAAGAAATAATTAATTTACTTGCGGATGCAAATGTAAAAAGTGTTGTGATGCCATTGCACTGGTATAAAGTAGAACCAGATGCTCCAAGGCGGGAAGTTCATGGATATAACTGGGATTATGATGTTTTAACAAAGAATGCTGAAAAGTTTAAAGTAACTGTCACAATGGGGAGGCCACCAAAATGGGCTTCAACATGTTATCAAATGCCATATGTTCCATCTGATTGCGTAGACTCCTGTGATGGTATTCAAGAATATTGTGATCACTTAATAAAACCAAACAGGGCAAGATACATGCTGTATCCTCCTGATCTTGACAAATGGGCAGTATTTGTTGAAGAAGCAGCAAGACACTATGGCTCACAAGGAACTGGTCAGATAAAGGCATGGGAGATATGGAATGAACCAAATGGTGAAGACTTTTTTGTAGGTACTCAAGATTATTATATTTCAATACTTAATAGAGCATATGCAGCAATAAAGTTAGGAGATCCTGAAGCTTATGTATATGGCGGGCAGTTAGCAGTACACCCATATAATGATAATGATGAAAGAAAAGATTTCTTTAGAAAAATAATTCGTGAAGGGAAATATGATGGTATAGCTTTTCATGTTTACTATGATGACTTATCTAGTGGGAAGGAAGCTATAAAATGGGTAAGAGCGGAGTTAGATGATTTTGGCAGACAGGATGCAAGAATAAGCATTTCTGAAACTAATGCTCTAGTCGCAGTTGTAAACTGTGAAGATTACACTTCAATTGATCAAGCAAAATTACTTAGAGATACTTATGCTTGTTATGCCACCGGGGGTGCTGATGAAATATACTGGTTCACAGCAACTGACTTGCATGGTGATAACTGTGTTCTTGATTCAAATGGGGATCCTGTTAATGCTGTTGGTGTTTTAGAGACAGATGTAGGACCATATGACACGGTAATAAATCCAACTCCAAAAGAATCTTATTATTCTTTAAAAGAAATTGGTGATCATTTAAAACCATGAATAAAGTTTAAATACTACGAGATATCTTTTGTCATATGCCTAACAAGAGTGATAAAAAAAAGGGTAGGTCTAAGATTATTGTAGAAAAGAGAATATTTTCTGATTACAAGGCATTAACAATAATACTTACTGCTGTAGGATTATTAATCATTGGTGGTATTGTTGCAATTAGTAAAGATAGTGGTGTAACAAGCAGCATAGTAACTGAATTAGACGATGTATACTTCTGTGTTGATAGGGATCCAATAAATGATCCGGGACTAAGCGGTAATCTTGATGTTACAGACGATAAAAAAGAAGTGATAATATCATATCAAGATGAATGCGATGATGATATTTTGATACAGCATTCGTGTAGTGAAGAACGGGTTAAGGGCGTTAATAAACTGTTAGGGCTAGTTGTATTTGAAAAAACAAAATGTGATCGTGGCTGTGTAAACGGCGCTTGTAGTTAGATATTTTTGTTTGATAGCAGTGTTTTATTGTTCTAAGCTAAATGTATAGAAAACCATATAAACAAAATATTAACAGAATTGAATTATGAGCATTAAGAAGATTATACCAGTATTTGGGATATTATTATTTATTTATTTATTGTATAAGCTAAACATAAAAGAATTACTTTTTTCAGTATTGGATCTATCTTTTTGGTTTTTATTATTAGCTATAGTATTAGTGTTATTACAAACATTATTGCAAGTGTATAAATGGAATTTGATAATGAAAGAACAAGGATTTAATTTTTCTCTTAAAAATTTAATGAAGATGCAGCTAAAAAGCATATTCTATGGGGTTATAACCCCAGCAAAAATTGGATCTTTTGTAAAAATAAACTATATGAAACGGTTAAGTGAAAGAAATGTAGGCGAGTGTGCCAGTTCAGTAATAATTGATCGGTTTTTAGATACTATAACAATATCTTTAATGGCTTTAATTGGATCATTTATCATAATCAATACCTCACAAAGTGTGTTATACTATGTATTAATCTTTGTTATATTACTAACGATCTCCCTCTCCTGTTTAATGAACAAGAAGATGACCCAGTTTTTATTGAAAATATTTTACAGGACATTAATACCAAACAAGATGAAGGAGCTTGTAAAAGACTCATTTAATGCTTTTTATGAAAATTTGCCTAAAACAAGAACATTAATACGCCCATTTTTGGTTAATGTAATAACATGGATTGTTACATATGCAGTAGCATTTGTTGTAGCATATGATCTTGGTATAACTTCAATACCATTCTTTACTTTTATAACCCTTTATTCAATAGCTACAATAACTGGTTTAATCCCAATAACTATAGCTGGGTTAGGTACAAGAGAAGCTGCGTTGATAGGTTTATTTGGATTGTATGGTGTAACTGCAGAAAGAATAGTTGCATTGTCATTAATAACATTTTTTATCTCGAACCTGCCGCCAGCGGTTCTAGGGGGGTTATATGCTGTCAAAGATACCAAAGTACACTAAAATCGGCGGAAAAGCTGATGAATATATCCATGAACTGGTAAGTAAAATAGTAGATGAAATCAGAATAAGAATACCAAATGTTATATCAATAATCTTAATGGGCGGATTTGGAAGAGGGGAAGGAATTGTAGAAAAGAAAAATAATAGCTTTAGACCAATAAATGATTTTGATTTTTATATTATTACTAACAAAGTATTAGATGATGAATTTTTAGAAAAAACAGCAAGAGAAATAAGTCATAAGCTTGGATTTGGCGGAGTAGCGCATGCAGAAGGTTTTGAGAAAAAAAGGTATAATTTCAGAGACTATTTTCATATTGATATAAGATGTTTAGAAGAAAGAAAATTAAAAAATCTACCACCATTGATAAGATATTATGAAATGAAAAAATGTGGACTGGTTGTTTACGGGAAAAACAGTTTAAAGAATTTTCCTGATATAACTACTAAAGATTTAACTCTGTCTGATGGATTAAGAGCATTTATGAATCGCATGATGCTAATGCTAATTTCGATAAAACCAGAGTGGATTAAAAATAATTCTAAAATGAGCGAAGAAGAAGTTATGGTCTTACACTATTATCTAGCAAAAGGGTTGTTTACTTGTGTAGAAAATCTGTTGTTAATCTCCGGAGATTTCGAGCCTACATATTGGGGAAGAGCAGAAAAGTTTCAGAAAATATATTCAAGAAAGTTTCCTGAAGTTGCTAAGAAGTACCCTAAATTACCGCAGCTAGTTAATGAATATCTTGATTATAAAAAAACAATGAAGATACCCAAGAAAGACTCTATTGATGCGTGGTTTGAGGTGCAAGATGTAATGAGGTATTTATTCAGAGTAAGTTTAAGTTTTTTAACAAAGAAAAGAGCACCAGAAAATATTTTAGAACAATACTATTTTATGAAAAAAGAGTTAGCGTATCCATATTTTAAGCCATATGCTAGTTTTATTTTAAAAAGATATTATATGGATAATGAGTTATTTAATTGGTTGTTATCAAGAGCAGCTATGAGTTATTTAAGTTTGAAATATTCTTACAGAATGAATTATTTACATAAAACTTCAAAATTTAAATACGTTGGATTAAATGATCCTGGGATGAGGATATTAGCAATAATGCCACTAATATTTTTTGGGATAAATAAAGATGGCAGCCATGATACTAGACTGACTAATTTAGCAATGAAAGAATTAAAAAAAGTATATTCTGTTAAAAAAGTAAGAACTTGGGAAGAAGCAAAAACACAATACCTAATAGCACAAAGGAGTTATTTTTTAATGAGATTTGTTTAAACATTACATTCTTGTGATACTTTAAACTCTTTCAATAACTCTGGGACACGTTCTCTAACGAATAGTATTTCAATACCAATGATAGATCCATCTTTAGCAAAATCTATTATGGTGTTTTTATCAATTTTTCTAGTGTGGTCTACTTCATTGTTTGTGAGCTTAATGTACATTGCGTCAGCTTCGCGATCATATCTTGTTTTCATCTGATAAGATAACATGTTATCACCTTTATATATTTTTTCTTGACATAAACCACTTCAACACTTATACCATTGAGTTTTTTGGTTACTTGATATTTATCTTTTTCTCTCATTATTTCTGAAGGATTTTTAATTGCTTCTTCGACCCATATGACTGGAATCTTTCTTTCTGTAATCTGTTCTATAGCATGTTTTGTGTATAAAATATCCATATAATAAGAATTAATGAAACCTTAAAATTAGTTATGTGAGCTTATTTGAAAGATCTTCAAAACATACTGGAAAGGAAAATTAATGTATATTTTATAGTATACTAATAAGTCTTAAAAATACGTTTTTGAGATCTTAAACATGGTAAAAGTATTATTATTGTTTTTAGATGCGTTTAGGCATGATCTTGTTACTAGAGAGAATACCCCTTTTTTGTATAAGCTGTCTAGAGAAGGGATTTTTGGTAATTTAAACACGTTAGCAGGATACCATGTAGAGTATAGTATGTTTTCAGGATGTCTGCCTACAAAACATCATGTATGGACTTGGTACGGTTTATCAAAAAATTCAGACTGGAAATGGACAAAACCATTCATACCAATATTTTTAGTATTAGATAACTATAGTATTACAAGAAAAATTATAAGAAATTTTATATCATATTATTCAATGGGATTAAGAAAATTAAAAGGAAAATCTAGATTTATGATGGTTAATAGAATACCATTAACAAAACTCTGGAAGTTTCAAACAACAGTTGACCGAAGTTATATAGACAAAAATCCTTTAAGAGTACCAACACTATTTGATGTTTTAAGGAAAAACAAAAAAAAATACTTAGCTTATGATTATCCAACTAAAGCAACGCATATCAAAACATCATTATATACGAGTCATGGAGATGATGTGATAACACTAAACAAATTAAAAAAATCTTTAAAGAAGGATTATGATCTTAGATTTGCACATGTATGGAACTTGGATAGTCTGCAGCATAAACATGGTACAGATTCTAATGAAGTAAGAACACACTTAAGAAAGTTAGACACTGCAGTAAAAGAGTTATTAACTGAAGCAAGAAAAAAAGAACCAACAACAGTGATGATTTTTGCAGATCATGGAATGAGCAAAGTAGAGAAAACAGTAAATCCATTTGATGTGTTAAAAAATTATAAAGGAAAAGTTGAATGTTTTGTTGGAAGCACGTTATTAAATATCTGGTTTAAAGATAAAACCTTAAAAAAAGAATTAACTGAAAAATTTGAAAGATTGGGTTGTTATGTTTACGATAAAAACAATATTAAAAGTATAAAAATACCATATGATCATGAAATTGTTGGGGATATTATGATAGCAGTAGGACCTGGCGGGCAGTTCTGGCCAGATTATTTCAGGAAAGATGCAATTGTAAAAGCAATGCATGGATATACAGTAAAAACAAAAGACCAAGATGGAATATTTATAGTAAACGGACCTAACATTAATAAAAAGAAATTAAAAAATGTACAATTAGTTGATATCACCCCAACTGTTCTGAAATTATTTGGATTAGATATACCAAAAGCATGTGACGGTATCGCAAGATTTAATTAGCGTATGAACGGTTTTAGCTATTTGTCTGTTAAGAGAAAATTATTGTGAGCTTGAATGTTAATACCGTGTTCTGACGAAGATATAAACCAGTTATTTGTAAATATTTCTTCTATGCCCCACTTCTATGACATGAATAATTAGCTTATTTTCAATAATATCCATTATTACTCTGTAATCTCCAATCCTTAATCTGAAATACTTAGATCCTACCAGTTTTTTTACGTGAATATGGGGTCTTATTTGACATCTTTTTATTGTGGAAATAATTCTGTTTTGAGTATCTCTTGGGAGTTTGCTTAGTTGTTTATCTGCAAAATCTGAAAATATTACCTCATAAGTCATATTTTTAACCTTGATTCAATGTCTGCAAGAGTTTTGACTCTTCCGGCTTTAATATCTTCTTCAGATTTTTTAATATTTGCCAAAGTTTGTTTAGATAATTCCATAGTATCTTCTAATAAATCTTTTATTATATCTTCATAACTTTCTTTATCGTACATCTTACGAGATTTTAGATCTTCAAGCAAATCTTTACTTATCTGGACAGTTGTTGTAGCCATAGTATTTATACAGAATGCTATAGTATATAAATATTTGCTTCTCTTGAGCGATACTCTTTAACACCAACAACCTTAAAAGTTCTTATAGAAAGTTAAAAACATGGAACATAATAGGTATGATATAAACCAGACAAGAATAGACTTATTTGTTACAAGTACATTAAATGATATAAAAAAGGCAGTAGAGCAAATAATATTTACATATGAAGATCAATTACCCGATAAAAATGCAAAGATATTGTTAAAGCCTAATTTGAATAATGACTTAAATGCTTTAACTGGCTGTACTACTGATTTAAGGATAATAGTAGCAGTGATAGAGTCTCTACAAAAAAGAGGATATACAAAGATCTGTGTTGGTGATGGTCCAAACTGCGGGGCATTTCATGAGAAAATAGATGTGCACAGCCGCTTGGGAGTAACAGCCATAGGAAAAAAGTATGGGGTGGATGTTGTTGATTTTAATTTTGATGAAACTGTAATAAAAAAACTAGGAAAGAGAGAGACAAAAATATCAAAAACATTTGCAGAAGCAGATTTTGTTATAAACTTACCAAAAATAAAAACTCATACTGAAGCCAAATACTCTGGAGCCATGAAAAATTTAGTTGGTGTAAATGCTGGTTATGAAAAAAGAAATGTACACTGGGACTTGCAAAAGCATATTGTAGAATTGAATACAATAATAAAACCTAATCTGCACATAATGGACGGGCTGATAGCAATGGAGGGAGACGGGCCAGGCGCAGGAACACCAAAAAAATTAGGAATAATATTAGCTGCAGAAAATCCATTCGTTTTAGACATGTTTACTTCAGTACTTGTTGGCTTTGAATTTGGAAGCGTACCATCATTAGCCATAGCCAAAGAAAAAGGGTATATCAGTGATGAAGATATTTCTAGCATAAACAAATCAGGTATCTTTGGGCAGTATTCCATAAAAAAACCATCACATAGACCAGTTGTAAATTTTTTATTAACTAACTATTTTGTTTTGCCAAGATATTGGAAAGTATTTGATCCAATATTTGCAACAAGGGTGATGAACTGGTTCCTAGTAAACATGCATATCAGACAAGATTTGTATGCTGATAAGGAGAAAGATGTTATCTTAAAAAAAGAAGGAGAGGTAAGAGATTTAGAAGAGTATTGCCCTGTTGGACTCGAGATTGGCAGAGAAGATTTTGAATTCGATAATAATTGCATAAAATGTATGTACTGTTATATTGCAGGGAAAGGAAGAATAAAAGCAGAAGGGGAATTAGGTTATATGAAGGATCAAATGAAGAGATATGAAAAATATTTTAAGAAAGAATTTTGATAAGGTGTGGATTTGAACTTGATTTATGATGCTTTATGACAATAATTGTTATAAAGAGTGAAGTTATTGAATATTGATGCCAGAAGAAATAACTTTATGTGATGTAGTCGATAAAAGTGAAGGTGGTGAAGGTGGCAAAGATGTTCAAGCACGGAAGAGGTTGTATGGTATTGCCTCTAGAATGGCAGAATATTTTCAGTTTTGGGAGATTAAAGATGGTATGCATGTCTATCTTCTAGACTTTGAATGTGATCCTAGGAGTGTGCTTAAACTTTTTAAGGATACACTTATAGCTTATTGTGGCAGGGGTGATCGATATAGCCCTGCTGAAGAGCTGGTCATAATGGAAGCGGTAATGAAAGTTAATGATGATCCCAGTAGTGGTATTGATATAAGTGGCTTATATCGTGACGTTGACAGGAAGTGGGTAAACAAATATCTTGACATGTTAGAGCGTACATAACGTAGTATTAGTTCGTGTTCACAAACTCATAAATAATTACAGCAGGCTGAGTTTGAGCTTCATCAAAATACCATGCCTTAACTGGTTTTACTTTATCTTGATTTTCTTGAGGCCAAGAATAAGTCCAATCAGGTGAAGGCTCCCAACGAGTAATTAACATGTACTTTGGTTTTAGGAGATTAATTTTTTCAGGAAATTGTTCAGCAGTAGAAGTGTAAGAATCAATGTTTCTATCAGAATAATATAACAATTGAGGCTGCCCAGAACTAATAATCCTGTCTGTAGGCTCTGAATTTTCTTTAATCCATTCACCAGCAAACTTCAAATGGATAAAAGTATCCCTTTTAGAAACAATTAATTCATCAGCGAATACAACCTGTGAATAGCCACCGAAACCTAACAATAATAAAACAATAACAACACCAAAGATTTTAGACTTAAACAGCCTATCAGAAACAGAACTTATCTTTTCAGAAGCATAACCAATCAATAAAGCAAACATTGGAAGAGTAAGCATTAGGTACCTTTCTTCAACTACAGCAGTAACCAATCCAAAAATTATTATCGGCATAAGAATCCATACAAGCATAAACAATTTCCTTCGTATCTTTTCATTTTTGAAAATAATATCCAAACCTAAAAATAACTCAGTGAAATAAGTTAAACCAAAAGCAGCTAAAAAAATAAAAGTACCTTGATATATATAATTTAAATTTTTAATATAATCAAAAATTAGAATCTCCCTGCCTGTAAAATAATGAATTAATGAACCCTTTACCCCTTCATTAGCACCTTCATAACTAAAAAATTTAATAAAGAAAGGAGTTAGAATAATTAAGAAAATAATAAGCATGATCCATAAATGTTTATTCTTAAGAAACTTTAGTTTTTCTTTGGTAATAATGTAAACTAAAATTGGAACTACAGTGATAAAATAACCCAATCTTGTAAATATTGAAAGACTGATTAGGATAGCTGCCAGATACATTAGTTTAGGCTTTTCTGGATAACCTTTTAAGAAATAATAAATACCGGGGATTATAAAAGCAAGAGCAGGAACGTCTGTTAAAAGTCTTGAAGTAAAAAATAAATGCAACCATGAAGTGCCCAAAACAAAGGCAGCAATGGCTCCAACATACTTGTTAAACCAAAATTTACCTAAAAGATAAGTATAAACAACAGCTACAAACGAGAAAACTAATTCAGTAAAATGTAAACTAAGCTCTCCTAAACCAATCTTATATAATCCTGCCCATAAAATTGGTAAGAAAAAAGTTCTTCTAAAATAATAATTATCTTCTAATGATAGATCAAAACCCCATAAACGAGCCTGAGCAAGATAAGAACCCTCATCATACCAAACAGCGGAATTAATATTAAAGTATTTCCAACGCAGAAATAAAGACAATAAGAATATTCCAGTTAAAATGTAAGGAAAATACTTTGCTGCTAAGTCGGATAATCTTTTTTCTTCCATAAACATCCAGTAAGATTATTGTTTATAAGGATTTAGCCAATTTAGTTTTACATTCATTACAGAGGGCAGTATCCCTATAATCAAAAGCATCTGGGCTATAGGGTAATAATTTTTTTAAACGATTAATGCTAACTGCTAGTATCATTGGGCAATACTTTCCACTGGGGTTTAAAAGAACATGATGAATTAAACCATTGAGATGTCCCAGCTCATGAATTGATTCTGCGCATATATGCTGAGCAGTTGGCGATTGATTTTTTATTTTAAACAATGCTGCAGAGACTATGCATACCCGTGGATTTAATCCATCTAGATATGCTCCATATAACAGGTCATCAGGTTCATCTTCGAAGTTCACTAGAAACTCGCTGGTAATTGCTAATATGTCCGTATCAAATCTCTTTTCTAAATAATCCCCGATACCTTGTTTATCGCGTCTAGTTGCAGATAACGCATAAACGTGCGGGCGATGTACCGCTAAATCTGGATGAGTATCTTGTAAAGCTTTAATTAAATTATCAGGAACACAAGTAAAAAAACAAGGATCTGTTGCTGGGTCTAAGCTTATTCTTTCTGTTAGGGTTATATGCCCTTGATTATACTGGGGGAAATTAGCATAAATGTTATCTGCCATTTCTTTTAATGTTTGAAATGGAAGTTCAGAATTTATTGGAACAATTGTTAGTCTACTCATAAATCAAACCCTATCAATAGTGATGCGTCCTCAGAAGACGGATGTAAATGGAATCTTTCAATTAAAAAACTATGAATTCTTGTACTTGGAGAACTTGAAACAACATCTTTTGCATTAATCTCCGGAAAATGTATTGGTGGAAAACAAACATGGTCAGCAAAATTATTATTCTTAATCACGATATTACTAATTGGTTCACGAAATAAAGAATTATGCAGAACCATAAGAGTAAACTGACGTTTTAAGCATTCAAAAACACCAATATTCCTTTCTTCTTCTAAATCTTTAATATTGTCCTTATCATAATCATCGAGAAGGAAACAACTATGCAAACCGGGAGTGTTATTAAGTGTGTTAATGATTTTTGATACTTTGTTCATAAATTTGGTTAAAGATTTGAATTTAAAATAGTATCTTTTACTAGCGGTATGTTTAAAATAAATGGAGGTTGCAATTTTGTATGGTAAGTAATAGATCTGAATCGTATGAGTATAGCGATAGTGTTAGAGTAACAAGAGAGGTGTTTAATTCATTATTGTACATGGCAGAAACTCATCTCTCTATGCCACATAAAAAACCACCAGATATTTCGATTAAAGTAAACAGGAAAATACATGGTAAGGCGCGTATACGCCCATTACATGTGCCAGTGCTTGAATTGTCATCATTATTATCACCTGAATCAATAATTTTCCATGAAGCAGTACATTACTTGGCTTATAGAGAAGATGGTCTTTTTTGGGGGGATAATATTGGTGGTTCAATATTTTCTACACTGCTAAATGAAACTCTTGCAGAACTTGCAACATATGAAGTTTATGGATATGGCCCTGTGTATCGGATTGATTTTTTTGATAAATGCCAAAATAATAATATAAGATTTAGCAATGGAGTAAAAATTGATAAAGCGATATTTGATATGTTGAGGTTATCTTGTAAGGTTGATGTTTTTTGGGCTAAAAAAGGTAAGCAAAAAGATAAAAAAACAGTGTTAAAAGAGTTTATTGAACTGTGTGTTGATAATAAGCATAAACTTGACTATTTCATAAAGATTCGCGCAGTAGAATGCGCAAAAAGCCTTAGAAATGCTGATTATAAAGCTAGAACATTAATGGATAGATACAAGCATACTGAAAGGGATGAGGCTGGTGCACTGATATTTTATGTTAAGAGCGTTATACCAGCTATGAGGATCAGTGAATAAGTGTTTTAACCAAATTACCAGCAATTGTTTGGTATGCCTCGCATGGAGTCCAACAGTTTGGGCAGTTTAGCTTTTCAGCATCTATTTGTGTTTTAATCACTGTTGGTTCTTTCCATAACTTTTTGATATTGTAATCATAGTCTCTTACATTACCAAGTGCTTTATCCCAAACAAGGCATGGAAATATATTTCCGTAAGGATCAAGAAAACAAGAAGAGTTTAGTGCTTTGCAAGGTAATGGTGATTTATTGCTTAATACGAATTCTTTAACGAAATGCGTGTATTTTTTTTCTAAAAAATTAATCTTAAAATCATTGCCTTGTTTAAATTTGTTGTAAGTATTAATTTCATTGATAACCCTTTGATTATATTCATCAGTCTTCTTTTGATCTTGGTTTTTAAAAAAGTGTTCTGAAGTATGATATAAATTCATGTGAATGTATTTTGGGTCAATATTGTATTTGTCTCGCATCTGCTGAATGAACGAGTCTATCTTGCCCATGTTATGCATTGATGAGGTATAGCTGATAAAAACATTAAAATGGTTGTTTTCTAATGCCTTTAATTTATTAAATGTAATCATACATCTCTTGAAAGATTGTTGCATACCGCGAACAGTTTCATGATCTGATTCAAATCCATCAATGCTGATAGAAACAACAAATCTAGGAATATTTAATGTTAAAATCTTTCTAACCTGTTCTTCTATTATGTCAGGAGTGTAACCATTTGTGGTCATATGAACTACATACAACTCTTTGTCATTTTCAGTAATAGTTTTAAGGATGGTATAAACATCACGCATGAATGGTTCTCCACCAGTTAATTGTAGCCAGGATGGCTTGGCATTTCTAAAGATTAATCCAATCTCTTCAGTGGATAGCTCTCCTTTTGTGATAGCTTTAGGGTTAGCGAGATAGTTTTTCCCTATATTACAGGTTTTACATAAGAAAGTGCAAGCATAAGTTATTGCAAAAGTGATCTTACATGGTGAGTCAAGTCTACTAAAATTAGATTTTACAAGTTTTTTAGTGATGTTGTATACTGGTTTCATTTACGTACCAATCATATGCTTCTTTCAGCATTTGGATATTATCAAATTTCGGAGTCCATCCTAATAATGTTTTTGCTTTTGTATTGTCTAATATTGAGTTCTTGTCTAAAACATAATAATGCTCTGGAGTTAAAGGTGATATCTTCAGCTTATAAAGTATTTTACATCCAGTTCTTGCTAAGATTGCTGGAACGGGCAGGACTATTGACTTTGATTTTGAATAGTCAATAAGTGATTTAAACTCTTCTTTAACAGTCGGAATATTATCAGAGCCAAGATTAAAGGTTTCACCGGGTTTAATATATTTTTCAGCAAGTAATAAAGCATCAACACAATCATGAACGCTAACCATCTGGATTTTATTATTCCCATTTCCAAAAGTTGGTAGTGGATAGCTATTATGAACATAGCTAATAAATTTTTTAAAAACACCATAAATACCAGGACCGATAATTGCCATAGGCCGAACTATTACAACATCAACTCCCTTTTTAACATATTCTTGGCATTTTATTTCAGCTTGCCATTTGGTGATACCATATGCTCCTTGTGGGTTTTTTGGATCGTCTTCTTTTAATGGAAATTGCCTGCCACCACCGTAAACACCTGAACTTGAAACGTGAACTAATTTAATATTCTTGGCAAGGCATATTTTTAAAGTATTTTCAGTACCTTTAACAATGGTATCAACATAAGCACTGTAATTTACGTTTGATTGCGGAACTAATGAAGCTAAATGAAAAATGCTATCAATATTTTTAGTAACTTTGTCAAGTGTTTCAATATTTCTTATATCGCCTTTAATAAACTCAACATCCTTGTTAGCGCAGTCTCTTATGTCTAAAACACGCACTTCTTTTTTGTGTTTAAGCAAGCTTTTGAGTAAATGCGAACCAACAAATCCAGACCCGCCTGTAACTAAGATTACCATATATCTTTAAACAACCTCCATACAAATTTCCAGCCAATTTTCCAGAGATTAATGTTTGACTTACCATGTTTTCTTTCATATTCATGAGCAGGGATTTCCTTGATGCGGTTCTTTTTTTTTAAAGCTTTTAAGATCATTTCTTGTTCAATATCAAAATCATCAGCATTTAATTTTAAATCTTTAGCAATAGATACCTTTAATGCGCGAAAACCATTTTCACAATCGCTTAGACGAACATTAAATCGATAATTAATTATCAGCTGGATGAGATTACTGCCAATATTTCGTATAAAGTTTGAGAAAGTCCCATGCAATTCATCGCTCCCTCCAAGCATGCGAGAACCAATTACCATATCTGCTTTATCTTCTTGTAAAGGTTTAATCATTCTTTGAATATCTTTTGAATCGTGGGAACCATCTGCATCCATAAATACAATAATACCATCTTGCAAATAATTTATGGCACATTTCTTAGCCTCACCATGACCTTTACCATGATCAATGATGTATTTTATTTTATTCTCCTCTAAAATTGCTTTAGTTCTATCTGAGGACTTTTTAGCAAGAATGACAAGTACTTCATCACAAAATGGTTCTGTTTCTTTGACTACCATTTTGATAGTATTCTCTTCGTTAAATGCAGGAATAACAACTGTAACTTTGTCCATGGCAAGAAACATTATGGCATGTTTAAAAGGTTTCTTGTGTTGTGTATCATGGCTGTTAATCTATGCAAATGATTATATTTAACTATGTAATTTTTTGATGATGAGGATTTATGTAGGATATGGAGATCCAATAGAAAAACAAGCGGCTGAAGAAATAGCTCCACTTTTGATAGATAACGAGTGTGTTAATGTTTTTAGTATTGTATATTCTATTCTTACTTCTGAGCCTAAATCACTTGATGATCTTTTTCTGGGGGCATTAAGCAGGGCTGGTCGAGCATTTAGAGGCGATAGTAAACTAAGTTTTGGTATAGTAAGCGGGTTATGGAGTTATGATGGTGCATCTTCCGGATGTTTTTATTCTACATTATGTGCGGTATATGATGGAAAAACACGCGCAGTTCCAGGTGTTTCGGCAGCTTTTGATGTACCTGAAGTAATTGTAGACTGTTTAGACCAAGGAGCATCAGATATTAATGAAGCATGTTATCAAGCAGGGCTTCTTGAACGTAGCCAATCAATAGATTTATTAGGGGGGATTATAGGGGCTTTAACTGGTGGGCGGGTGACAAGAAAAGACATGGTAAAACAAGCGATAGAAATGGGGTTTATGCACTTTAACCAACGTGAGCTTTATAGTCAGCGTGGTAATAAGTTTTTAAGATCGTAGATGTACGCAGCTTCTTTGTTTTTTAATAATATTATCTCATTAGGTTGAAATTGTGTCCTAACAAGATCTTCATCCTTTGGGAATTTTCCGGAGTTAGGTTTAGTATTTAAAACAATGTACCTAACAGTACGATTTAATGGTCTGAATGTTTCAACAGCGTCTATTAAAGATGGTTCTCTCTTAAATTCGTTTCTAAATGCCTGGATCCATAAGTAATACAGTAAAGATTCTTCTTGCCGTAAATAATAGTATTCCATGTTTGAAGAAATAAATGTTTCATCATCATTCAGCAATTCTTTTAACTTGTTAGCAATCTCTCCAGAAGCAAATTGATTTGGGTTATTTTCTCCGTCACAAATCTTGTTAGCTCCAGCGCAGATGATCTGGTTTTCAGAATCAAAATATGGAACTGTATTGTGAGCGATAGCAAATGAGAATATAATATAAGCAAAGAGGAACACACCAAAAGCTAGTTTTTTATTTTTAAAGAAGGATAAAAGCTTTGATTTTTCACAAAAGATTAAACTCATAATGAAAATAATTGGAATGCCATATGAAATAAAAACCCGGACTAATTCAAATGCAATTCCAAAGAATAATGCAGCCAGTAAAAATGTTAACAGGTTATACAATAAGAATTTTTCATACAATTTTTTATCTTTTTTTATTAAAATTTTTATAAGAATTAATGCGCCTATGACTAATAAGATGGTATCAATTACATTACTATGAGCAAAAAAGAAAACAAAATCTCTTCCTAATTGAACAAAATCAATTGATGGGGTGCTGATAGCAGGATTAAACTTACGATAAGTTTCTAATGTTGAAAAAAATGTGCTTGGAGATAATTTGAAAGGGAGCAGTGCAGCTATGACAAAAGCTACCAAAGAGGCAATACCAATCTTTAAAGGATTTGAAAGATTTATTTTTGATTCATCGTTAAAAGATCCATCAATCTTTGAAATAGCTTTTTTACAGAATGTTTTGACTGATTCATAGTTCTTGTCCATTAGCAAGGATAAGATTAAAGCTAAGAGCGCACCACCATACCATTTTGTAGCCTGTGCTAGCCCAATAAGGAAGGCAGCAACAACAAAGAAAAAAAACTCTATTTTAGAATTATTATCTGCATGATAGGCCTTCCAGCAAAAATATGTTGCTAGTATAAACAAGAAGAATAATATTATATCTTCTTTAATCCACCGAGACATAACAAGCAGGCCAGGATAAAATGCGTAAAAAGATACAGCCCATAGCGCAGAAAAACGATTTAGTAAAGTAAATGCTAGTATGATAATACCAAATAAAGATAGTAATCCAAAAATAAACATTGGAGCGTGGCAGTAACCAATAGCATTAATCATTTGTTTACCAACCAGAGCTTCACGCCCTGGATAAAAAACAGGCGCGATATCACGAACTTGAGAAAAATCTTCTCCGGAGGTGATACATCCTGCCCCAATAATTAGATTTCCAAGCGGCGGGGCTGCATTAGTAGCTAAACCAGGAAAGTAATTGTACGGGGGATAAAACCAAAAGAGACTACCTGGAACTGCAGACATATCGTCGCCCCAATACCCCACATTTTTGTAATCTTCAAACCTAACAAAAATTCCAAGAATAATAATAAGCAAAAGAAAGCATAATACGAATTTGTCTTTGAATATTTTTTCTTTTA
>ERZ1292623.339-Hain-H51-01um-R1-339-length-51075-cov-15_pt1 | contig 51075 bp, 54 predicted proteins | sample MGYA00564398_ERZ1292623 | MGnify/ENA primary metagenome ERZ1292623 (study PRJEB36523, sample SAMEA6512633) | groundwater metagenome | collected 2019-01-07 | study: AquaDiva: Metagenomics assemblies of 32 groundwater samples
GCTCCGCGGGTAGGATTCGAACCTACGACCAATCGCTTAACAGGCGACCGCTCTACCACTGAGCTACCGCGGAATATTAAATTGTCAATTTATGAAGCTTATCAAAAATTAATTGCCTTTGCAATATCAAACGCTACTATCTGATGCGACAACGCGTCTTGCCATGAAAACCGATGTGACAAATAAAATCGTTGAAGCCGCGGCTGAAATCAAACAATACTCGCAAACGGCTTTAATCACGAAAAATTGAAGATAAATAAAAAAAAGCGACATTAAAAACGCCAGAGCCGTTAAAGCTAAAAACACGATTATAATTTTATTATTTTTTGTTTTTAAATAAGCTAAGGAGAATAAAAAAACAGTTGAATAAAACAGCGCGCCAATTAAAGCAATCGGAACGCCGAAAACTTCCGAATATTTGCTCGTTAAAACAGTCTCGCAGCCATTCAATAAAGTGCAAGGCGGAATAACGCCTTTATAATGGTTTATCGTAACAAAAACAGTATCCACCACGCCGACTAGGCTGACAATGGCAAAAAAAATAATTACTAAATTAGAGATTATTATTGATTGATTGTTCAATAATGTTTTTAAAATCTTCATAGCTTGTTGGTGAAATTTTCTTGGCGTTTAAGAAAAACGTCGGCGTGGAATTTACTCCGGCTGATATGCCGCTGTTCAAATCGCGTTTTACTTTATCTTTTAATTCTCCTGATTCTATATCCGGCTTAAATTGTTCAACATTTAAACCGATTTCTCCGGCGTATTTAATGAATAATTCTTTCACGTTGCTGTTTTCCGACCATTCTTTTTGATTATTGAAAATCGCGTCGTGCATTTCCCAAAATTTCCCCTGTCGGCCGGCGGCTTCGACTGTTATAGCGGCAAGCTCCGCGTTTTTATGCTGGCTTAATGGAAAATGGCGATAAGCAAACGCCACTTTATCGCTGAAATTATCCATTACCTGCTTGACTATCGGATAATAAGAAGCGCACGCCGGACATTGAAAATCGCTGTATTCAATTAAAGTAAGATTAGCTCCTTTATTGCCTTTTACCCAATCAGAATCGCTGATGGCGCCCACCGGCAAAGCCGGAACTTCAGAACCGCTGTTTCCGCCGAATTTCACGCCTAAAAACACAAAACCAGCGATAATCACGGCAATTATAATTCCAAAAGCAACATATTCTCTAAGCCGCTTTTTTCTTTCCCGTTCTTGAGCCGCTTCTTTTTCTTGACGCATTATTTCTTTTTGCTCTTTCCGCGATAAGTCCATTGCTAAATAATACTATATTTTCAAAAAAAAGCCCACCTTTTAACAAAATTTATTAGAAGGCGGGCTAATAGTTAAAAAATTCCATTATCTTTCCAACGCCATTTCTCGTTCTTGTATTAAAAGCAACAATCTTTGATAATCTAATTCCCATAAAATCGTCGCTCTAGAACGGCTATTGCTTAAATAATTAAATTTATTATTAAACATCTGTTTAATCTCCTTTGGCTGTTTTCGAAAAAGACCAAGCCGTTTCAAAATTTCTTTTTCCACAAGCTTCTCAATTCTTGGCCGAGAAAAAAATTTTGCCATCATCCAAATGCCAAGCAAATAATACCGATCCCCTATTGAAATTGCTTCTTTTTTAATGAAATGAAACAATTCAATATCTCTTGCAATTCCTTCGCGATGATTATTATCCACTCTCATGGCAATCCCTCCTTTCTTTTTTAGTTATTAAAGTTAATTTCTATCAAAAAGATACACTACTAATCCTATTTTTGTCAATTTCGGCGGATATAAACTTTCAGGATAATTTTATCATTGTCAAAATCATTTTAAACTTTGTAATTGCTTTTACAGCATGCGGCCTATCGGCCGGCATAATAATTGCTTCTCCTTGTTTTAAATGAAAAATTTCGCCGGCAATCGTAATCTCCGCCTCGCCTTCCAAAATTTGGATAAACGCGTCAAACGGCGTGGTATGCTCGCTTAATCCCTGATTTTCGTCAAAGGCAAAAGACGTAACCGTTCCGTCTTTTTTATCAATAATAGTCCGACTCACCACCGAACCGGTTTGATAATTGGCTGAATTTATTAAATTGATTATTTTTTGATTATCTACCATAAAATAAACCATAAATAAGATAACATACATAAATTAAGTTGACAATCAGTATTAAACAATGATATATAAAATACAGAATCAAAAGTTAATTAATTTTAACCATCAAACAAAATAAGGAGGAAATATGAAATGTGAATTTTGCGGTTTTGACGCGGAAACAATAGTAATTTTAAACATTCCGAGCAAAAAAAATATCGGAAGTTTAAATAGTTTCGCGTGCCTGGATTGCGCGGGAAAAACGAAGCTTATTGCCTGAGACACGAAATACCAAACTTAGGCTTTTCTAACGCAACCACGGCTTGCCGGCTATGCATCGAAGAAAAGGTTGAACATCTTGGCGAGAAAATCGCTAATGAATATTTCTGCGAACTTTTAAAGGGTTTGCCAATGACTGAATTTAAGGAAGTTTACGACTGGTTTGAAACTGTAAGCATAATGCGAGACGAAGCAATTGAAAGATCAATTCTTCGCGGCATCATCACCTACGCCGAAAGGCACAAAAAGCATCCCAATGAAGTTGTCGCGGAAATGATAAAGACATGCAATACGATAATTTTGGATTAATCCAAGTGTATTTTAGTTAGCTATTGCCCGACCATTTTTAAATGGTCGGGCATCTTTTTTTTACAAACTCTCTTTAATTAATTTTCAAAAGCTCCACTTCAAAAATCAAAGTGGCGTTTGGAGGAATTATTCCACCCGCTCCGCGCTCGCCATAACCCAAGGAAGCGGGAATAATCAGCTTTCTTTTTTCGCCGATTTTCATTCCTAAAACTCCCAAATCCCAACCCTTGATTACCTGGCCGGCACCTAAAGTAAATTCAAACGGCTGACCCCTATCTAAACTGGAATCAAATTTCTGGCCGTTTTCCAAAATGCCGGTATAATGCACCGTTGCTTTATCGCCATTTTTTATTTCCGCGCCTTCGCTCTGCTTCAAAACTTCAATTATCGGTTTTTCTTGTTCTTGATTATTATTCATATTTAAATTGATTTGCGTTTGATTTTCTTCTTGGCTTTCCTCCTGGTTTGTTTCTGATTGAATTTCCAACTGGCTTTGCCGGGAAAATAATAAAAGAAATTCGTCTTGAAAATAATATCCTCCGATTAAAATAATTACCACCGCTAAAATTGTTAAAATTATGTTTTTCATATTTTTATATAATAATATATTCTGAAAATTGGCGGAAGGAGTGGGATTTGAACCCACGATACCGGTTAAGGTATGCCATCTTTCCAAGATGGTGCACTAGACCACTATGCGACCCTTCCTTAAAAACTTATGCGGCCATCTTAAAATCTTCATCAGTGTCGCTTTTGAGAATTTCTGGAGTATAAAACACTTCCGGATGATTTGCAATTTCTGCTTTTAAAAATTCAGCCTCGTCTTCTGGCTTCACCGGATCATAATAACCATAAACACCCGTTCCTTTTAACAATTCATTATTTTCGAAATAAAACTTTCGCGCCGCATCCATTACTTTTTCAGATAAAAGATTCTCATTTCTTTTTACTAGCTCATTGATAACCATCAAAGCCGAAGGTTCTATGATGTCAATATTCAAAATTTTCAAAAATTCGTCGTTTGATTCTTTCTGCAATTCTTTTAATTCTTGCCTTATCCTTTCCTGCGCTTCTTTCTCTGCCTGTTCTAATAAAATCTCTTTTTCCTCTTTAGATAATTCATTATCTTTAATTTCAGCTTCCTCAATATTAAATTTTTCCCTCTCCAAATTTTCCATAATTTATTAAATCTCCATTCCTTTTAACGCTTTTATCCTTTCCCCCACCGGCGGATGAGTCATAAACATTTTATGCAGCCAGGAAATTTTTTGCCCAGACTTGTCATATGGATCATCAAACCACAAATGCGCCGTGGTATTGGTGGCGACTTTCAACGGCGTCAAATCTTTGGAAATCTTTTCCAAAGCGCTAGCCAATCCTTCAGGATAACGCGTGAGTAAAGCTCCATCAGCATCAGCCAAAAACTCTCTTTTCCGGGAAATTGCCAATTGAATTAAAGTGGCCGCGATAGGCGCCAATATCGCCAGAATAATGCCGACAATCATCAAAAATGCTTGCGCCTGGCCTCCTCCGCTGCTGTCCCGCCGCCTGCCAAATCCTCCCCAAAAAGCAGACCTCATAAACATATCTGAAAGAATGGAAATAAAACCCACTAAGATAACAACCGCGGTCGATAAAAGCATATCGCGATTGCCGATATGCGACAATTCATGGGCGATAACTCCTTCTAATTCTATTTTATTTAATCTTTTTAATAATCCGGTTGTTACGGCAACCACGGCATGCTCCGGATTTCTGCCGGTGGCAAAAGCATTAGGCGAAGACTCGTCAACTATATAAATTTTCGGCATTGGCAAACCGGCGGTAATCGATAAATTCTCGACAATATTATAAAGCTCTGGCGATTGTTCGCGCTCAACAGGCCGCGCGCGAGACATCCTTAAAACAATTTTATCAGAATACCAATAAGCGATAATATTCATCAGAATGCTAAAAATAACAGCAATATATAAAATACCGGCGCTATTATAAATTTGAGCGAATATCCATCCTATACCGATAACAACCGCTAAAAATATTCCGAAAAACAGCCATGTTTTTCTGATATTTTTATCTTTTTGAGTATAAAGCGTCATAATTTAATGATGTCTTTAATTGTAATCGCAATCATTAAAAGTATCAGCAGGGCAAAACCAGCTGTATTCGCTATTTTTTCAAATTTCGGATCAAGAGGAGATCCCTTGATTTTTTCAATCCCTAAAAACAATAACCTTCCACCGTCTAAAGCAGGAAAAGGAAAAATGTTGATTACAGTCAAATTTAAAGAAATCAAAGCCATAAGTTGAAGTAAATAAACAAACCCCATAGAACTTGCCTGAGCTGTTATTTTTGTAATGCCAATAGGCCCGGTAACCGCTTCCAATGAAGCCCGGCCGACAAAAGCCTTTCCAATCAAATCAATGATTGCCATAAAAATCGTTATAATCAACGAAGCAGAAGCTTTTAATCCCTCCCAAAAACTTACAAAAATATTCTGTTTCTGAAGTTCGGCATCAACCAAGCCGATTCCCAAAGCGCCTTCTCCTTTCGGCGGATTGATTCTAGGCATTGCTGAAATTTTTAAAGTTTCTCCGTTTCTTTCCACTTCCAAAACAATTTCCTTGCCGCGGTTATTATTTATAAAATCAATCAATTCTTCAGTTGTTGAAAACCCCTTAATCATATCTCCTTGCACAAGTCCGGCTTCCGCTGCCGGAGTATTTTTTAACACATCCGTAACGACTACCGCCGAAGGCATGCCGATTGAAAAAATTATTGAAAGCACGAACCAGCCAAGCAAAAAATTAAAAAAAACGCCGGCCACTAAAATCACCGCCCTTTGCCAAGATTTTAAACTGGTAAAGCTTCTTTCTTTTTTATCTTCTGTAATTGCAGACGCTCCGTCTTCGCCGTAAATTTTCACAAATCCGCCGAAGGGCAAGGCATTAATGCTGTAGATTGTTTCGCCGATTTTTTTCCCCCAAATTCTCGGCGGCAAGCCAAAGCCGAATTCCTCAACTAAAAGGCCAAATTTCTTGGCCGCTAAAAAATGCCCAAGCTCATGGACTAAAATCAATATTGAAAGAAAAATTATGACGAAAATTACGCCTGTTAACATATTTACTCTTCTATTTCCTTAATTTTATTTTCCAGCATTGCCTCAATATTTTTATTTGACTTATCAATAATTTTTTGCACTTCTTCTTTTAATTTAAACTTTTCGTCTTCGCTTATTTTATCTTCCTGTTCCCAGAGATTGATTTTTTTATTTTCTTCATCGCGCAAATGCCGGATATTAATGCGAGTTTCTTCGGCTTCTTTTTTAACAACTTTTATCAATTCCTGCCGCCTTTCTGTGGTCAAAGACGGCAAATTAATTCTTATTAAATTGCCGTCAATATTGGCGCTAACGCTTGAATTAGATATTTCAATCGCTTTAGCGGCCGCGGCCACCGCCTGCTTATCCCAGAAAGATATCTGAATCTCGCGCGGCGGCGCTATGCTAATTGAACCCAATTGTTTTATCGGCATTTTTTGCCCAAAATAATCAACCAAAATATCTTCCACAAGCATCGGCGACGGCCGGCCGCCGCGAATAGCTCCCAACTGACTCTTTAAATATTGCAAAGTGTCGCTGATTTTTTTCTCTAAATCTTTTAATCTTTCATTCATAACGCACTTTTTAATAATTAAATTTTACCATAAAAAATCTATGATTTCAGCAACGAGCGGGTCGCCCAAAATCGTGCCAAAAACAGAGGTACCTATTTCAGACCAATAATTACCAATCAGCCAAAAAACAAATCCCCATATTACAAATAAAACTATAATGCCCCCTCCTTCCATTGTTAATTATTTAATAATGTTTTTAATTGCAACTTTTTATTCACATTAAACATCTTGATTAATGACAGCCGTTTCAAAATTTCTTTGGCAGAATCAATATCTTTATAGCCGCTATCGCGCAATTCAATCAGTTTATTTTCAAAAAACTCATTAATCTTCTCATTTTCAACAACATCATCTATTTTGAAATTTTTGGTTTTTGGTTTTTGGTTTTGAATCATATCAATTGCCATTCCAGGCCTTCCAAATGAATTTTTAACAGCTTCGGCTATTTTTTTCTTGTCTTCTTTTTTAACGCCCATATTCTCTAAATATTTTTTTATTTCAAATTCCGCTACTCTGGAAAAATAAATCTTTTGAAGACGCGAAGATAAGGCGGGCAAAAGCGAATTTTCATCAGAGCTGATAAATATTATTAATGAAAACGGCGGATTGTCTTCAACTATTTTAAGCAGCGCGTTCTGGGCTTCGAAAGTCAAATTCTCAGCGTCACGAATGATAACAATTCTTTTTTTTGATAAAATCGGCGATTGAAAAAGAAAATCCCGCAATTTTCTGGCGCTTTCTATGCCGATCTTATTTTTTATATCAGGAGCGATAATCAAGGCTTCTTCCAATATCTTTCTCGGCTCTTCAAAAATTCCACATTCCAAATAATTCGCCATAGAAACTGTGAATAAAAATTTTCCAACTTGAGATTCTCCAAAAAAAAGATAGGCGTGGAACAATTTATCCTTGTCTGCTAGTTTTTTAAATATTTCAATTTTATTTTGATGTCCAACCATATTTCCTTGAATAAATTTAAAATGCAAATATCAAAATGTAAAATGACAATATAAAATATTAAAAATTTTAAAATTAAAACATTTTATAATTTTAATTTGTCATTTTGATTTTTGATTTTTAAATTTTGATTTATCTCTTATTCAACAGCGTTCTCTTATAAACATCTAAATGGCTCAAGATTATTCCCGCTCCCTTTGCCACGCAAAAAAGCGGTTCTTCGGCAACATAAGTATTAACTCCTAGTATTCTCTTAAAAAATTCTGCAAGATTAAGTATTTGAGCGCTGCCGCCGGATAATATTATTCCTTTTTCCATAACATCAGCCACTAGCTCCGGCGGAGTTTCATTGAAAACCTGCTGGATTGAAGAAGCTATTTCTAATAGATAGGGATTAATAGCTTCAGCAATTTCATTAGAGCTGATTAAAATATCTTTCGGCAAGCCGGAAATCAAATCTCTTCCCCTAACGGTATAAGTTATTTTATTTTTTAGCGATAACGCCGAGCCGATTTCAATTTTAATATTTTCAGCCATCTGTTCACCGATAGCCATAGAATATTTCTTTTTTATATAATCAATAATCGCCGTATCGAATTTATCGCCGGCTATTCTCACGCTCGACCAAGAAACAATGCCGCCAAGAGAAATAACCGCCACTTCGCCGGTTCCGCCTCCGATATTTACAATCATACTGCCAGAACGGGCATTAATTGGAATGCCAGCGCCCAAAGCGGCCAAAATCGGTTCTCGGACAATATAAGCTTCGCGCGCTCCGGCTTCTTTAGCGGCATTTATAATCGCCCGGCGTTCAGTCGGCGTAATGCCGGCAGGAGCGGAAATAACAACATCCGGCTTTAAAATATTGAAAGAACCAATGGCAGTAGCAATAAAATATTTAAGCATCGCCTTGGTAATGTAATAATCAGCAATCACTCCTTCGCGAAGCGGCCGATAAGGTTTGATATCGTCTGGCGTTCGACCAATCATTTCTTTAGCTTCCTTACCAACAGCTAAAACAGTATTATCGGGCACGCTTAAAGCCACGATTGTCGGCTCATTGATAATAAAGCCCTTGCCGGGCATGAAAACAATCGTATTAGCCGTTCCTAAATCTATGCCGATTTTGCGAGTAAACATAATTTATAAGCCACTAGCGACTAGGGTTTAGCCATTAGAGTAAAATTTATTTTAATCTTACACCCTAATGGCTAATAGCTATACCCTAAACCCTAACAATCTCCGCTCCTAAATTTTTTAATCTCTCGTCTATTTTTTCATATCCTCTGTCAATTTCTTCAATTCCTTCTATTATTGATTCTCCCTTGGCAATCAAAGCGGCTGTTAAATGCGCCATGCCGGCGCGCAAATCAGAAACTTTTACATTTCTGCCGAAAAGCGGAGTTGGTCCGGAAATCACTGCGCTATGATACTGGCCTTCGCCGTTGAAACGACAGGGAAATTCTCCCAAACACTTTGAAAATACTTTAATATTTGCGCCCATAAAATTCAAGTCCTTAATATATTCAAAACGATTTTCATAAACAGTTTCATGAATTATGGAAATACTATTGGCTTGAGTAAGCAAAATAGCGAAAGGCTGCTGCCAATCGGTCATAAAACCCGGATGAGTGTCGGTCTCAAGTTCTATTGCCGAAAGACCGTCGGAACGCCAAAAAACAATGCCGTCGTTTTCCACCCTATATTCGCCACCAACCCGCCGGAACTCGTTTAAAAACGTTATTAAATGATTATGAATCGCTTCTTTGATTTTTATTTTATTTCCTTTGCTGGCCGCCGCAAGACACGCAAAAGAAGCCGCTTCGTTTCTGTCCGGCATTACTTTACGACGCACGCCACCCAGCTTTTTTACGCCGTCAATATAAATAGTTCTATCCGCTCCCAAACCGATAATCGCTCCCATATTTTGAAGCATTTCTATCAAATCAATAATCTCCGGCTCAATAGCGGCGTTTTTAATTATTGTCCGGCCATTTGCTAAAACCGCCGCAAAAATTGCGTTTTCCGTGGCCCCCACGCTCGGATAGCGAAAATTGATTTTCGCGCCCTTTAATCCTTCTGGCGCTGTGGCTAAAAAATAATTTTCTAAAATTTCAATTTGCGCGCCAAGCGTTTTTAAAGCCGCTAAATGGATATCAACCGGCCGGCTGCCGATTTTATCGCCGCCTAAAAATGGAACTTGAGCTTTACCGAACCTTGCCAACAACGGCCCTAACGTTAGAATCGGAATTCTATTAACGCGGCCAAGAGATTCAACTTTGAAATTTTTTATTTCTGGAGTTTTTAAAACAGCCTCGTTGCTGTTGATATTGATTCCCGAACCGATAGAACGAAAAAATTCAGCGGTAATTTCCACGTCGCCGATTTGCGGAAAATTTTCAAAAATACATTCTTCGTCAGTAAGCAAAGATGCAACCATCATTTTGGTTGCCGCGTTTTTAGAACCTTGAAGCTTGATTTCGCCGTTTAAAGCCCTGCCGCCATTGACGATAAATTTCATATGATTAGTATCAAGTATCAAGTGTTGGGTGTCAAGAAAATAACAATAATATCCAAATATACTCCTGATAATTCTTGACACTTAATACTCAACACTTAATACTTATTAAAATGACCAAAACAACCAGGCGTTTTTTATTTTACGGTCTTTTTATTCTTTTTATTCCATTAAGCATAGCTATTATTCTTTATTCAACCGGTTGGAGGTTGAATGCCGAGAAATGTTCGGATATTCAATTATTAAATTGCTTGGGAATCAGAAAAACTGGCGCGATTTATATTGAAACAAAGCCAAAAGGCGTAAAAATCGAAATCAACGGAGAAATTTTTGAAGACCAGTCTGGCCTTATCCAAAGCGGCACTTTAATATCAAACCTCCCGCCGAAAAACTATGAAGTAAAAATAGAAAAAGACGACTATCTTTTTTATTATAAAAATATTTCTGTCGCGCCTTCAATGGTTTCAGAATTAATAGATACGATTCTAATTACCGAAAAAATAGAAAAACAAGAAATTATAAACAATAAATTAAGGGGTGATAAAATTATTGACTTAAGCAATGACACTAGAAAAATAATAATTAAAAATTCAAAAACTAATAATTATTATCTTTATAATTTTAGCGACCAAAAATCTGTTTTAAACATCAACGCGGCTTTCAATAATATAAAAGCCAGCGAAATAGCAAAAATCTCTTTTCATCCGTTTGACTCAAACCGGCTTATTATTGAAGGCGAAAATGGGCTTTATATTTTCGACACAAACCGCCTTAAGCTGGAAATAATAACCGGCAAAACTATATTTTGGCTGACGAAAAATTCAAGCGTTTATTATTTGAAAGAAACAACAGATGAAAAATCGCCGAAAACTAAAAATTACAGCTTGAATTCATTTAATTTGATATTAAGAACCGAAAGTGAAATTTTAAAACCGCAAACAAAAGCTAATAATTTTGCGAAATTCGATATTTCAGACTCCGGAGACAGATTCGCGCTTATTGATTCCCTTGATAACCTGTATATTTTTAGCAATAATTCAAAAGAATTAAAACAAATCGCTCATAATGCCAAAGATTTTTTGTTTTCGCCTGATAATAAAAAAATTGCCTTTTTTGACCAAAATGGCCAGTTGAATATTCATTTCATTGAAGATTGGTATAAAAACTCAAGAAGAATTGCCGGCGACGCCAGCCGTTTTGGTTATGCGGAAAAATCATCGGAAATCTCCGATATTTATTGGCACAACTCATCCTACCACCTGATAATAGGGTATGAAAACAATATTGAATTCACTGAAATCGATGACCGTCCGCCGCTTAATAAATATAGAATCATTGAAGCAGACGATTTTTATTACAATCCCGAATTGTCAAAAATTTACTTTATCCAGAAAGAAAAACTTTATAGTTTTGAGATATAAGTCCTACACCACTTCTGCTTTATAGCAATCCTCGCAATAAACTATTTCTGGCCTGTCTAGTGAATATGTCGTCTCAAATTTATTGGGGCAGAGTTTGACCAGCTCTCCCAATGTTTTGAATCTATTCGGATCTCCTAAGTCAACTCTGAACTGCGAATAAAAAGATTCCTGATAGCTGTTTTCCCAGGACGATGGCTTGGCGCTTCTGGAAAGGAAATCTGAATTTCCAACTCATTCAATGCTTTCGTAAATACTTTTGATCCATATTCCCGTCCGTTATCGGAATGGAAAATAGTAAGCCTTTGATTATTGGATAAGGCGAAAAATAAAGCCTGTAGCACCAACGATACAGAATAATTCATCATTACGCTGATGCCTGTTATTTTTCTAGTGAATATATCTATTAAAAGACTAATTTTATAATGAAACAAAATACACAATTTACATTTACTTCTGCCCAACCTCAGTTTGATAACATTTTCACTCTCTAACAAAAATTGCTTTATATTATTTTTTTCAATATATTTTCAAAATTGTTCAAACTTACGCTTTTTTGGAAAATAATTTGAAGATAGCTAAAAAAGACAAGCCGCCTAAGAAGTCAAAAAATAAGTCTCCTATTGTGTCCGCCGCTCCCTGCTGGAAAATTTGAGTGTAATTTTTTGAAGAAAAGAAAAAATCGTTAAGAAATTCGTAAAATTCCCAGAAAATACCGACTAAAGCAACAAGCGATAAAATGACAATTAGAAAAGTTAAAAAATTTTGGCTAAGGACTTCTTTAGAAATTGGAAATTGATAATTGAAAATTAAATATACAGCCGCCATTGCCACCCAAAAACCGCCTAAAAAATGCATCGGTATATCAAGCCATAAATAAGTCCAATACCAATAATTAAAAGTGGCTAAAATATGCAATGAAAGAACGGCTATTAGAAAAATAAGAACTGATTTTGAAGAAACCATACCTGATAGTATAAAATTATCTCTTTCTCCATTGATGTCCTCTGCGAGCCTTATGAAGGCCGTATTTTTTACGCTCAACCGCGCGAGAGTCGCGGGTAAGATAACCGGCGCGGCGAAGCCGTTTTTTAAAATCAATGTTGAATTTTACCAATGCCCGGGATATGCCGTGCCGAACAGCTTCAGCCTGACTGGATAATCCGCCCCCTTTTACTTTGATTATAACGCCGAGTTTATCGGTTATTTTCATTCTCTCCAAAGCCGCGACGGCCTGCTTTTGAAGCCTCAATAACGGAAAATAATCAGCGCAGTTTTTTTCGTTAATCGTAATACCGTCTTTTTTCGTGTAAAGCCGCACTCGTGCAACCGAAGTTTTTCTTCTTCCAACCGCTTCAAAATAACGCTCCTTTTTAATGGTTGCGGTTTTGCTCTCTGATTTTGTTTCCTTTTTAATTTTAGCAATTTTTTCAACCATAAAAAATTATTGTTCTATGAGTAATTTCTTCATTCTTCTTACTCTTAATTTATTTTCCGGCAGCATTTCTCTGACAATTTTTTTTAGCGCTTCTGCCGCCCCCTTTTTTTTAATAAGCTCGGCAAGTGTTTGTTTTTTTAGATGGCCAATTTGAGTCGTGTGGCGATAATAAATTCTTTGTTCCGCTTTTCTCTGCGACAAGCTTATTTTATCAACATTTTTAACAATAACCTTATCTTCACCTTCTAATCTTGGGTTATAATTTGGATTTTTTTTTCCTTGCAAAATAACCGCTATTTCAGAAGCCAAACGTCCTAATTTTTTATTTGTAGCATCGATAGTATATTGCATAATATCTATTTCTTCCCAGCGGCGATCATTTGGGCTATATTATTCGGCACTTCGTCATATTTGTCAAATTCCATAGTGAAACTGCCTCTGCCCTGCGTCATTGAACGGAGTTTTGTAGCGTAGCCGAACATTTCGGACAACGGCACCTTAGCGTCAATTACCCTTACATTGGCGCGCTCTCCCATTCCTTCAATCCGGCCGCGTTTGCTTTGAAGATCGCCTGTTGCGTCACCGAGAAAATCCGGCGGCACAATTATCTGTACTTTCATTATCGGCTCAAGAACTACTGGCTTGGCATTTCTAGTCGCCTCACCCAAAGCTATAGAACCGGCAATTTTAAAAGCCGCTTCAGAAGAATCAACCTCATGGAAAGACCCGTCAAAAAGAGTTACTTCCAAGTCAACTATGGGATAACCGGCAATAATTCCTTTATCCAAAGCTTCTTTAACGCCTTTTTGCACTGCCGGAATAAATTCAGAAGGAATAATTCCGCCTTTAATCGCATCAACAAAAATAAATCCTTTTCCTCTTTCTAATGGCTTCACTTTCAGCCAAACATGACCATATTGTCCGCGTCCTCCGGACTGGCGAATATATTTGCCTTCCGCCTCGGCTTCGCTTTTAATCGTTTCTTTATAAGCGACTTGCGGCCTGCCGACATTAGCTTCAACGCTGAATTCCCTTTTCATCCTGTCAACAATAATTTCCAAATGAAGCTCTCCCATTCCGGAGATAATAGTTTCGCCGGTATCGGGATCGCCGGAAATCCGAAATGTCGGATCTTCATCAGCCAACCGCCTCATTGCCAAACCCATTTTTTCCTGGTCGGCTTTGGTTTTCGGTTCAATTCTGATTGAAATAACCGGCTCTGGAAAAATGATTTTTTCCAATATAATTTGTTTTTCTGAATCGCATAAAGTATCTCCGGTTGACGTATTTTTTAAGCCAACAATGGCGCCGATGTCGCCGGCGTAAAATTCTTCAACTTCCTCCCGTTTATTCGCGTGCATGCGGACGATTCTTCCCACTCTTTCAGAATCGCCTTTGGTAGAATTTAAAATATAGCTGCCCTTTTTAAGAACGCCTGAATAAATCCTGAAATAAGTCAGACTGCCGACATAAGGATCAGTGGCAATTTTAAAAGCCAGCGCGGTTAAAGGCTCCTCGTCGCTCGGCTGGCGAATAATTTCTTCGTTTGTTTTCGGATGAATGCCTTTAATTGGCTTTATTTCGGCTAAATCTAACGGCGAGGGCAAATAATCAATAACACCGTCCAAAAGAAGCTGAACACCTTTATTTTTAAGCGCCGAACCGCAAAAAACCGGAATAAAATTATTGCCGATAGTCGCTTTTCTTATGGCAGAGCGCATTTCTTCTTCAGAAATTGCGCTTCCTCCAAGATATTTTTCCATTAAACGGTCATCATATTCGGCAACTTTTTCCAAAAGATTTTTTCTGGCCGTTTCAGCTTCAACTTTTAAATTTTCGGGAATTTCTTTTTCAATAAGCTTTTCCCCATGCTCTCCTTCGGAACCATATGCTTTCATAGTCACAAGATCGATTACGCCTTCAAAAGCCGATTCCAAGCCGATTGGAATCTGAACCGGATAAGCGTTTTGAGTAAGCCTCTCCTTTATTGAGCGGAATGAATTTTCAAAGCTCGCTCCCATTCTGTCTAATTTATTGATAAAACAAATTCTCGGTACTTTATATTTATCCGCCTGATGCCAGACTGTTTCTGATTGAGGCTCCACTCCGGCAACGCCGTCGAAAACAACCACGCCGCCGTCTAAAACACGCAATGACCTTTCAACTTCAACGGTAAAATCAACGTGGCCCGGAGTGTCGATAATATTAATTCTGTGTTCGTGGGCTTCGCGGATTTTCTGCCTTTCCTTGTCTTCCGCCGCTTTTCTCAAAAGCCGGACAAAAGTCCAGAAACAAGTTGTTGCCGCAGCGGTAATGGTAATTCCCCTTTCCCTTTCCTGCTCCATCCAGTCCATAATCGCCTGGCCTTCGTGAACTTCGCCGATTTTATGCGAAATGCCGGTATAAAAAAGAATCCGTTCGGAAACGGTTGTCTTACCGGCGTCTATGTGCGCTATTATGCCTATATTTCTATATTTTTCTAAGGAGTATTGGCGCATAAGATATTATCTGACAAAACTTGCGAATGCTCTGTTTGCTTCCGCCATTCTATGAGTATCTTGCTTTTTCTTAATAGCCGCGCCTTCATTTTTATAAGCGGCGATAAGCTCTTCGGCTAATTTATTAGCCATCGGTTTTCCCTTTTTCAAACGCGCCGCATTGATAATCCAATGGCAGGCAAGGAAAAATTTTCTTTCCGGCCTGACTTCTCTCGGAATCTGATAATTGGCTCCGCCAACCCGTTTTGAAACGACTTCGAGAAAAGGAGAAGTATTTTCTAATGCCCTTTCAAAAACTGCCAACGGCTCTTCTTTTATACTTTTAGCGATAATATCAAATGCGCCGTAAATCAAATTTTCGGCAATCGCTTTTTTGCCGTCATTCATTAAATAATTAATAAACCTGCCAATTGCAATATTATCATATTTGATGTCTGGTTCGCACTGTTTTTTGAATTTTCGTTTTTTTCTCATATTCGCTATCGCTCACATTCCTACTAATTTACAAATTTTACCAATATTACTAATAATTTATATTAGTACAATTAGTAATTTATTAGTACATTAGTAGGGTTATTTCGATTTCTTTACTCCGTATTTGCTTCTCTCTTGTTTTCTTCCGTCAACTCCGATAGTGTCCAAAACCCCGCGGACAATATGATATCTTACGCCAGGCAAGTCTTTTACCCTGCCGCCTCTTATCACCACTACCGAATGCTCCTGTAAATTATGGCCGACGCCCGGAATATAAGCTGTTGCCTCCATGCCATTGCTTAATCTTACCCTTGCCACTTTCCGTAAAGCGGAATTCGGCTTTTTTGGAGTAGTGGTAAATACTTTTAAACACACTCCTCTTTTAAAAGGAGAAGCTGAATAAACCGGCTTGTTCCTAATGGTATTAAAATAATACCCCATCGCCGGAGATTTTGTTTTTTTGGATTTGCTTTTTCTTCCTTTTTTAATTAATTGATTAATTGTCGGCATCCCCCACCCTTCAAAGATTATATTTATAAATTTTAATAAAAATTTATAAATGATAACTCATTAAAGTTTAATTTATTTTATTTATTTTCATTTTTTTTATTATCCCCTTATTTTCCCCTTCATTTTTCTATCTTTGAAGGGTGGGGGGATAAAAAATAGAGACCCTTAAGGTCTATGACAATATAGCAGAATAAATATTCCATTGTCAATATATTACTCTTCCTCAAATATCGGCAAACCGGATGGCGGACCCATTTTTTTGCTTTCCAAACGCTTGATATGAGGCGATGTCAAGACAACCGCAGTCGGCACATGGTAAATCGTCGCTAATTCAGCGGTTGTTAATATAGAGGTTCTTGATTTGTTATTAAAATTCATCGGCGTGGAAGTATAAGCTTTCCCAAAAGCAATTTCTTCCGGCATTCTTCGATTGCGGAAATTATACAAAATTCTTTGTTTTCTCGCCTCCACCCTCCTTTTAATAAAAATATAAGGAAAATAAATCCAGCGGGTTCTGGTTTCTATCTGTGGATTATTTATAAAAAAATTATGGCTTTGAGCGGCGTATTGGTTCCAAGCGCTTAAAATTCCTTTACGAGCGAAATTAGTGCTGAAAATTGAATTCGGCGCCAAATAAATAAAGCGAATTAAGCTTTCAAATCCTTGTTTGGAGAGCTTATTTTCAACAGCTTTCAAAGTGTCTTGCTGGCCGGGCGTCAGCTTAAACATTGAAAACATATCTTCTTTTTTTTCCTCTTTCGTCGGCTCCGCCCATGTCGGATGCTCGACCGGAGCCCAAAATAAATTTTTAACGAATTCGTAAATGCCCTCACCGAAAAAACTCTCGGCCTTTTTGCCATTTCTTCCAATCAATTCATTGATATACTTCTGGCCTTCTTCTTTCCAGTAAACATCAATTGGCCTTGTTAATAATTGAATACAAACCATTTCTTCTTTATGAATACCAGCCATAATTTCTATTAACGCCGAAACCGGATCGATAGCCATTTCTTCTTTACTTAACTCAAAATCTTCATAAGTTTTAAGTGGAAAATAATTAGGATTAGCCAGTAAAAATTCACCGCCAAAAAGATTTTCGTTTTTTTTGTAAATCTCTTTGGTGGAAGATGGAATTACGTTCATATAATCGTCAACCTCTTCAACTTCAACATTGGCATACTGGGCGTAAAGCGCGGACTCAACCATTTTTTTAAACTTTTTAGGAGTCTTAATGTAAAAATGAACCCGTCCGCCAAAACTGACAATTTCAAAACTCCACCACAAAGGCACTTCTCCTTCAATATATTTTTCCAAGAAATTTCCCGGAGAATTTTTCAAATCGTAAATATTTTTGAAGAATTGCTCCATTGCCCTTGGAGTTCTATCAACCTCGCGTGGAATTTTAAGCTCCAATAAAACCCAATCAACGGAATTTTTATAAATTCCCTGACGATAAAAAAGCCATGTTTCCCTAAATAATTTTAAGAGTAAAATAAAAACGCCTAAAATAACCAGCCATGTTATTGGATTTTGATATTGATAAAATAATCTAACGGCTATGTTATAAAAATTAGAAAAAGAATTAAAAAGTCCTTGAAAAATTTCTAAAAAAGTCATTTTAAAAAAAATTACGCCAAGTGATATCTTCCGTCCGCCAATTTTTTAAAATTCTTCCTATTTTGCAAATTTAATAATATGGTGTTATCCTTCAAAAATCTTTCCTGCTTCACCAGATTAATGACTTCTTCCGCTCGCATCGGTCCATTTTCTTTAAGAACTCTCCCGATTACCTCCTTTGCCGTGCCAGGCCTATGCCCCAATTCAGACAAGCCGTAAATTCCGCGGCCAACCAAAACAAAACGCGGGTCTTTTATCAATTCGTTATGCACAGTCGCCTCAAGAGCTTTGCGATTGTCAAAATTGGCTTCATTTATTTTTTTGGCAATATCCCTGAAATGCAATGAATTACTATGTTTTTTTAAAACTAAATAAGCTTTGGCTCTCATTGTTTTTGGATTAATTTCTCCCCAGCTAGACAACCCGAAATCTCCGAAAGAATTTTTGGTGAATTTTTTAGAAACGGAAATATAATTTAAAATCGTTTCTTTCCCGACTCCAGTTTCTTTTTCCACAGAAGACAAAGAATCATTTATTTTCATGTCTTTCGACAAAAATTCGCTTTTCCTTGCCTTAAGAAATTTTTCCGCCTTAGCGATAATATCTGAAAGTTTTTTAAAAGAAGCGGCGTCCAAATACCAAAAATCATAAAAATTTTTATTGTTTTTAATGATATTCAATTTTCCGGCAATTTCAAAAATAAATTTTAATGTTTTTTTATCAAAATCATCGTCTTTAAATATAACTTTTAATCCTCGGACGAAATCGTCGTCTTTTTTTATTCCACCGCCTTTTCGAAGATAATCAACGGCTGATTTTAATAATTTATTGGCCGGACTATTATTAAATTTTTTCTTAATTAAAGCCAGGGAACCATTTTCAATCTGCCTTACTCGCTCGCGCGTAAGATTGTATTTTTCGCCTATTGCCGCTAATGTCAATTCTTCTCCATTTAAACCAAAGCGAGATTCAATAATATCCTTTTGCCTAGAAGATAAATCAGCGATTAAATCTTTAATTATGTTATTAATTTTTTCCATTATAATATGAATAATTCATTTTAAATGATGAAATATTTTTTGATAATTGTCAACAAAAATCTTATTTCCCTTTTGCTGTCAATAAAAGCGGACTAGCAATAAAAATCGAAGAATACGTTCCGATTATCGTTCCTGCCATTATAACTAAGACGAAATATTTTAAAGATTCTGGGCCGAAAAGAAAAAGAGCCAATAAAACCAATACTAAAGTAAGGGAGGTGTTAATTGAACGCGCTATTGTCTGATTAACGCTGCTGTTTATCACTATTAATAAATCCTTTCCGCGGCCAACAAGCAAATTTTCCCTAATTCTGTCAAAAACAACTATTGTATCATGGACTGAAAACCCTAAAATCACTAAAAGCGCCACAACATATTTAGTGTCAAAATCAATTCCGTAACGCCAGCTTAAAAAAGATAAAATGCCTGCTGAAATCACAACATCATGAAACAATGTTACTAAGGTAATAATTCCATACTTGTAAGATTTCACCGGATAGGAAACTTTTCTAAAGGCGTAAGCGACATATAAAGAAATTCCAAGTAAAACAAGAATAACGGCTAAAACGGCTTTTGTTTTTAATTCGCCTCCGATTGCCGGACCGATTGTTTCATAGCTAATTTCTTCTGTTTCGCCGAATTTTTCTTTTAATTTGCCCAAATATTCTTGGTGTTGTTCTTCGGAAATATTGTTAAAACGGAATAAAAAATTGCCGTTTTCTGCTGGATAAATGGTTATATTTTCTATTTTTAATTCATTTTCAAAAAAACTTTTAATGCTGTCTGCTGTTAATTGTTGATCGTTGGTTAATCGAAGCTGCCAAAGCGTGCCGCCCGTAAAATCAATTCCCAGCCGAATTCCAAAAACAACCAAAGCAACAATACTGACAAAAATCAAAATTCCTGAAACTGAAAAATATATATTGCGATATTTAATGATATCCATTTAAATTATATTTTTTATTTTCTGACAAATATCCTTAATAACGTCCTCGTGGTGATAATTGCTGAAAACATTGAAATCACAACTCCTATTCCCAAAGTCAAGGCAAAACCCTTGACAAAGCTTGATGTGAAATAATATAAAATGAATGCCGTAATAATCGTGCTGATATTGGAATCTCTAATAGACGGCCACGCTCTCTTGAAACCCTCTTCAATAGCTACAAGTTTAGAAGCTCCGTTTTTTATTTCTTCCTTAACTCTTTCAAAAATCAAAATATTAGCGTCAACCGCCATACCTATGGAAAGAATAAATCCCGCTATTCCCGACAAGGTTATTGTCATAGATGATGCCTTAAAAAACGATAAAGTTAAAATAGTATACAATAAAAGCGCGATAGCGGCGAAAAATCCGAAAAACCGATAATAAATAATCATAAAAATCATTACGATAATAGTGCCGATAATGCCGGCATATATTGCTTTTTGCAAAGATTCACTGCCTAAACTCGCTCCAATTAATTGTTGGCTTTCAAGATTTATGGGCGCGGGCAAGGCTCCAGCGTTAAACCGGGAAACTAATTGTATTGCTTCATTTTTAGTAAATTGTCCGGAAATCTGCGCTTTGCCACCGCTGATTTTTTCTCTTACCACCGGCGCGGAAATTTCATTATTGTCCAGAAAAATTCCCAACGGCTTACCGACATTTCTCTCTGTCAATTCTTCAAAAATCTTCGCTCCCTCATCGTTAAATTCAACGCTTATGCTTGGTTGATTGGTAATGTTATCGGAAGCCACACTCGCGCTCTTGATATAACGTCCTGTTAAATTTGTCGGCATAAAAACCTGTTGTTCTTCTCCGGAAGAAGAATTAATTTCCAAAATTTCCCTAAAATCAAGAAGCGGAGTAGAGCCAATCTCCTTAACCGCCTCGGAAACATCTTTGATTCCGGCCAGTTCCACTATTAATCGGTAAGAATCTCCTTCTTTGGCGGAATTAATCAATGGCTCGGAAACGCCGAATAAATTAACCCTCTTCTCAATCACGTCACGAAGTCCAGCCACCGCCGAATTACGCTCGCCAGAAGAGACTTTTGACATATCTACTTCGTAAATCAAATGCGCCCCGCCGATTAAATCAAGGCCAAGCCGCCACGGTAAAGTGTGGCTTATAGAACCCATTGGACCAATAAGCCCAATGGGAGTAATAAAAACAACGGCCACAGCCGAAACAATGATTATCGCTATTAATATAATTATTGGTTTTCGCATAAGCCTTATAAAACCTATTATTCTTAATTAGTCCCATACTAAAATAAAACAGCCATGGAATCAACCCCCCACATAATTTATGTGAGGGAGTCAAGGCTGTTTTATTTTAAAAACTTAAATTTTAAAAATCTCCGGTTATTCCTCCTGGCAAAATAGTCAAATCCGTGCCGACTTCATAATAAGAAGAATTATTTCCGCCGTCTTTAGCCGCTCTGTCATCTTCCGCGCTTCCTGGACCATAAGTTCCGCTCTCCAGTATTGCGTCAACTTCAAATCCTAATGGCGATTTTCTGCAAGCAAAACGATATGCCAAAGTAGAACTGGAAATCTGTGTAACATCACTAGCTGATGGATTTGACGGATCAACTGGCATATTGGAAATCGGAGAACCGCCGGTAAGCGAATCTAAATTAACTTGAAGCCAGCCATTGCCATTTGTCAAACCATTATTATTAGCGACCGTTGAAGTTGTAACCCTTAAAACCGAACTAGAAGCATTAATGCCCGTAACTCTCGTATCGCTTACCCACATTTTTGTTGTTGCGCCACCTCCGCCAATACAAAAAGTATTTGTTCCGTTATCAAGCGACGGCGCATTTTTGCTGGCAATATAAATTCCTAAAGCTGTTTTAATTGTTGATAAATCGCTGATTCTTTGAGAATCCCTTGCCTTTCTTAAAGTTTCAGCCGGATTAAGCAAAAAAATCACAATCGCTCCTAAAACAGCGAGAATGGCGATAACAATTAGAAGTTCTAATAATGTAAATCCTTTTTTATTTTTATTTAATTGCATCATCTTAAAAAATATTTAAATCCGACCTTTCATTTTTTTAAAAAACAAATCTTGCTTATTGCAAATATTTCTTGATTTTTTCAATAACTTCATCAATTCCAATATCAGCTTTAACTAAATACTCTATAACTCCAAGTTCTTTTATTTTTTGTACATCTTCCTGGGCGCCGATATTGGAAAGTACGATTACCGGAACATTTTTCCATTTATTATTGGCTCTTATTTCGCTTAAAACTTCAAAGCCACTTTTTTTCGGTAGCATTAAATCAAGAACAACTAAATCAGGGGAATTATTTTTCTTTAAAAAATCTATCGCCGCTTCTCCATCGCTCACCGATAAAACATTAATTCCCTCTTTTTCCAGCTTAATAGAATAAGCTCTTGTTATGTAAAAATCGTCTTCAATTATTAAAACTGATTTTTTATCCATATTAATATTCTATACCTTTTCTATAATTCTATCAATAATCTCCTCAAGCTGCAATCGCTAAATCTAAATAGGTATCGTTAAATAAAATATCGTCCCCTTCCTTTCTTCTCCGCCTTTTTTTCCAATCCAGACAGTCGGAGATTCAAACCAAATTTTCCCTTTCCAAAATTCAACGAAATTTTTGACTAAAGTCAAACCAATGCCGTTGCCATCAGGGATTTTACTGATGGCATTTTCAGCCCTGAAAAATTTGTTAAAGATATTTTTCTGCTGGCCTTGAGGAATGCCAATACCATCATCTTTAATGGAATAAATAACGCTATTCCCAAAAACAGCAATACTAATTTCAATTTTACCCTTATTATCAGTATAACGAATAGCGTTAGAAAGTAAATTAACTATTACTTGACTAAGCATTGCTTGGTCAATCAATACCTCTGGCAAATCTTTCTCAACTGCGTTAATTTTAATATTGATTTTTTTCTCCTTTGCTAAAAGCGCTAACGATTTAATGATTTCATCCGTAAATTTAACAAGATTTGTTTTTACTGGATTAATTTTTACATTGCCTCCTCCTTCAATCCGCGCCAAAGAAAGAAGTATACCCAAAGCTTCATTAAGCTTTAAAATGCCGTTATATATTTTTTCCATAAAAACTTTCTGGTCTTTATTAAGCGGGCCGGCATCGCCATTACTCAACATTTCCGAATACCATCTGATTGTCGTGAGTGGCGTCCTTAATTGATGCGAAGCGGTAGCGATGAAGCTTGATTTTGCTTCGTCTAATTTTTTTTCTTCTGTTATGTCGCTAAAAACAACAACTGCTCCAACAATATTCCCCTTGCTAACCAAAGGCGTTGAAATCAAAGTTATTGGAAATCTTCTGCCAGAAGAAACAATATAGTAAATATCATCATCTAGTCTGATTGTAACTATTTTGCCGGTTTTTAAAGTTTTAGCAACCGGCCTTTTTTCATCTGGCAATTTTTCACTGCCTTTATACATATTAATTATCTCTTTGGCATCTTTTCCAATGACTCCGGCTACTGAAACTTCAAGAAATCTTGCCGCGATTTCATTTATTAAAACTATTTTATAATCATTATCAATAACCAATAATCCTTCTCCAACAGACGAAACTATCGTCATTGTTTTATCACGCTCGTTTTTCAGGTTAATTTCCAATTCCCGCTCATCTTCCAAAATATTCATCATTGCCAACTCAACTTGCTTAAAATATTCTATCTGCTGTTTTAAATTATTTTTCGTTAATTGCTCGCTGGGCATATAATTATTCCCTCTGCAACTCTTTGAGTTTTTTCTTTAATTCTATCATTTTTAATTCTCTACCAACTGTAAGCTCTTTAAATTTTTCCAGTTCCGTCAATTTTTCCTGAAGTTCTCTGGTCCGTTCAAAAACAATAATTTCAAGATTATTTTTTAATTTTATCAAATCTTCGGTCCTTTCATGGATTCTTCTTTCCAAACTTAAATTAGTTTCTTTTAATTTAATTTCCGCTTCTCTGATTTTTTCCTGAATATCCTGGATATTATCAAGCATATTATTGAAAATCTCCGCCAAATAACCAATTTCATCTTTTGAATTTATATTAATCCGCGCGTTTAAATCGCTTTCTTTGGAAATTTTTTTAATAGCATTTATCACGCTTATTAAATTCTTTAAAAACCAACTGCTTAGGAAAATAATTCCCATAAACCCTATAATCAGCGCCAAAAACGCGCCCGCCAAAAAATGATTAGTTATTATTTTTATCGGCGCCAGTACTTCTTTTAAACTTGCTTCTACTAATAAAACTACTCCCTCCAATTTTAAACATTGAGAAATTCCTAAAGTTTCATTTCCTAAATAATTAATATATGTTTCGTTTATTTTTTTATCTTCTTCAAAACAAGCTTTAACTGGAAAAGTATTAATCTTTTGCTTTAAAACTGAATCTTTAATAAAACGCGAAGGCGTGATCATCAAACCATCGCCGTTAACAAGATAAATTTCTCCCGTTAAGTATTGATCTAAAAACGTTTTTCCCGCGAATATCTCTTCTGACCATTTGCCAAGCAAAACATCGTTTAATTGTTTAGTATTGCTAAAATGAACTAATATAACAGCGTCTAAAGGAATCAGTTTGCCATTATCATCTGTTTTAGTTGAAAAAATTCTGGCTGTGCCATGAATCATCGGCTCCATACTCTCGTCTGTCTCAAAAACAATATTTTTGACGAAAACTTCGCCGAAATTTGATTGAATTGCTTCGTAAAAACGAACGGCTCCATATTCCTTTTCTTCCTTGCTTTCGTCAACTCCGATTCTATCGGCTCTTGAAGAAACAATAACAATTCCGTTTTTATCTAAAATATCAACAATAATAACATCTTTTGCGTAAGGCAATTTCTTATTTTCCAAATAATCCCCAAATTCTTTAATCAATCCGGTCATCTGTTTATTGTCGCCGCTTGCTTTGCCAATTAAAATTTTTTCCGTCGTATTCCTTATATAACCGTCCGAACTCCAATCGGTAGTTCTAATTTTTATATTATTGTTAAAAGTAAAAAATGCGCCTTCGCTTATTTCAGCGATAATGCGAAAATCATTGATGATTTTATTTCTCAAATAATTTTTGAGATAATTATTGGTATAGTAAATTAAACCGCCAACCAAAAAAACTATCAATACCGTGAAAAATAAAATAAGTTTTGTCCTTAATTTCATATACTAGGATTTTATAAACATCACTAGTATTAATTTTACAACTTTTTTGTTTTTTTTAAAAGGGCTTTTTAAAGACTTTAAGGAACTTTATCGGAATTTGTCAAATTCAGCCATTAGCTGATTGAAATTTTTATCAAGATTATTGATAGTTTTTGATTCTTCGTTGATTTTGCCGACTAATTCCGCGATTCTGCCGTTTGTATTTTTATCTTTTGAAAATTTCTGCCTTAAAATTTCTAAAAATTGGACTAAATAATCGTTATACGATATTAACCGGCTGATTAAAGTTGTTTCCGAACCGACTGCCTGAAGCGCTATTTGCGCCGCTTCCGGCGGTTCAATGCCAGAGATATTCTTCGTCATTTTTTCGAGCTGAGCCGACAAACTAATGGCTCTTTCGCGCGCCTGCCTATTATATTCTATTTCTTTAGTTATTAAATTAAGTGCGTCTTCATATTTCGCTTCTTTGTCTAATTCTGATATTTTGCTGATGTTGTTTGCCGTTTGATTGGAGAAGCTGATAATATCTTGAGCAATAAGCGACGCTTCCTGGCGGGCTTTCAAAAATTCATTGGGCACTTCTTTTGTTTTTGAATTTGCCGCCAATAAATAAAAAATCAAATAAGCCGCCACAATAAGAAAGGCAAAAATAATGGAAAACCTTAATCGCCTTGGAATTTTAAAATATAAATTGGCAAATGTGTTCATTTTAAATACCCGACGCGAATAAACGCTTTTTATTACTTTATTAAATTAAATTGCAAAAATCAAGGGAAAAGGTATAATAAAGCCAAAATGCGGGTATCGTATAGTGGCAATACACCAGTTTTCCAAACTGGCGCCAGGGGTTCGATTCCCCTTACCCGCTCAAAATTTATAATAAATTTTGAGCGAGGCTCGCCCGATTTACTGGGTAGCCCGCTTATTGCATTCATCAAAAACATCCGCCCATAGACGGATATTTTTGAGTTTTTGGACCTATGGAGAATTGAACTCCACCCTCATCCATGCCATGGATACGTTCTACCGATAAACTATAGGCCCAATTCAAATATATTACTTAAAATTTTATTTTCTTGCAACTTTTAAACAAAAAAGATAAACTAATAACTAAATCGCCCTCGTCGTTCAATGGATAGGACATGGGTTTCCTAAACCTAAAATCGAGGTTCGATTCCTCGCGAGGGCATGGAAGCGTGCCAGAGCGGTTGAATGGGCCGCACTCGAAATGCGGTATGCCGAAAACGGCATCGGAGGTTCGAATCCTCCCGCTTCCGCCAATTTTCATGTTTTTCAATTTCGCCAAAAAATCGCCGATTATAAAAATCGCCAAAGACATAATGCCAGCAATGGTTTCAATTTTAATTTCCGAAAAAAATAAAAAAACGCTTAAAAAATCAGGAAATTTTGATGAAGTTGAAATCAGCAACGGCTCCGGCTTTATCGTTGACAAAAGCGGCGTTGTATTAACCAACAGACATATTCTCAGCGACCAAACAGCCGATTATTCAGTTATCGCCAACGACGGCGAAAAATTCAAGGCGGAAATTATCGCCCGAGATCCAATAAATGACATCGCCATTCTAAAAATCGCGAATTCACACGAAAAAGAATCAAGATTCCCAATAGTTAAATTAGGTGATTCCAATAAAATTGAATTAGGAGAAAATGTAATCGCTTTCGGCAACGCTTTGGGAATTTTTAAAAACACTGTGTCTGCCGGAATTGTCTCCGGATTAGACAGGCATATTTCCGCAAAAATAAACTTACGAGCAGAAGCTCAAAAAATGAGAGGATTAATTCAAACCGACGCGGCCATTAACCCGGGAAATTCCGGCGGGCCATTAGTTAATATAAAAGGAGAGGTAATCGGCATCAATTCGGTGATGCTTTACGGCGCTGAAAATATCGGTTTGGCTATTCCAATTAATATTGTTAAAAAAGATTTAGAAGATTTAAAAAAACACGGCCATATTCGCCGGCCGCTTTTGGGCGTAAGATATTTAATATTAAACGAGGATTTAAAAGAAAATTTCAATTTGTCTTCAAACCATGGCGCTTTGATAATTAATGAAAACGGCAATCGTCCCGGCATTGTCCCGAAAAGTCCGGCAGAATCAGCCGGACTCAAAGAAAAAGATATTATTTTGGAAATTAATAACGAAAAAATAACTTCGGAAAAAACAATAGAAGATTTTCTGGAAGATTTTTCAGCCGGCGATATATTGCGCCTTAAAATTCTCCGCGCTAAAAAAGAATTTGAAATAAATGTTGCTCTTGCGGAAAGAAAATAATTACCATTCAAATGGATACAATAAAAATCATATTTTTTTTAATAATTGCCATTGTTTTAACGATGTTTTTTCTCAGCAATGTTCCGAATATCATAAGCAGATTAGAAACAATGCCGCCAAAAAAAACAACGGAATCGTTTATCCAAAAGCCGATTTACACGCCGCCAGCCACAACACCGATACAAACTCCCCCACCAACGCCATCGCCTATTAACTCTACCACAACTTATTATCTTCCATATGTTTCCGATTATGAAATTCCAAATGGATTAAAACGCGAACAGCTTTCGCCTTATTTCAGAAAAGTAAGGATTTCTTCTGCTTCCGCTTATTCAACCGTTAATTACCCTTCAAAAATATCCCTAAATTATTATTTAAACGGCGGTGAAGCTATAAATATCACAAGGTGGAAAATAAGAAGCAACAAGGGAGAAATTGAAATCCCAAAAGCAGTTGATAACTATGACCTCTCAATTTTAGCTGTTCCAAAAGATATTATCCTTCAAAATTACGGATATATAGATATTTACAGCAATAAAAGCGCGATTAATCAAAATATCCGGCTCAATAAATGCGCCGGCTACTTGGAAAACTTCTACGATTTTGTCCCTTCTCTTACCCAAAATTGTCCGTTAATTTACGAATCTCGCGCTGAAATCGCCGGATTAGCCGGCTATTGCCAGTCATATATTTATTCTCTCGGAAGCTGCAAGCTTCCCGATACCGCGATTTATAATTCTTTTCCGGGAACCGATGAAGGAAATGCCTGCCGCGCTTATTTAAATACTATCAGCTACGGCACTTGCCTGAAAAAACACTCCAAAGACGACGATTTTTTCAAAAACGAGTGGTGGCTCTGGGTTGATAAAATAATTCTTGACCAGATCCACGACCGCTTACGATTATTCGACGAAAAAGAGCTTTTAGTCGACGAGTATATTTATTAGATTACAAAATTAATCAGCTTGTCCGCTACGAAAATAACTTTTTTAATTTCCTTGCCAGTGATTAAAATTTTAATCCTGTCCGAAAACAATGCCTCTTTTTCCGCTTCTTTTTGGGAGATTCCGCTATTGGCCAAAATTTTATCGCGAGTCTTTCCGTTTATCTGAATTACTAATTCAAAAGTTTCTTCTTTAATAAGATTTTTATCATATCGCGGCCATTTTTCCAGATGCACCGATTTTTTTCCGCCAAGCTGATGCCATAATTCCTCGCTAAGATGAGGCGCGAAAGGCGCCAATAACTTTAAAAATCGTTTTATTGTTTTATCATCGCATTGTTGATGATTTTCTTCTATCTTGTTGAATAAAATCATCAACGCGCTAATCGCCGTGTTAAAATGAAAATTTTCAATATCTTCAGAAATTTTTTTGATAGTTTGGTGTAAAAGTCTTTCTAATTCATCGTTTTTAACGCTTGATACTTGATACTTGATGCTTGATATTAATTTATTTATTCTTTCCAGAAATCTTTTAACTCCGAGTATCCCGGTCGGATTCCACGGTCCGCCTTGGTCATAAGGCCCCATAAAGCAAAGATACATCCTAACGGCATCACTGCCGAATTTTTTAACTAAATTGTCAGGGTCAACAACATTGCCGCGCGATTTAGACATTTTTTGGCCGTCAGAACCAAGAATTATACCTTGATGACGCAAAGCCGCAAACGGCTCGCCAAAATTCAAATAACCGAAATCTTGAAGCGCTTTGGTGAAAAATCGTACATATAAAAGATGCATTGCGGCATGCTCGGCTCCTCCGATATACATATCAACCGGCAGCCAATTTTTTATTTTTTTCCCGTCAGCAAACTTCTTTGAATTATTCGGATCAACATATCGCAAATAATACCAAGAAGAACAGACAAACGTGTCCATTGTGTCTGTTTCTCTTTTTGCTGGATTGCCGCATTTAGGACATTTTACATTTACAAATTTTTTTGAATGAGCTAATGGCGATTTCCCTTCTTCTGTTGGCAAATAATTTTTGATATTCGGCAATATTACCGGCAGTTTTTTCTCCGGTACCGGAACAATTCCGCATCCGCCAGCTGGCGGATCGCAATAAATAATCGGAATCGGCGCACCCCAATAACGCTGCCTTGAAACAAGCCAGTCACGAAGTTTATAATTAATTTTCTTTTCACCCAATTTATTATCTTTAAGCCACTTCATCATTTTTTCTCTCGCTTCCTCGGATTTCATTCCTGTAAATTGACCAGAATTAACAAGGACTCCATCTTCCGCATATGTTTCTTCGCCATTTAATCTTTTAACCCAATCGTCCATTTCCGCATGGCACAACGTATCATAATTAACATTTTCTTTATCGACCCAGATTAACTCATGCGAAATTTCCCATTCTTTATCAACTGGAGATTTTTCTTCATTTATAAGGTCGAATAAAACGCCCGTTGTATAGGCAACCCTATTTTCATCTTTATGCTTGGCAAAATATTCAGCGCGAACTTCCCCGCCCAAAATTTTAACTAATTTAATATTTTTATAGCCGGTTTCTTCTTCTGTCTCTCTTCTGGCCGCTTCCACTACGCTTTCATTTTCTTCAATTCCTCCCATAGGAAAAGTAACCCAATGAAATTTTTTTGATTTTAAACATAGAAATTTATTATTTTTTGGATTCCTTACAAGTGCGTGAACATTTTTTCTTTCCACTGTTTTTTTGCCATAAGCAGGCGGATTTTTTTTATCAATTCTATTTGGTATTACAACCTCTTTAATGGGCAAATTATATTTTTTCGCAAATTCCCAATCCCTTTCATCGTGCGCCGGAACAGCCATCACCGCGCCAGTGCCATAATGCCCCAAGACATAATCCGCAATAAAAACCGGCACTGTTTCATTATTAAAAGGATTTATCGCTTTAATCCCTTTTAATTCAACTCCTGTTTTCTTTTTATCCGCCTCCAATCTTTGAAGTTCAGTTTTTTTTCTTGCCTGCTCAATATAATTTTCAACTTCTTTAATATTCAATATCTCAGATTTTAAATTTGAAATTATGTCATGTTCAGGAGCGATAACCAAATAAGTGCATCCGAAAACAGTATCCGCACGCGTTGTAAAAACTTCAATTGAAAATCGAAGATTTAAAACTGGAAATTTAATTATCGCCCCCTCCGACCGTCCTATCCAATTTTTCTGCATTATTTTTGTTTTTTCCGGCCAATCCAGCTTATCTAAGTCATTCAATAATCTTTCTGCGTAATCAGTAATTTTAAAAAGCCATTGTTCAATATCGCGCTGAACAACCTGCGCATCGCATCTTTCACATTTGCCATTTATCACCTGCTCATTAGCCAAAACAGTATGGCATTTTGGGCACCAATTTGCCGAAACCTTTTTCTTATACGCCAAACCATTCTTAAACATCTGCAAAAACATCCACTGGGTCCATTTATAATATTCCGGCTCAGCGGTAATGATTTTGCGCGACCAGTCATACATATTTCCCATACTTTCAAGCTGAATCGTCATTGTCTTGATATTTTTATAAGTCCAATCCTTCGGATGAATTCCTCTTTTAATAGCCGCATTTTCAGCTGGCAAGCCAAAAGCGTCGAAACCAATTGGCGATAAGACATTAAAACCAGCCATTCTTTTGAAACGGCTGAAAACATCGGCCGGAGCAAAATTATACCAATGGCCGATATGAAGGTTTCCAGAAGGATACGGAAACATCACTAAATGATAAAAATTCTTTCTGCTGAGAACTTTATCTTTCGTCTTATAAATCTTTTTTTGTTTCCATATTTTCTGCCACCTTTTTTCAATCCTATTAAAATCCATATTCTATCTCTTTTTTATACTGAAACTAATCGTAAAATCAACGCCTCCGCCAGACGACACAATCCTATCTATCGGCAGATTAACATTTTCAAAATCTTGAATGCCGATTAAATTGTTTTTGAAATCAATCGCCGCTTGCTCATTAGCAGAACTAGCAGTTATTAAAACAGGCGCATCAATCGATTGTATGAATATTCTTCTAATATCAACTCCTTCCGGCGTCAATGATTTTATTTTTTCAAAAAAAGCCGACCATCTTGACCGCTCGCCATAGGATTCCATCGCAAGGTCGATTCTTTTGTTTAAATTTATTATTTCTTCCTGAAATTTTTGAACTTCGATATTTTCAGCTTGATTATCATTAATCAAAGAAGCGCGCTGCTCTCCCAAAGAAGCGCCCATTCTTATTAAAAATATATCCGCTGCTCCAAAAAAAATATTTATAAAAATTAAAAAGATGCAAAATGCAAAACTCCAAATTTTAACAAATCTTACTATTCTTTGATTATGAAATTCTTTTTCAGTGCCGATTTTAGATAAACTTATAATTGTATCTAGTGAACGGGGAATTAACCCTCTTAAAGCCGAACCTAAAACCGAAAAATTAAACTGTGAAATATTTGAATATTTGGAAGGAACAAACGGCTGAACCTTAAAGGGAAAATTCTTGCCTATTAATTCAATAATTTCGTCTTTTAATCCATAAGCAATTAAATAAAATTCTTTAACTTGTCCATCCCAATGAGTTGTATAAAAACTAATCACTCTTTTGATTTCTTCAACAATCACGTTTTTGAAAGAATCAAAAGAAACTTGCCGCTGATCCTTATAAATAGACTGCCAAGAAACAAAATGGTTAAAATAAATATCGCCGTTTTTCAACAAACTGAATCCAAGTCCGTTGACGCCGACAAGAAAAAGAATAAAATGGTTATCTGTACCTATTATATTGGCGGCACCTTCTTTTATCAAACGGCCAAGAGCTAATCCACCGAATTCAATAGCTACCGGCATAAAACCAACAGCTTTTAAAGAACTATCGAAATCGTCTATTATTTCTTTTTGGATAAAAACTCCTAAAATCTCCATATCCCCTCCATCTTTCTTATTATCGTCTAATATCTGCCAATCGGAATAAACATTAGCAAAATCAATAGGAGAAAGCATCTGCAAATTAAGCCTTATCGTTTCTTCCATGTTGGCGCCGATAGTAGGAGGAAGATTAAAAAGCTGAGTATAAATATTACTATCAGAAATATTAACTATAACGTAGTTTCTTTTTTTCCCCCCTGAAGAAATTTGCTTTTTCAGCTCTTCCAAGGCGCTTATTAATTTATCGCGTTTAACAATCTTGCCATCAACAACAACGCCAGTTTCCAGTTTAATTGAATAAAAAAGCGGCTCTCCTCCCCTAAAAAGGCAAAACCTTAAATCAACGTCCGTTATTTCTAAAGCATTAATCTGCGGCTGAGGGCTAATAATATTTAATATTTTTTTAAAATTCATTTTTAAATTTCAACTTCTCTGATAAATTCAACCTTAACTTCTTCATCGTTATTATCAACTCCGGTGACCGCCGTTAATTTACGCCGTTTGGGTCCGGCTGAACCCAAAGAAGTAATTTCATATTTTCCAATAGAAGGCGAATCTTTTAAAATCCAAACTTGTGTTGAATTATTACCGATATTTAAAACATAAGGGTAAGGCAAAATAGTATCTCCCTTATTTCTAATAATCTTGATTATGGCGTCATCAACGCCGCTTTTAGCCGCCGATAATGCTTCTTCCGATATTTTAACTCCAAATCCGGAAGAATTCAAAAAATAAGAAATAAAAAGTCCAGCAATGCCGATTTCAACAATCAATCCGCCAATTAAAAGAATAACAGGCAAGACAGCGATACCGCTGATATTTTTATTTATATTGAATCTGCCCATTTGAATTAATTGTTATTGTCGTTGTGGCCAAAGAATTATTTTTTAAAAAGATAACAACGGTTGTTGACGATGTTGGCAAGCCGTTCATTTTATTAAAAGAAATATTTTTACTATTACCAATAACCGGATCTAAAAATTGAATATTGGGACGCAAATTTTTCTTTGAGACGAAAGTAGTTGTTACTCCCCTATATAAAACATAAAAACCGCTATTATTAGCCGCATTTTCAAAATAAACTCCCCACTGACTGCTGTCTTCCTGACTTATTGAACGATCTTGAGCGTTGCGCAAAACCGAAATAATTTCTCTAGCTGTAAGCTCTAGCTCGCTTTGCGATTTAAAATTAAATCCTATAATACTATAAGAACTAATAATGATAATGACGGAAATAGCCATTACGATAATAAGTTCAATCAAAGTAAACCCCGACCCTCTGTCAATTCCCATAATTTTTAATTATATTCAAAACCTGACTATCGTCTTTTAATCTTGTTTTCCAAATAATTTTTTCCCTATTAATATAAATTTTACTTTCCGGGCCCCAAAAAGCATTTTCAAATTTCAAAACGCTAAAAGGATTTTGAGAATCAGAAATATTTTTCTGCAAGAAATAAACATCGCTTAAAAATAAATAAGGGAAAATGCTTACTTTTCCAAAATAAATATCTCCGTTTTCCAAATAAACCGCGTAATACGGTTTTTCAACATTATTTTGCCGCCAATAAATAATAGCCATCAAAATAATAACCAACGCTACAAGAAAAAGCAAAATATTTTTTTTTGATAAAAACATTAATTCAACTGATTTTTTTATTTACGGACTCCAGCTTATATTTATTTCATCAACCTTTGGCCCGTAAGGCTGTGTTGAAGACACGAAAATTTTATATCGGAAATACCGATAGTTATTATTATACTGCAAATTTACCGATTTAACAGCTCCCGGACCGGAAGTTTCGTAATAAACGCCGCTTGTTCCATCTGGGCCATAATAATTCCAAGGACCGCTCGGACTACTAGTAGCGGCAATTTGAAATTTAACACTTGCAGATGGATTACCATTCAAATTTCCATTCCAGCTAATAGTATTTATAGCCGCTTTGCTTTGGCCTGTTGACTGGCTAAAAAATTCAAAAACACTAGAGGTAAGTTTCGCGCTAGTTGATGTTGAAGTTTGATAGATATTGCCGCCATTGCCGCCGGAAAAGCTCATATTTGTTGAAGTGGTGAATTTATTATTGACGACTGCGGCGCCAGTTGAAGTAGGAAAAAATTCCTGACCCGACCCATCGCTCCAATCGCTTTGTTTAAAATTAAAATTCCGATTGCGCGTTAAATAAACAGATCTTACTAAAGAACCGTTATTTTTCCAATTAATTATTATGGTGACTTTTTGAGTTGAAGGGTCTTCCAAAACCTCGCCACTTGAAGGCCAAACAGAACAAGAAGTGCTGGTTGCGGCATTTGTAATATTGCCAATCCCGCAAGAGTCGCGATTAATGTTTTCAATGGAAAAGTATCTGGTAAAATTCTCTCCCTCTATAACAGTTGATGAAGCGCCCGCTTCCAAAACATAAGTCGTGCTTGAAGCAATTAGATGGAATTGCGAATTTGAACCCTTTGGATTTCCAGGGCAAACACCTGAGGGCGGACAATAAATTTCCAGCCACCTCGACTGTGAAATCGCATTGATATTATCAAAATATTCTTGTGCCAGAAAACTGGCGATTTGATTCATTCTTACTTCTAAACTATTCCTTAAAACAAGATAGATAGCCGAAGTGGCCGCTGTAATAAAAATACCTCCGATTGTCAAAGCAATAATTAATTCAATCAAAGATTGGCCAGAGATTCTATTTAAAAATTGCTTCATTAAAAAATTTATTGAATCCGCCAGTTAGCGGAATAAATTAAAAATTATTAAAATTGCCCGACAAGCTGATAAATCGGCACAATAATAGATAAGGCAATAAAAGCAATAACTAAACCAATAATTAAAAGTAAAATAGGTTCCAAAAAAGAAACAAGACTTTTAATAGAAGACTCTATCTCTGATTCATAAAAATCTCCCATAGTAGACAGCATATTTTCAATGTGGCCGGCTTTTTCAGAAATCGCCATTAAATTAACGACCATTCGCGGGAAAACCGTCTCGCGCCTAAAAGCTTCGCCAATTGTCATTCCCTTGGAAATTCCTTCACGAGATATTCTTAATAAAGAACTTTTTATCTCTTCCGAGCCCACGGCGTCGGCGGTTATTTCAAGAGAATTCAAAATCGGCATACCGGCTGATAGCAACGCCGACAGCGTTGAAACAAAACGCTGAAGGGCAATTTTTTTTAAAACCGATCCGACCGCTGGCAACTTAGTTATAAACCGATAAAAGATTTTTCTGCCTGCCAAAGTTTTAAAAGAAAAAAACAATCCGCCGAAAATGATTAACATAAACAAACCCAGAATAATCCAAACATAATCACCGATGAAAAGACTGATGGAAAAAACAACTCTTGAAAAAGCCGGCGGTTCAAACCCGCCAGAATTAAAAACATTGGCTATTTTAGGCAAGGCAAAACTAATCAACAATACAAGCACAATAATGGAAACAATGGCAAGAATTATTGGATATGTAATCGCCGCTTTTATTCTATTTCTTAAATCTTGATCTCTTTGAAGGGAAATACTTAATTGTTCAAGAACATTCTCAAGATTCCCAGACGCTTCGCCGGCTTTTATTAAATTAACAAAAACTGGAGAAAAAATTTTCGGGTATTTGGCAAAAACATAACAAAATGGTTGACCTTTTTCCAAACCAAGCCGAATTTCGATTAAAAGGGCTTTAAGCGAGGGATTATCGAAATCAGCGATTAGAATATCAATCGCTTTGAATAAATCGGTGCCAATCTTAAGCATCAATGATAAATATCTCGTTAAAAAAATTTTATCACTGATTAAAACAGATTTCTTGAAAATTTTAAAACCAGCGCTCTTCCCAACTTCTTTTAAAATTTTAAGGGATAACGGTTTCAATCCTTGATTAGCAAGGTATTTTAAAACATCGAGAGAATTATCAGCTTCATAATTGCCTTCTATAGTATTACCAGAAACATTAGTGGCGATATAATGAAAACGCATATTAGTTAATTGGTTGATTAGTTAATTGGTTGATTAGTTTTTTACTAATTGACTAACTAACCAATTCGCTAATTAACTATTCTCGTATCACGCGAAGCACTTCATCAATTGTCGTCATTCCCAATTCCGCTTTCCGCAAACCATCCTCAAACATAGTAACCATCCCCCCCTTCTTTGCTAAAACTAAAATATTATCCAAAGAAAATCCCGGGCTTATAATTTCTTTTCTTAAGTTTTCGTCTATACTTAAAATTTCAAAAATGCCAATCCGACCGGAAAATCCCGAATTATTGCAAGCCGAACAACCCTTTCCCCTATATAAAATTTTCGGCTCTTTATAATTCAAAACCAATTTTAAATCTTCAATCTGCTTCTTTAATAATTCTAACAAATTTTCGGACGGCGTGAAAGACTCGATGCAATTAAGACAAATTTTTCTTACTAATCTTTGAGCAAGCACTGCATTTAAAACCGCTGCCACCAAAAAAGGCGCTATTTTCATATCAATCATTCGAGGTACGGCAGTTGCAGCGTCATTTGTATGCAAGCTTGAAAGAAGTAAATGGCCGGTTAATGCGGCATGGACGCTAATTTCCGCCGTTTCTTCATCCCTAACTTCACCGACCATAATAATATTCGGGTCTTGTCTTAAAATCGAGCGAAGTCCGGAGGCAAAAGTAATGCCCGCTTGAATGTTTATTTGAGTTTGATTGATATATTTAATGTCGTATTCTATCGGGTCCTCAATGGTAACAATATTAACCTCTGGATGATTTAAAATATTCAAAATAGAATATAAAGTTGTTGTCTTTCCAGAGCCAGTCGGTCCAGTAATCAAAACCATGCCGTAGCTTTTCTTAATATTTTCAATAATCAATTTTTCAACATCATCAAGCATTCCCAATTCTTTCAATGAAAGAGGTTTTTGCGTTGCCGGCAAAAGACGCATTTCCACTTTTTCACCGTAAAAAGTAGGTATTGTCGAAACTCTGATATCTATCAAATCAATCCCGACTTTATGGCGGAAACGGCCATCCTGCGGTTTTTGATGTTCATCTATTTTCAATCCGGAAAGCAATTTCATTCTAGCGATTATCGGCGCATGTACTTCCTTAGAAATCGAAAAGACCTCGTGGAGAATGCCGTCTATTCTGAATCTCACGAAAATGCCGTCGTCAAAAATTTCTATATGAATATCCGAAGATCTCAACGACACCGCGTATGAAAGAAGATTATCTATAATCGCCACTATCGGCATTGCCCGCGCCGCTTCTTCAACGGTGTTTATTTTCTGGCGCAAAGAAGCCTGAATATTTTCATCTATGATTTTTTTGAAATCTTCGGTGAATTGCTTGCCATAAACGGAAAATCCTTTATCAAGGTCGTCATTTGTAGCTAGAAAAGCCTTAATATTAGTTCTAAGATTTTTTTTTAAAAATTCTAAAATATTTAAGTCTGTTGGGTCTTCCATCGCCGCCAAAAGAGTACCGTCCGCTTCTTCATCAAAGATAATAACCCTTTTCTGCCTTGCCAATCCTTCTGATAATTTTCTTAATGCTTTTTCATTAATTTGACGATTGATTAAATTCGCTTTAACAACATTGAAATACTTTGACAAAACTGAATAAAGGTATTCCATCGATACAATATTTCTAGAAATCAAAACATCGCCAACATGTTGATTTTTCCTTAATGCTTCTTTTTCTACATCATCAAATGCGTCGCTTTCTATAAGCCCCTCACCTACTAAGATCTCTTTTAATTTTTTCGAAGGAATTTGAAGCATATTTATTCAACCGCTACTCTTAAAACTTCTTCAACCGTAATTAATCCTTTTTCTATTTTATCCAATCCATCTTCTATCATCAATCGCATACCATCTCTTTGCGCTTGTTTTTTTATGGCATTAACAGGCGACTTGGCAATAATCAAATTCCGAATTTCATCGGAAACATACATAATCTCAAAAATACCTACTTGGCCGCGATAACCGGAAAAACCGCAAGCTCCACAACCTTGTCCCTGATATATTACCGACGGTAACGTCAATTTTACACTAGTATTCTTAGTATATTCTTTAAAAATATTAACTATTTCCTTCGTTGGTTTCGTTGAATGAACGCAAGAATTGCATATTCTTCTCGCCAATCTCTGAGCAATAACAACATTTACCGTTGAAGCTATCAAAAACGTAGGCACTTTTAAATCAATGAGTCTTGGAACGGCAGTTGCCGCATCATTAGTGTGAAGAGTGGAAAGTAAACGATGGCCAGTCAACGCGGCGTTTACGGCAATATCAGCAGTTTCTGAATCGCGAATTTCACCTATCATAATAATATCCGGATTTTGCCTTACCAACGACTTCAAGCCAGCGGCAAACGTCAATCCTGATTTGATATTAACCTGTGTTTGATTGACTCCAACGATATCATATTCTATTGGGTCTTCTATAGTGGTGATATTCACTTTTGGAGTATTCAAGATACCCAATACTGCATAAAGAGTAGTTGTTTTTCCGGCGCCGGTCGGACCGGTAACTAAAATCATTCCCCGCGGTTTTTGAATCGCAATTTCCAAATTAATTAAATTATCAGACGAAAATCCAAGTTCATAAAGAGTAAGCGGCCGTAAAGAACCTTTTAAAAGCCTCATTTCAGCCTTTTCTCCATGGAACGTCGGGATAATTGAAACCCGAATATCTATAAACTGATCTTCTATGGGAAAACGGAATCGGCCGTCTTGAGGAGAGTTATGGACATCTATCTGCAAATTAGTTATTACTTTAATCCGCGCGACTAGAATTGAAGCTATTATTGGCGGAAGACTCAAAATCTCATTAAGAATTCCGTCAATCCTATATCTGACGATTAATTTGTTTTCAAATGGCTCAAAATGAATATCTGACGCTCCCATTGTTACCGCATGTTCGATAATCGTATTAACAATGGTAATAATCGGCAAAGCTCCAACCATTTTTGAAATATTAACGGCTCCGACAATTCCAATTGATTCATTTATATTATTTTCAATAATCTTTCCGAATTCTTCGTTAATTTTTTTCTTATACTGCCTTAAGCCGTATTTCAAATCGCTTGGCGTTACCAAATAAACATCCAGCCAAACATTTAGCTTAAGCATTAAATAATTAATAGTCTGAAAATCCTCCGGATCAATCATTGCCAGCTTCCCCTCTTTCGCCTCTTTATTGAATTCAAAAAGAATAACCTGGCGGCTTTTAGCGTAAGACTCCGGAATTAATTCCAGAATTTCAGCCGAAATTTTAATTCCCGAAAGATTGACAACCGGCACTTCAAAAAATTTAGCAATGTTCTCAGTTAAATATTTTTCATCAATAAAGCCCTTGCCTATCAAAATATCGAGAGGCATCCTATTGCTTCGCTCCGCTTCTTCTTGAGCCGCTAAAAAATCTTTTTCTTTCACCAATCCTGAGTCAGCGATTATTTTTTTTATATCTTCTGTTAATAAATGCATATTCGCTTCGCTCAAAATAATAAATAATAAATAAAAAATATTTTTTATTTATTATTTACACACAAAGTCCCCAACTGCAAGTCGGACATTTGGTGCAACCTTCCTGTTTTACCAAAATCGTATTGCAATTAGGGCAATTTTTCAACAAATTTTTCGGCTCTAAATTGCCATTATCAACCGGAGATAAGCCAAGACTTCCCGAAGAAGCCGCAATATTCGCTCCGGCCTCGGAATAGACAGCTAATCCTTTGGCTTTCTCGTCTTTAATAAGAGAAATTCTCATATTTTCTTTAGGTTTTTTCTTTGTACTGCCGCCAACCAATACCTGAGATTGTAAGGACCTGTCCCGATAAATTGTCGCGCCCTTACATCCAAGCTCGTAAGCCATCAAATAAGCTTTTTTAATGTCATCAACAGTCGCTTCAGCTGGGAAATTATTTGTTTTAGAAATGGAAGAATCCGTCCATTTCTGGAAAGAAGCTAAAACTTTAATATGGTCGGCTGGAGAAATATCCATCGCAGTAACAAATATTTTTTTTATTTTTTCCGGAATATAAGGGATGCTTCTCACGCTGCCGTTTAAAACCGCAGTGTCTTTTATAAGATCCTCATCCATTAATCCTTCTTTTCTCATTTTTTCTTCAAAAACAGGGTCAATATAATAAAAATTCCCGATTGCCACGCTCTTTTCAAAAACCAGGCTGAAAACCGGCTCAATACCCGAAGAACAACCGGCAATCATTGAAATAGAGCCCGTTGGCGCGATTACAGTATTGAAAGCATTGCGAATGCCGAATTTCTTTATTTTCTTCGCAATTTCATTCCAATCAAAATGCCATGATTTTTTGTCTTTAAATCCGGCAAACGGCAATTTACCGTCTTTATAAAACGACTTGTCAAAATAAGGCATTCTGCCGCGCTCTTTTGATAATTCAACTGAAGCCGATTTAGAATGATAATTAATAAATTCCATCAGCTTCTCCATAAATTCCAGCCCTTGTTTTGAAGCATATGGAATTTCAAGTTCATAAAGCAAATCTCCTGTGCCCATTACTCCCAAACCGAGTTTTCTCGTATTTAAAGTCATCTCTTCAATTTCCGGCAAAGGATATTTATTTATATCAACAACATTGTCTAGAAATTTCGTGGCGATAATAACATCATTCTCCAGCTGCTTCCAGTCAAAATGCGGTTTTTTATCGCCATTTTTCCTAAGATAAGCCCAGATATTGATTGAGCCGAGATTACAGCTCTCATTTGGGTATAATAAAACTTCACCGCATGGATTAGTGCATTCTATGGGTCCTAAAGTTTTTGCAAAAGGATTATATTCATTGATGCGGTCGTGAAAAAGAACTCCCGGCTCGGCTGATTCCCAAGCATGATGGGCGATCATTTCAAAAAGTTGTTTGGCGTCGATTTCTTTTACCGCTTTGCCGGTCCTTGAATTTATTAATACATAGGGCTTATTTTCTTCTATTGCTTTCCAAAATTCCGGCTTTAACATAATAGAAATATTAAAATTACGCAGAGCTTTATTGCCTTCTTTGGCGGTAATAAATTGTTCAATATCGGGGTGGTTGGAATTCAAAATTCCCATATTCGCTCCCCGTCTTATGCCGCCTTGTTTTATAACGTCAGTCATATTATCAAACATGCTCATAAAACTTATCGGACCAGAAGCAAGGCCGCCTGTAGTTTTCACAAAGTCACCGGCAAACCTAAGTTTTGAAAAATTATAGCCGACTCCTCCGCCTGATTTAAAAATAATCGCCGCGGCTTTAAGAGTATCCATAATGGAATCAATAGAATCCTCAATGCCCAGAACAAAACAAGCGCTTCCCATTCCCAAATAATTTCCGAAATTAGCAATAGCCGGCGTATTGGGCAAAAACCGACGATTAACCATTAAATTATAATAAGCGGATATTTCGTCTTCGTATTTATCGAAATATCCTTTTTTTAAAAGATTTAGAAATCCGTTCCAGGAAACCTTGATTTTTCTTTGCTTGGCAAAACGGTCATATATCCTTTTCATTCCTTCAAGATGAAATTGATTAAGCTTATACCTGCCTACGGAAAATTTTTGAGCGAATTTCACCAAATCAAAATCTTCAATCGCGTGTTCAGGCGCCTTGCTATTTCTAACGTAAATTTTTTTGTCGTAGAAAAGAGAAGGGATGACCGCGTGAACCGCCACCCTTTCAAAAAGTTCTTTTACCGACTCAATCACTTCGCCATTTTCATTTTTTTTTAAATACCTTGAAGCTAAAACTCTTAAAGCATTAGTATCAAATTTTTTATCAATCTCGTCTATTTCCTCTTTATTTAAAATTTGTTTTTTCTCATTTCTTATTTCAGCCCGATGCTGTCGGTATAAAATATAAGCTTTCGCTATCCTAGCCTTTCCCGAATCTATTAAAACCGATTCCACTATATCTTGAACATCTTCAACATTCGGCAATGATCTTTTTTTAAATTTTTTATTAAGGCGCTCGACAATTTCTTTAGTTAAAGAATTTGCCATTTGCCAATTTTGTTCGCCAACGGCGACTGATGCTTTATAAATAGCGTTTACAATTTTATCAGCCCTAAATGGCACTATCTGATTATTACGTTTTTTAATAGATTTAAACATAAAAAAATAATACTAAACCACGAATGTATGCGAATGCCGCAAATTTTATTTAAGTCGATTTCTATTTTCGTGGAATTCGCATGTATTTGTAGTTTTGCATCGCGTTTATTTTCTTTTTTTTCTTAAAAATGTCGGGATATCCCAAATTTCTTCTTTTTGAATACCTGTTTCTTTTTGCTCGGCTGGTTGTTTATCAGCATTTTTCCCGGTTTTCGCAGATTTATCTTCATACGCGTTATCGGAAAAACGATTAATATCCGATAAAAAAAGATTAGGTGTGGCATTAATTTCCCTTTTAAAATCGCCATTAAAACTGGTTGCTATCAAAGTCACTTTCAATTCTCCCTTTTTCAATTTTCTATCATAATGCGCTCCAAATATTATCCTTGAAGAATGATGCGACTGTTCGGAAATCAGCCTCGCTATTTCATAAATCTCATTCATTTTCAAATCTTTATGCCCCGAAACACTAAAAATTATTCTTTTCGCCCCGTTAATCGAAGTTTCAAGCAATGGCGAATTAATCGCGGCATTAACCGCGGTAAGCGCCCTGTCTCCGCCAGAACTAACGCCTAATCCTATTATCGCCATACCGGCATTCTGAATAATAGATCTCACATCGGCAAAATCAATATTAATTATCCCGGGAGAAGCAATTAATTCAGCGATTGAGAAAACGGAATTTTTAAGAACTTCGTCTATGGCTTCAAAAGCTTTTATAAGCGATGTATTTTTGCTGATGACGGAAAAAATCCGATCATTGGGAATCATAATTAAAGTATCAACTCGGTCTTTTATGCGGCTCACTCCTTCGTCAGCGATTCTCATTCTTTCAAATCCTTCGAAAATAAACGGCTTAGTGATAACAGCCACTGTTAAAATTCCCATTTCTTTAGCCATTTCCGCTATAACGGGCAAAGCGCCCGTACCGCTGCCGCCGCCGAAACCGGCTGTCAAAAAAAGCAAATCGGCGTCTTTTATCGCTTCGGATATTTCATTCCGGCTTTCTTCAGCCGCCAATTTTCCAAGCTCAGGATCCATCCCGGTACCCAATCCTTTGGTAATATTTTTTCCTATGCAAATTTTCTTCTTAGCAACGCAATAATTCAAATCCTGAATATCGGTATTAATGGCGATGAGGTCAATACCCCTTAGAAAACCTTCACTCATCCTCGTTATTGCGTTGCAACCGGCGCCTCCGATACCAATTACTTTTATCTTCGCCAAATTATATTCTTTCAACTTATGGCTTACTTTATTTTTTGCTTTTCGGCGGATAATTTTTGACGCGGTGCTTGATTTATTTCTATAACGAACCGGTTTGATATTTTTTTTACTTCGCTTTACCGAAGCTCGTAAGAGCGAAGGCGAGAAACGGCGAATAGCCGCTTTAATTTTAATTTTGGATTTTAAATTATTTTTTTTTGCCTTTTCTTTCATTTTAAAAAATAAATCTTGCGCGATTTTTATCCCGCTAGAAATAATATTCCTTCATCAATTTAAGGAATATTTCCCTTAATAGAAACGAAAATTTCTAACGGGATTTATAAAAACTCTCCTTTAGAAAATAAAATATCAACTCTATTACTAGCCTCCGATAATCTCATTTACTTTTTTAACAACATCGCTTAAATTATCCGTCTTATGAACATATCCGGCGGCTCCTATATTTTTCGCGAAATGTTCGTCAACTGAAGCTCCGGCAACATTTTCTCCGAGATTAGTTAAGAATACTATTTTGGGAATATTTTTTCCTAATCTATTTTTTAGCTGGTCAAAAAATTCAAAACCATCCATTCCCGGCATTGAAATATCCAAAAGAATTAAAACAGGTTTTTCAAATTCAATTTCTTTTAAAGCCTCTAAGGGGTTTGAATAAGTTTTAATTTCAAATCCGGCATTGCCTAACGCTGTCCCGAAAATTTTTAAGAAAGAAACCTCATCGTCTATTATTAAAATTTTTGGCTTGGTATTCATATTGGTATTCATATCTAGTATAAGAATTCTAAATAAATTATTAAAAATATCATTTAGAATTCATTTTATTTATTGATAATGATTATTTTCAGATAATAATTCCTTTAATTTATTTTCTATGATTTTTCTCAAAAATTCCACGTTTTCTTTACTAGTTAAATTACCGTCATTATAAGGCAAATTGATAATATTTGCAAAAATCGGCTGGCCAAAAAAAACCGAAATTTTATTATAATGAAATAAAAAATTCATAATATTAAGATCAAAAGTGCCTGATAATGCAAGCGGAAGCACCGGAATGCCTGTTTTAAGGGCCAAATAAGCTATTCCTGATTTAATTTCTCCCAATTCGCCGTTTTTTGACTTACCTCCTTCTACAAAAATTCCCACAACCTCGCCATTTTCCGCCAAAGAAACGGCATCCTTAAGTGAATTTTCAATGCCTATATTATATTCAACCCTGAAAGTTCCATAAAATCTTAATATTTCCCTTAAAATCGGCTTATCAAAAATATTCGCTTTAGTCATGTATCTAATTGGAAAAAAATCAGAATTAAAAGGAAAAGCAGCTGCCGCAATAAAAGGATCGGCGTAATTCGCATGTATTGCCACCGCAACAATGAAAGGCTTTTTTAATTTTAAAAGATTTTCTTCTCCACGTACTTTAAATCGGCAAAAAAGTGTTAAAATCGGCCTGACAATCAACCATGTAAAATTCCAAATAAATTTTCTAACCATTGTCTCCATTCTTACTCATTATTTCTTATATGTTATGGCATAAAATATTTCAATACCTTTTTAAACGAAAGATTTTCTTTAATTAGCCAGCCGCTTTCCTTTGCGCATTGATCCATACCGCAATAAAGTAAACCCGTTACAGTGGCAAATTCCGGCTCATTAATATAATTTTCGAAATCACGGTGATAAATTTCCAATTCTTTTGTTTCCGGCAAACCGATATCCGAAGAAATTTTCAATTCTTTTTTCGCCAAATCAATAATGCCGGGAATTTTGGCGCCGCCGCCGCAAAGTATCGCTCCAGCCGGCAATTGTCCATGTTTGCCAATGATTTTCAATTCTCTATTGATAAATTCAAATATTTCTTCTAATCTGCTTTCTATTATTTCCGCGACAAAATATGCTGAAATGCTTGATTTAAAATTTTTATCAAGAGCGTTCGCTTCAAAGCCACTCTTTTCTAAAATTTCTTGAAGAGTTATTTTCCCTTTCGCTGGCACCTCGGAAGAAATCGCTCTTCCAAAAAAAATTTTAACTATCTCGGCCAAAGCAACAGAACATTTTAAACCAACAGCCAAATCATTGGTAATATTTGAAGACCCAATCGGGAAACTCATTGCATAAACAAGCTTTCCTTCTTCATATACGCTCATCGAAGTTGTACCAGCGCCAATATCAATCAGCACAACCCCTAAATCTTTATTGCTTTTAGTCAAAATCGAACGGCTGGCGGCTAGTGGATTATACACTAAACCGCCCACGCCGCCGCCCAAAGATTCAATTGAATTCAAAATATTCTTAACATTTAAAGAAAATACATCAATTACCAAACTGTTGACTTCCAATCTGGTTCCCGACATTCCTAACGGTTCTCTTACGTCATTAATTCCGTCAATAATGTATTCTCTTGTAATATTATGGATTATCATCCTGTTGGGCAAAAGCTTTATGGCCTGAGATGCCTTAACGACTCTGTCAATATCATCTTGGGAAATTTCATTATCCGCCCGCGAAACAGCGATTATACCGCGGGAATTCTGGCATTTTATATTAGCTCCGCCAACATTGACAAAAATATTTTTAATAGCTGCCTTATCTTTAGCTTTAATTTTTTCGAAAATCTTTCCCATGGGGACTAAAATCTCGTTTACATCAACAATTTCCCCCTTGCGGACGCCACTAGAATACTCCTCTAAAACGTCTATTAAAAACGGTTTTCTATTTTTATCTATTTCTGCCAGAAAGGCTTTTATTTTATATGAACCAATATCTAAAGCAGTGATAAACATAAATTGCTAAATTGCTGATTTAAAAATTGAATGATTAATTTTTAGTTTCCCGATTAGTATTTTTTCAATTTTTTCCATTTTAATTCTATCACTTTTCTTTTTATGGTCATAGCCAAAAAGATGTAATAAACCATGAACTAATAACTGATAACTAACAACTGATAATCCGCGACTGCTGTTTGTTGTTAATTGCAAGTCATTTGTCAAATTAATGTATATTTCTCCTATTGGTTTTATTTTCTTTGTTTTGCCGCGGCTAATTAACTCCGGATGAGGAAATTCTTCAGATTCATTAAAACTCAAAACATCTGCTGCTTTATTTTTATTCCTAAATTTCTTGTTTAAAAATTTCATTATTTTATCTCCAGCCAAATAAATTTCCAAATAAATATTATTTTTACCAAAAGCTTCCAATAATGCCTTCGCGGCTGAAAAAACCGGATTCTCTAATTTTTTGAATTCCCCTCCCAAGGAAAAAACGGTAATTTTATTCATTTCCTAATTTCTTTTTAATTAATTCTACTATTAAGGCCGATTCCGCTCTTCCTTTTAATTTTTTGGCCGCCGCCGCCATTACCCGACTGAAATCTTTTTGGGAAAACGCTCCAGTTGCTTCAATCGCTTCCATCACTATTTTTTCAATTTCTTCAGAACCGGCTTGGACCGGTAAATAATTCTGGATAATTGAAATCTCTTTTAATTCTTTATCGGTCAAATCCTTTCTTCCGGCATTAGAATATATCTGAACCGCTTCTTTTCTTTTTTTTATTTCCTTAAATAAAATTTCAACTATTTCTTCATCTGATAATTTTGGATTTTCACCCTTTCCTCTTTTTTCTATTTCTTTGTTTTTAAATACGGCAATCATCATGCGTAAAACGCCTACACAAAAAACATCTCCTTCCTTAATGGCGTTTTTTACATCTTGATTTATTTTTTCTAATAGCATAATTGATTAAAAATAAACGCCGAAACGCGTTATTGCCGCTATTCAAAAACCAAAAACTGTCATCAACAAACTGCGCGAAAAAGCATTAGTCGTAAAAAACTACGTTTTATCATTTTTTTTTCGCGCTGACAAATTCTTTTTTCTTCTTGGCGCGATATATGGCCGAAACTCTTCTGGCACGACGGCTCACCTTCCTTTTTCGATAACGCCTTTTCTTAGCTTCCAGCAAAACGCCGCTTTGTTTCATTTTCGTGGAAAAACGGTGTAAAAACGCTCCGACCGATTCTCCTTCTTTTCTTTTTACTTCAATCATTTATTGCGTTTAATCCTACTAATTTACAAATTTTTACTAATATTACTAATAATTTATATCAGTATAATTAATAATTTATTAGTATATTGGTAAGGCTTATTAATGGATTATTTTTTTCTTTATTTCTTCTAATGTTTCTTTTGGCGGGTTATCGACCACAACGTGGATTGAACCGCCTTTATCGCCATGCCACCTCGGCATTACATGAATGTGAAGATGGTCAATGGCTTGTCCGCTCACTTTACCATGATTAATTCCTATTGTAAATCCATCCGGCTTTAACGATTTGCTTAAAATCGCGACAACCTTTTTTACCGCCTTAAAAACATCTCCTATTTCTTTATCCGTTAAATCTAAAATGTTTTCCGCATGGTTTTTCGGTAAAATCATCGTGTGGCCAGTGGTTTTCGGATGAACATCTAAAATAGCCATTGACATATTATCTTCATAAATTATCTCCGCTGATATTTCTTTTTTTATAATTTTACAGAATAAACAATTCTCCATAAATTACGTTGAAGTTTAATGAAATTTTTTTCTAACTTCTTCTACCACTCTTTTAACCGGAACCGCTTCCTGATTGCCAGTTTCCATATTCCTTATTATCACCGATTCTTCGAAAACTTCTTTCTGGCCGATAATCAAAGTCAATAAAACTTTCGCCTTGTCGGCGGCGCGCAATTGGGATTTTAAAGATTCCTTGCCAAGAGATTCAATCGCTTTAATTCCCGCTTTTCGCAATTCTTCAAAAATAACGAAATTTCTTTTTTTAGCTTCTTCGCCGATATGAATTAAAAATATTTTAGCTCCGCTTCTCGACAAAGGAGCGATTTCCTGCTGTTTCATCAGTTCAACCACTCTGTCGATTCCGACTCCTCCGCCAACACTGTTCGTCTTTTGCCGATAAAGCATTTCCGCGAGATAATCATATCTACCGCCTCCGCCAACCGCTATATTAAAATTTTCCGTCTCGGAAAAAAACTCAAAAACGGTTCTATTATAATAATCCAGCCCTCTTACCAAAAAAGGATTAAGCGAATAAGGAATTGAGACAATATCAAGATATTCAATAGTGCCTTTAAAATGTTTTCTGCAAGAAACGCAAAGTTTGTCAATAATCAAAGGCGCTTCCGCTTTAACAGGCTGGCAAATTTCATTTTTGCAATCAAGCAGCCGGAGCGGCTTGAACGGCAGCCTTCTTAAACAATCCTTGCAAATCTTATCTTTTTTCGTTCTGTAATATTCCTGAAGCTTTTTTGCGTAAGCTACGCGGCATTGCCGGCAGCCGATACTATTAATATGAACGATAAGATTTTTGATTTTAAGTTCTTCTAAAAACCTAAATGGCGCAAGAATCGCCAACGCGTCAAAATAAGGTTCTTCTTCTCCGCCTATTATCTCAAACCCAACTTGTTCATGCTGACGATAACGGCCGGCCTGCGGCTGTTCATGGCGAAAAAGCGGCCCTGAATAAAAAAGTCTTAATGGCTGTCCAAGCCTTGAAAGATTATGTTGAAAATAAGCGCGCATCACCGGAGCCGTCATTTCCGGCCGCAACACTAGTTTATCGCCGCCTCTTGCTTTTACAAAATACATCTGTTTTTCAACAATATCGGTTGCTTCTCCGGTACGCTCAAAAACCTCCGCGGATTCAATTATTGGCGTATCAATCCTTAAAAAATCATAGGATTCGGCGATTTTTCCAGCTGCCCTGCGCGCTTTTTCCCAATAAAGCTGATCATCAGGCAAGATATCATGCATCCCCTTAAGGCTCTGAAGCGACACTTTCTCTTTTCCTCTTTTAACGCTTTTCTTTTTTATATGTTTAGGCACGATAAATTCAAAAATTTAATACTCCGGTTTTTCTACTGCCATTGCTTTTGCGAACGGCCAAAGTCTTAAACGAACGGCTCCGATAATCTCACCTTCTTTTACTGCCCCCCAGCTTCTTGAATCAAAACTAAAATCGCGATTATCTCCCAAAACAAAATATTCATTTTCGCCAACTTTTATTTTTTCCTTAGCGCTGGTTGTTTCTTCGTAAAAAGGAAGATAGTTTTCCGTCAAAATCATTCCTTTTGGAGAATCTTCGTTAAAAACCGTTATCTTTCCTCCTTTAAATTCCAGTTCCTCTCCCGGCAAGCCGATTATTCTTTTAATATAATAATATTTCTCGTCGTTTGGATAATGGAAAACTATAACTTCGCCGCGTTCGGGCTCGCGGAAACGGTAAGAAAGCTCGTCTATGAGCAAATAATCGCCGTTATGGAAATTCGGCTCCATTGAAGCGCCGCTCACCAAAAATGGCTGGACCAAAAAAGTGCGGATGATTAAAACGGAAACTATGGCGATTAAAGCCACTTCGATTGTTTCCCAAATGACGTAAAAAAAGGATTTCATTTGATTGTTTTTGTATTATAATAGGATTATATGAAATTGCAAGATATAAGATTAATCGTCGGATTAGGCAATCCGGGAAAAGAATATGAAAAAACCTACCATAACGCGGGATTTTTGTTTATAGAATATATAATTAATAAAAATCCCGCTAAAATCAAAAATCAAAAATCAAAAATCAAAAATTTTGAATTTATTAAAACTGACGGATTAATATTCATAAAATCACTTACTTTTATGAACGAATCAGGAATAGCCGTAAAAGAAGTAATGAAATATTTTAAGGTAAACCTGGAGGAAATTTTAATTGTTCACGACGATTCCGATATTGAACTTGGCAATTACAAACTTTCTTTTGGCCGGGGAAGCGCCGGGCACAATGGCGTGGAATCAATAATAAGAGCGCTGAAAACAAAAAATTTCTGGCGGTTGCGCATCGGCATTGGAAAAGTATCAAGTATCAAGTTTCAAGTATCAAAGGAAAAAGCAGGCTTGCCCGCCGAAGCTTACCGAGCAAAGGCGGGCGATTTTGTATTAAAAAAAATTAGTAAAAAAGATCTGGAAATACTAAATCAAATTTTTACAAAATCTGCCCAAAAACTTCCTATAAAAAATTCCTGAAATATTTCAGGAATTTTTTATTTATTTGTGCCGCGGTGATGAATTGTCCCGCACAAATTGCTTCGCAATTTAACGGGGTTACTGTTTGTAGCCGAAATTTTTTCGCTTCACTCAAAATTTCGGACAAACAAGGAAAACACCCGTCGATAATCTCTTAAATTTGTGCCGGACCCCAGAATCGAACTGAGTACGCCTTCCTCTTCAGGGAAGCGCTCTGCCAATGAGCTAGTCCGGCTTATTTAATTTTTTATATCATAACAAAATTTATATTTCTTTCAATAACTAAATAAATCAGAAAATTATATGCCCCCGCGGGGAATCGAACCTCGATCTACTCCTTAGAAGGGAGTCGTTCTATCCATTGAACTACGGGGACGAAATCAAAAATAGAATAACAAAAATCGCCTTGCAAGTAAATCCCCGGCGTAGTACTATAAAAAAATCTTAACGGGCTGTAGTATACCGGCAGTATACATGTTTTGGGAACATGAGGACTGGGTT
>ERZ1292623.341-Hain-H51-01um-R1-341-length-51037-cov-26_pt1 | contig 51037 bp, 34 predicted proteins | sample MGYA00564398_ERZ1292623 | MGnify/ENA primary metagenome ERZ1292623 (study PRJEB36523, sample SAMEA6512633) | groundwater metagenome | collected 2019-01-07 | study: AquaDiva: Metagenomics assemblies of 32 groundwater samples
AGCGAAATTCCTTGTCAGGTAAGTTCTGACCCGCACGAATGGAGTAATGATTTGGGCACTGTCTCGACGAAGAGCTCGGTGAAAGTGCATTGACGGTAAAGATGCCGTCTGTCCGCAGCAGGACGAAAAGACCCCGTGGAGCTTTACTACAGTTTGACATTGGGCATAGATGCAACATGTGTAGCATAGGTGGGAGACTTTGAAGCCTCGACGCTAGTCGAGGTGGAGTCACCGGTGAAATACCACCCTTGTTGTATTTGTGTTCTAACGGAGACCATCAAATGCGGCTAATACTTATTAGTATTGGACGTAATTGCTGGTCTCCGGACCGTGTCTGATGGGTAGTTTAACTGGGGCGGTTGCCTCCTAAAGAGTAGCGGAGGCGTTCAAAGGTTGGCTAACTACGGATGGAAATCGTAGTGATAGTGCATACGCATAAGCCAGCTTGACTGTGAGGCTTACAAGCCAAGCAGGCACGAAAGTGGGAGTAAGTGACCCGTCGTATTTTAACTTCGGTTATATGAAAGTGGGATCGACGACGCAAACGGATAAAAGTTACCCCGGGGATAACAGGCTTATAGCGCCCAATAGTTCACATAGACGGCGCTGTTTGGCACCTCGATGTCGGCTCATCTCATCCTGGAGGGGGAGCACCTTCCAAGGGTCCGGCTGTTCGCCGGTTAAAGAGGTACGTGAGCTGGGTTCAGAACGTAAATTACATTGCGTTCTACTATCGCAAGATAGTAATGCATCGGTGTACATCGCACCAAAGATGCAAATACTGACTAAAATCGGTGAAACCCGAACTGAGTCTTAACGAACGACTTAGAGGGCAATACCGAGGGTAAGCGCCAACGTAATGTTGGTTAGATCCCGTAGAGACTGATCTGGAAAACTTGCTTAGTAAGCATGTGGAACAGTGAGAATGATCGTGAAAACGAGATTTCAGACGTCAGCACCTTAACTAGTAATACTTCGGTTAAGGATGAAGATATAGTCCGTGCCATCAGTAATGGTGGAAAAGGTTTTAAGACTACGAACAACTTAAAACTGTACACGCGTGAGACAGTTCGGTTTATATCCGCTGTGGACGATAGGAAATTTGAGAGGATTTGGTCGTAGTACGAGAGGACCCGACTGAACGCACCGCTGGTGTATCAATTGTTCTACCAAGAGCATTGTTGAGTAGCTATGTGCGGACTAGATAAGCGCTGAAAGCATATTAAGCGCGAAACTAACCTCAAGATTAGATTTCCCTATGGAGCCCCCTGAAAGACGATCAGGTTGATAGGCTTTAGCTGGAAGTGCGGTAACGCATGGAGGCGAGAAGTACTAATAGGGCCATTGACTTTTTACGACCAGAACATTCAGGTCGCAGTTTATCTGTTCCGCCATTCGGCTGATGCTATAAACTGCTATTGTCCAGAACATTGTTGTTGAACTCTTGTACTTGTGCTCCGTATTTAGATACGGTTCACAAGTTTCCTCGTTCACGCCTAGTTCTGAACAATCCTGAGCGTTCTGGAAACAGAGTGCAATTTGACTAGTTATTGGTGATTCTAATATGCATTTATTGCAAGGATCACAGCAGTTTGCTTTAAAATCTCTTACGTGCAAAAACATGGACACCAACTTAGTAGAAAGCCAAATATCTTTTGGTTTTGTGCTCGATGAATTGCTAGGAAGTAGCGAGCTCTCGAAGAGCTGTACTCAACGTACAGCGATAAGAGAGAGTAGCGTAACTGACACCGTAATTCACCAAGAGTGATGGCGGTGTTTCGAGCTTTGCTCGAAAGCAGGCCAGTCGCGACACAAATGCAAAAGTTGGTGCCCATGGAGAGAGGGAAACACCTGTTCCCATACCGAACACAGCAGTTAAGCCTCTCATCGGTTACAATACTTGGGTTTTAACCCTGGGAAAATAGCACGGTGCCAAATTATATAAAGAACCTCCTTCACGGGAGGTTTTTTATATTTGGTGTAGAATACAGGCATGAATATAAAGAGTATTTCAGGTGTTGTGTGTTTTGTCGGGAATCTAGATAAAACTGCCGCGTTTTATGAAAAGTTAGGGTTTCGTTTTGGCAAAAGAACAGAGGATCGTCTGATAACCTATGTAAACTGGTTTTGGGTAGATTTTGTAACAGTAGGTAAAGACGACGAGGCTAGATTCCAGAAGGAGGCCGGCTTGCCTAACAAGGGTTCCGGCACGTTTTTATGCATGAGTGTTGATGATGTCGATGTGTTTTACAAAAGTATACTAAGCAAAGGCCTGATACCATCCAGCGAACCAAGTGATAGGCCAACAGGCAGGCGAGAATTTGTCCTTCGCGATCCAGATGGCTATAAACTAGTCTTTTTTCAGAAGAAGTAAATGAATAAATCTCAGTTCATTAACGAATTAAGTAAGCTTGGGCTTACGCCTCGGGAATATATTGTTCTTGGTTCTGGTAGTATGTGTGCACTGGGTATTCGAGAGGCTCATGACATTGATCTGTGCGTATCTCCGCGGGTAATCGCTAAGTTTGAGTCTAGTGGTAATTGGCAGCTAAAATCGTTTCCAGATGACCCTTCATACTACCTCGTGAAAGGTATCTTTGAAGTTGGTATGGATTGGGCTAGCAAGGACGGAAAACCCAATCTTGAAGAGTTAAAAGTAGATGAATTCATAGTAGATGGTATCCCGTTTGTTAGTTTAAAGCGCGTTAGGGCTTGGAAACTCTGGAAAGGAACAGAAAAACACCTAAAGGATATTCAACTTATTGATGATTATCTTGAATCGATATAAAAAAGTAACCTTTACTGTTTGCTCCGTAAAGCTTGTATTCGAAAATGAGTTATTTTGTTAATTAGATCGTAGGGGATGGGTTTGTCCAGCGGAAGCTTTATTGTGCCTTTTGATGTTTTGAAATATTTTAGTTCATCACTAAATTCAACTATTGCCTCTGAACCTGGATAAATACCAATATGATTTTGGTAAGCGGAAAAGTGAATAAGATTTTTACCACTGATCTTAAAAGTAGGAATTCCGTAGTTTATTGCTTCCGTCGCTTCGGGTGCTACATTTGAAATAGTCGTACGAATTTTTTCAAGGATTAAACGTGTAGATTTAGGACATGACTTTATAAAATCATCAATATTTTGGGCATTTTTAGCTAGCATTTAAATAAATTATACATCTAATATTATTACTTAAAACTGAAAAACCGTTTACAAAATAAGCATAACCGTTAGAATATAAGTTAAGGAGAAATAATGATAATTGCCACAAGGCATAAAAAATCTCAACACCGAAGTATTTTGGTAAACTTAGCTGGCTTACTAATTGCTGTAGCTGCATTCCTTCTTGTCGCAACGTTTATATCGTCTAATGCAAAAGCCGCTTGTGCTCCAATAACCCCAACTTACGGTGAAGTTACTGGGGTTAAGGTAACAATAGCTACTTCAGGTACATATAGAGTTTGGAGCAGAATGAGTGCTCCTGATCCAAACAATAACTCTTACTATTTGGAAATTGGAAACAATGTCTGTGCCAAAGTGGTTGGGGATAATCCAGAGCTTGGTCAATCATTAAAGTGGATTGGCTACAGTAATGGTATTACTTCAAGTTTTCTTGATTTTGCGCTACCAGCCGGTATTTATGATTTAAAGATAATAGGTCGAGAGCCAGGCGTAAAATTAGATAGGCTTTTATTTTTATCTGACTTATCATGTAACCCAAACGTTACAGATTGTGAAAATACTGCGCCAGCAGATACAACACCTCCCTCAATTAGCCTAACCTCGCCGACAAATTCACAAACTGTTCAGGGCACGGCTGTAAATATTAATGCTACAGCACAAGACAATGTAGGCGTAACCAAGGTAGAGTTTTACATCGATAATATTTTAGTGAACACAGGCACTAGTGCACCATATAGCTATGCATGGAACAGTACTCAGTCTGCTGAAGGTAATCATACTATTTTTACTAAGCCTTTTGACGGTGCCGGACTAAGTACTAATTCGGCTAGTGTTACTGTATTGGTTGATAATATTCTAGATGCAAAACCAACAGTTAGTATAGCTTCGCCTCAAGCCAACTCTACCGTAAACGGAACGGTTCAAATACAGGCAAATGCATCAGACGACGTTGGGGTTACAAAAGTTGAATTTTACGTCAATGGAACGTTAGTTGGAAGCGATACTTCTAGTCCTTATAGCATTAACTGGTTGACCACATCCGCCACAGAAGACCAAAATCACAGCTTAACCGCAAAAGTATTTGACACAATACAACAATCAACTATATCAACAGCAGTTTCCGTTAAAGTTGACAACGTCGATAACGTAAAACCAGTACTGAGCATGACTTCTCCACAGGATGGTGTAACTACAAGTGGTGTTGTTACTATTAGTGCAAGTGCAATAGATAATGTTGGTATTGCCTCTATGCGAGTTTTGATCGATGGAATTCAAAAGCTATCTCAATTTTCCAGCCCAATTAACTATGTCTGGCATAGTACAGACATCGATAATGGAATCCATATAATTCGCGTAGAAGCCACCGATAAAGCAGGAAATATTCAATCCGCGATTGCTAATATTACGATCCAGAATGCCGACACCACGCCGCCAAATGTTCCTACTGGCGCAACGGCAATAGGGGGTGACGGAATAATTGATCTCAGATGGGATGCAAACACAGAAGCTGATCTAGGGCGTTATTCAGTAAGGTATAAAAAGGTTACTGATGGTGCAAATTCTTGGATATGGCCCGCCACAAATTTATCAACAACCCAATATAGATTTACTGGGTTAACTAATGGTGTAGCTTATAATGTTGAAGTCAGGGCTGTTGATATCTCTGGGAATCCATCTGACTACGGTTCGGCAACGGCAACGCCAACGGCACCACCAGACACAACACCGCCGTCAGCTCCGACAAATTTAATCGCTAGCGCTATATCCGCAACTCAGATCAATTTAACTTGGACTGCCAGTATTAGTTTAGATACGGCTTTCTATAATGTGTACAGGAATGGTAATTTTGTAGCTAAAGTAAGCGGTAGTATATCCTTTGGTCAAACTGGGCTAACGCCAAATACCACATATATTTACTCTGTTGAAGCAGTTGATACTTCTTCAAATAAATCAAATCAATTGTCAGTTACTGTTTCGACACATGCTTTATCAACAAGCGGACATGTTACCGGGGTATTGAAAGGTGATGACGGTAAGTTTCTTGAGGGTTATATATTTACATATAATGGTAAGTCTAAAATAAGTACCAGATCAAATGAACAAAACGGAGTATATTACTTCTTTAACTTACCGGTAGCTTCTTATACAATTACCGCTCACAGAAGGGGCTACATACGAAACAGTGTGGATGTTAGTATTATTGGTGGACAGACAGTCGTTGCTCCTGAAATTTTATTGAGAAAGAGGTAGGTTATGACTGAAGAAACTGTCAAAAAATCACCAAAAAAGGCTGTAGCAAAGGATAAAACTAAAAAAAACTTAGGTGCACTACTTTTATTATTAATAGTTTTAGCTCTTGGTGGTCTTATCATATTAATTGTTAGTAACGATCCAAAGCGCTCAAATCGGTCGCTAACAAGTGAAAATACTTCCACCGAATTAGCAGTGATCGAAATTACTAACAATGGATTTATTCCAAATACCCTACAAATTAAGAAAAATACCACTGTTACATGGCGAAATATCGATACTAATACACATCAACCGGCAGCAGACCCATTCAGGACTCACGAATCAAATCCGAATCTTGTAGCTCTAGAAGCACTCGAAGAAAATGACAGTTTTAGTTTTACGTTTGATGAGGTTGGTGAATTCGGTTATCACGACAACTTAAACCCCGACATCATGAAAGGTAAGATAATAGTTGTTGATTAATTGACATAAACAGTTTAGTCTGGTAATATACATTTAATTTCATAAAAGAAACAGAGGGTTGAGTGCATTTTTTGCAAACAACCCTCTTTGTTTTTTTATGAAAGGTTATCAAAGCTAACAGGGAGAGACTATATGGCTGGTACAAAAGATGGCGGCAAAGCTGCTGCAGCAACTAACAAATCTAAATACGGCGCTGATTTTTATGCAAAAATTGGTGCTATGGGCGGCAAAAGGGGCCGAACCGGTGGTTTTTACGCCAACCGTGAATTGGCTCGTATTGCCGGCGCAAAAGGTGGTCGAATTTCACGACGCACCAAGAAAAGTGCTTAATTAATAATTGGCACTAAATAACACAGGTCGTTATTACTAACGGCCTGTGTTATTTTTTTAGTCGATAAGATCTACAAAATCTTGAATTACTAACACGCCATTTTTGATGGCAATTAATACACTCATAGCTACTAATCGAGCTTTGCATTGAGCCAATATCGCAAGTAGGGCATTGGCTGCGCCTATGAAGCCAATCACGGTAGGTATCTAAACAATCTTCAACATGTTCTTCATCGTACTCAACACCAAGTTTATTAGCTATTTTTTTAGCCTCATTCCAAGCAGCAACTTCTTTAAGTAGTAGATCGATGTCACTAGAATAAAGTTGATGTCCAAGTAATGCATGGCCAGCTTCATGTATTAATGCAAGCTGCCCATGTGGTTGGTCAAGACGGCTCTTGTCAGCAAAAACTTTGTTATCTTTTGGAGACCAACTAAAACTATCGCCAACAACTAACCCGGTTGGATTAATAATTGTTGCAATATTAGCAACAAGATTATTTTCTGTTTTTGATGTAGTCGTGGGCAAGTCGGTAACAACCATAAATAACTGCCTCCTCGGCGTGCTTAGCTTTAGTAATTTTTGGTAGAACCAGATCCGTCTTAAAAGATTGAAGATGATGTTCCAGTGGTTCTTTAAATTTTTCAAAATGAGCCCCAACACCACCCCCTATGACAATTATATCCGGGGTTAATATTCTTATTGAATTGTACATACCGATTGCGATATCGTACGCTATCTTATTCCAAGTATTTTCATCTTTAATTTCACTTGCTTTTTTACTATATTTTTTAACAATTGCTTTCCCAGATGCAATATCTTCCCACCTCAATATTTTGCTATCTCTTTCAAAAAGTATCGCACCAATTTCTGCGTTTATAGTGTTTGGATCAAGAATTCCGTTTATTACATAACCTCCACCAATACCTGTGCTAATCGTTATATAAAGTATTTTTCCTTGGCCGTTATTTATTAAACTTGCTTCTGATAGACCTGCTAGGTTAGCATCATTTTCTTCTAGCACCGTGCATTTAAAAATTTCCTCTAAATCTTTCGACAATGATAAATTACTCCACAATAAATTACCAAAATTTGTTGCGTTTGTTCCGTCACGAGTAATTGTACCTGGTCGACCAATAACACATATCTCAAAATTTTTGTAAGATAGCTTTGTGATATTTTCTTTAAGATCACTTAAAAAAAGTGAATAAATATTATTACTAGCAAATTTTAGACTATCAATTATCTCACCGGTTTCATTAAAAACAGCTAATAATGTTTTTGTACCCCCAATATCTATAGCACAAATCATTACTTAAGTTTAGCACAGGGTACTCGAGTAACTAATAGCTTTGACCTTTTTAACTTAAACAGATATAATACACCTTAGCCAACGACATTTTACTGCGACTTCCGGGCAAAATGTTAAAAGGGAATACAATTTAAAGGAGGCATGTTTAAACGTGTCAAAGAATTCAACAATTACAATGGACGATTTACTCGCCCAAAGTGACGTACAGCAACTTAAGGCTGGCGATGTCGTAGAAGGCACCGTAACTTCGGTCCGAAAGCATGAAGTTTGGATAGATTTAGGTGCAAATGGAACGGGTGTAGTCCTTAGGCGTGAGCTTGGTCACAATCAGTTAAACGAAGGTGACAGCGTAACTACTAGTGTAGTTGATCCAGAATTGGATGAAGGCCACGCGCTTCTTAGTATGCGTCGTGCAGCCAAAGATCGTGGTTGGGATGAATTACAACGATTAGTAGAGTCTGAAGATATCATTGACATAACACCATATGACGCAAACCGTGGTGGTTTGCTAGTAGAGCTAGAAGGTATACGAGGCTTCTTACCAGTTTCACAGCTTTCGGCCGGCCACTATCCAAGAGTCAGCGGCGCCGACAAGGATGAAATACTACAAAAACTTAATCAACTAGTTGGTAAACCAATTAGGGTCAGAGTTTTGGATTTAAGTCGAAAAGACAACAAACTTATTTTTTCTGAAAAAGAAGCTCTCAAAGACGATATGCAGGCTCGCTTTTCAAGCCTAAAGCCAGGCGATGGTGTTAAGGGTGTAGTAACAGGAGTTATAGACTTTGGGGCATTTGTTAACGTAGACGGGATAGAGGGGCTAATTCACATTTCTGAAATTTCATGGGAAAGAGTCGAAAACCCTAAAGATTATGTTAAAGTCGGTGACACTATTGAAGCAAAAATTATTTCTATAGACAAAGATCGTCTTAGTTTAAGTTTGAAACAAATGTCCGAAGATCCGTGGCTCCATGAAATCAAGGCCTTTAAAAAAGGTGACGCAGTTGAAGGAAAGATCACTCGTATTACACCATTCGGTGCTTTTGTTCAGCTTAGTTCATCAGTAGAGGCACTAGTTCATGTATCAGAGATGAGCGACGAAGATGGTATAGACCCTGAAAAGTTGTTTCAGCTTAACGAGAAGAAAAAGTTCCGTATCATCGAAATTGACACCGAAGGACGAAAAATCGCTTTAAGTCTTAAGGACGCTAAGTAAAATGTAACCGGCAATAGACTGCCAGAAAGGATGACGGGTTCATGGCTACAGTACAAATCGACGACATGATCACCGTGGGTAGTCTAGCGGAGACCCTAATGATTCCTGTAACTAAGCTTATAACAGAGCTTATGAAGAACGGGGTAATGGCAACTGTCAACGAGCGAATTGATTTTGAAACCGCTCAAATTATTGTCCAAGAATTAGGTCTGGACATGGTTTTAGAAAGAAAGGCCGAAACTGAAGATATTGTTCGCAAAAAACCGAAGGCCAGTGATAAGGCCGAGTCTCGTGCGCCGGTTGTAGCTGTTATGGGGCATGTAGACCACGGTAAAACTAGTTTATTGGATGCCATAAGAAACGCCGAAGTGGCCAAAAAAGAAGCCGGCGGCATTACGCAACACATTTCTGCCTACCAAATCTTGCACAATAAACGGAAAATTACATTTCTGGACACTCCTGGTCATGAGGCTTTTGCTGCTCTTCGTGAACACGGCGCCCAACTTACAGATGTAGCTATTATTGTAATAGCTGCCGATGACGGTATTAAACCACAGACAGTCGAGGCCATTAGGTTTGCCAAAAAAGCCGGAGTAAAAATATTGGTTGCAATCACAAAAATTGATAAAGAAAGCGCTAACGTTGAAAAAATTAAACAGCAATTATCGGAACAAGACTTACTTGTAGAAGACTGGGGTGGAGACACGATCGTGCAAACAGTTTCTTCCAAAACAGCTCAAGGCATCCCAGAGCTTCTTGATATGGTTTTATTGATAGCTGACGTAGAAGAACTAAAAGCCGACACAGACACAGAAGCACATGGACTAGTAATTGAATCGCATATGGAAAAGGGTAGGGGCTCAGTAGCAGTAGCGCTTGTAGAAGTAGGTACTTTGCTGCCTGGTGATTTTGTGGTTGCCGGAACAAGCTATGCAAAAGTCAGAAATTTAGAGTCAACAACCGGCCAGGCGCTTAAAAAGGCGGGCCCTTCGACACCGGTTATTATCACAGGTTTTAAAGAATTACCGGAGTTTGGCGACAGTTTTTTTGTAGTTAAAAACGAAAAAGAAGCACGTAAACAGATTCAAGCTGCTATTTCCAATGCCGATTCGTCTCGTCGATCTGGTAAAATGAACAGTAGCGAGTTACTCAGAATTATTAATCGATCTAACGAACTTAGTGAGCTGTTGATTTTAATTAAAGCAGACGTACAAGGTTCGCTAACGTCTGTTACGGACAGTCTACAAACTTTAGGGACAGATGAGGTGGCGGTTAGAATTATATCTAGTGGGGTCGGCGCAATTTCGGAAAACGATGTACACGTCGCACATACGGCTGGGGCAATAATTTATGGATTTAACACCGAACTTAATAGCAGCATAAAGCACATCGCATCCCGAGATAAAGTCTCTGTTCGGTTATTTCGAGTCATATACGAACTTATCGATGATGTCAAAAAAGAGCTAGAAGCACTTCTGCAACCAAAAATAGTAGAAAATGAGACCGGACAGTTAGATGTAAAAGGTGTATTTAAAACAACGAAAAGTGAAGTAATTTGTGGCGGCCAAGTCACCAGTGGAAAAATTATTATGCCAGCTCAAGTTAGAATTATTAGGAGCGGGGAAGTTTTAGCCACCGCAGAATTAAGTGGTATTAAAAGAGGCCCACAAGAGGCAAAAGAAGTTTTTGAAGGCGATATGTGCGGACTTAGCTTAAAAACTGAAAATAAAGTTCAACTTTTCGAGAATGATAAACTGATATTCTTTACAACGGAAACGGTATCTAGGACTCTTTAGTAAGGGAAGGAAAATAGGGACGTGGAAAATTCTGGTCCAAAACCACAATCTCCGGAAGATAATTCACCTAAAGATAGTGAAACATCTGATAAAAATAAGTCTAAAAAATCAGAAAATCGCGCTTTAGATATTTGGCAAAAATTTTTTCGTAGTGAGCAGGAGTTGTCTAAAGACGAAACTCAAGAATCAGATGACGACGAGGAATCAGAATCGCCAGTAGTGAAAGTCTGGAAGTCATTGGGTAGAATTATGAGGCGTGGATTTGCCGCCGAACAAACAGATACAACTTTAGAAAAATCAGTTAGTAATGACGATGAATTTACTAAATACCACAACGTAGATACACCAGCTGATAGTGAACTAAGTGAACAAATTATTGTTGATGAAGAAGAAGTTTATTCGCCAGAAAATTATTTGGATCCTCAGCCTGAGACAACAGTAAATGAAATCAATAACATTTTAAGAAATCTAAGAGAAATTCCTAGCACTACAGACGAAAAAAACGATATCCGTACAGAACAAATTCCGGAAAACACCAGTGCAGAAGAAAGTACCATACCTGAACCGATAATAGAAATAACAAATAACAACTTTGCCGAACCTAACCCTGGAATTAATGCTGTTGAAAAGATTCAAGCACAGGCTAATATAAAAAGCGAAAAGGTTACCGAGAGAGTGATCGAAAGGGGTCTTGGGGGAGCTTTACCCACATTACTGGTCGGGGCTGAATACTTTGCCAGAAAAAGAGCCGATAAAAGGCTTGATAAAAAAATTACCACAAGCCGAGATCAAGTCGATAATTTACGAATCGAACAAAATCGAGCTAGCAATAATATCCAAGAATTACGAAGTGGACATCAGCGCGTTGAAGACGAAATCCTTAACATTAAAGAGCAAGCAAAAAATAATTTGGCTAAATCCACGCGTATAAATGGTTCAGGAATTTCGTTTACTAATACCGAGCTAGAGACTAGGCAGGTAAGGGGTCAAGAAATTAAGAAAGAACTTGCCCAAGAAAATATACGTTCATCAACACCAGAAATAAAGCCAATTATTGCAGATAATAAAAATGTAATTTCTCCCGAAAAAATAGCAGAACGGGTATTTCAGGCTGCTGAGCGAGGTGAAGCCATTGAAAAGCAGTATGAGCTAAGGCAAGAAATAAAAGGCAATGACTTTAGTACGAAATCAAGCAACACTAACCCGCTTTTTGGAAGTATTAATTCAAATTCAACAACCAGCGATATAACTACAAAATATCAACCAAAAGAAAGCCCTAATATTGTGTTCAAAAATGATCAGAACAACTCACCTTACACTCAAGCGGTAAAGAACGGCTTTTTGGGCGCATTAGTTATTGTTGTATTTGCAGTTTTGGCATATCTGTTTTATCGATCAATTTCCTGATACAATACCACTCATAATGTTTAAACTTGACGACAATTTACTAAAAGAACTTGGTTTGGGTAGTTTACCACCTACCGAGAAAAATAAAATGTTATCACACATCTACGAGACACTTGAGATGCGCGTAGGTATGAAATTGGCCGAGCAGATGACTAATGAACAATTAGATGAATTTGAGGCGTATATAGATCGCAATGACGAAGCAGGGGCTCTAAAGTGGCTAGAAACTAACTTTCCTAATTATAAACAAGTTGTGGCCGAACAGCTTGAAGGCTTAAAATCAGAGATTAAGCAAGTTGCGCCGCAGATTGTATCGGCAAGTGCAACAGCCCAGCAATCATTAGAAACTCTGCAAACCCCGCCACAAGTAGATAATCAGCCGACAAATATTCAACCGAGCGTGGGAGCTACTGATTTTTCAGATCCACCACAATCACAGACTCCTCCATCACAACCCTAACTTTAAGTAATTCTTGATCCATATCCGGCCAAAAATGCTTTGATGGACATTTCTTTTTTTCCATCGGGTTTAAGATCAGTTACGGATATATAACCATCACTTGCTCGAACTATTAGCTTGGCTTCCTTTTGGATTATTTTGACACTACCAGGTTTTGTGTCGTTAAAGTTATATTCTACGCAATGTGCTTTTGTAATGGTTAAATTTATGTCTTTAAACTTAGTTTTACTGCCCGGCCAACCTGCATAAGCACGTATTTCGCGTTCAATATCCATAGCCGGTTTATTCCAATCTATCATTCCATCATTTTTAATAAGTTGTCTAGAGTAGCTTGCTCTTTCGGGGTGTGACTGTGCTCTTAATTTTACTTCTCCATTTAGGTACCTAGGTATATATTCTTCCAGTAATGAATTACTGAGCACTATTAGTTTGGTTGTTAGGCTCGGTGTTGTATCTGAGTCTTTTATTGCTAAACTTTTCTGCACCAGTAGTTTACCGGTGTCTAATGTTGGTTCGATTAACATTAAGCTTACCCCAGTTTTTTTTTGCCCACTTAATATCGAAAAGGTAATTGGGTCGGCACCGCGCCACTGTGGTAGAAGACTAAAGTGGCTGTTGATAATCCCTAGCTCAAACTTATCGATGGATTTCTGCGAAACAATAACGCCGTAATCTACGATTATGCCCACCAAACTCCTAAAGTGCTTCTTATCAACTAGTGTATCCAACTCTTTCTTTGTACTACAAAAGAAGGTCGTTAAACCTTTATTTTTAGCTAATTCTTCGACGGGTGCTTTATCTTTGTGGTGTGTAGGCCGTTTCTTAGTAATTACTGCTTCAATAGCAAACAACTGACTGAGCCTTTCTAGGGTTGCAGCGGCGACAGGACCACTACCAAAGAATACGACTTTTTTGGATGTCTTTTTCATAATTTAAAGCTTCCAATTTACCTTCGCTGTCCAGACGGAAAAATGCATTTGGTTCATTTTTTATATGATCAATAAAAACCGTCCCGTTTGTATGATCAATTTCATGCTGAAGCACTCTTGCCAAAAATCCGTCAGCTTTTAACCTAATTATAGAGCCCTCCAGGTCCAAGGCTTTTATGCGAACTCTGGTATGTCTAGGCACATATCCGTAGACATCCTTAATGCTAAGACATCCTTCGTAATCTTTTTCTAGTTTACCTTCGTATTTTGTAATTTCGGGATTAACTAAAACCTGATAAGACCGATCACCTTTATCCTCAAAATTATTCCTAACAACTACTAATCGCAACATTTGATCAACTTGTACAGCCGCCAACGCTACGCCTAGCTCGTGCTCACGGTTGGATTCCCAATCCAGAAGGGCAGTTTGCATGTTTTCAGCAAGATCTTTTATGGTTGAGTTTATAAGCCCAACCTTTCTTGATCTTTGCCTAAGGTGTGAATTTGGCAAAGTTATAATCGAGTTTTTATCCATAATTCTAAAAGTCTTTCAAAGGGCAGTATAACCTATTAGATACAGAGGTAGCAAAAGGAATCTTTCACAGCAAATTAACCGGGTCGAACTCGGCACGCCATTTGTCTCCATAACGATGCTTAATTTTTACCAATATTTTTCGCTGCTTAGAGCGTATTACAAGTTGCCAACGAAATTTTCCAGCTAATTGTTCGATATACATTGGCGAGGGTTCGCTAACAATAACTTTATTGAATTCTCCATCACTGGTTATATTGTAGTAGAGTTGATTAGCCCGTGACTGGACAGTTTTTCTTGTTTTAGCTTCGGTAGTTAGCTTTAGTAAGTACACAAAAGGAGGGTACAAATATTGTTGTCTTTCACTAAGTTGCCAGTGGTAAAAATCATTATAGTCATTTTGGCAAGCAAAGTTTATAGCTTTAGAATTTGGGTGATAAGTTTGAATAAAGATCTCGGCATCGCCATGACCTCTACCTACACGTCCAATTACTTGATGTATCAGCTGATAAGTTTGCTCTTCGGCGGTAAAATCAGGCATATAAAGAGATGAGTCAGCCGATATTACGGCAACGGTTTTTAGTTTCGGTAGATCAAGTCCTTTAGTAATCATCTGGGTCCCTAGTATTACATCGAATTTACCTTGTTTAATTTGCTGGAAAGTCTGCTCTAACCTTTCGGTTTTTTTGACATCAGTATCTAAACGAATAATAGATATACCCGGAATTAATCTGCCAATTTCATCCACCAAACCTTTTGTTCCGATTCCTTTATAAATAATGTCTTTACTGTTGCAGGCTGGACATTTTAGAGGCGGTGAATCCGTCCAACCACAACTATGACACCTAGCTAGGAATTCATCACTGTGAAATGTTTGAGTGACATTACATCTTTTGCAATGTTTTTGCCAACCGCAATTTTTACAAGCTATTATCCGGCTCGAACCTCGACGATTTAAAAATAATAAACTTTGATAACCGTCACTTTTGTTTGATTTAATTGCCTCTAATATGTCGTTATTGATGTAATTAGATAAAGTAAATTTACTTCGTTCACGTTGGTCGAAAATATGTAACTTACGACTATGTAAATTGCTTGAGTAAAGGCTGGGCAACTTGTGGATACTAAGTTTTTTTTGTTCAAAAATGAAGTAGTCTTGAATCTTTGGTGTGGCCGTTCCAAAAACCAATGTTGCTTTGTGGTTGTCAGCTAATTTAGCCGCTACTCTGTCGGCACTATAGCGAGGGTCTTGATTTTGATGATAAGCGTTATCGTGCTGTTCGTCTAATACGATTAACCCAATATTGCTAAGTGGCGAAAATAGCGCTGATCTTGGGCCAACGATGACGGATGGCCGGGTTTCTTGTAGTATCTGAAGCCATAGAGTCCTTCTTTGCGAATCCGTTAGCTGCGAATGCAGCACATAAATAGGCGCAGCTATATGTTCAGTTATTTTTTCGTACAATTGAGGGGTTAAACCTATTTCTGGCGTGAGAATTATACAAGATTTTTTATTTTCTAAATTTGATCGGATTAATTCTATATATACATGTGTTTTACCGCTAGCTGTTTCGCCCATGAGTAAATGGTGGAGATCGGCGGGGTTTAGTATTTTACTAATTACTTCTTTTTGAGAACTATTTAATTTTAGGGATTTAGATTCTGGTTTATTTACTGCCGGTAATTTAATTTGCTCCAGTAAATTTTCGTTAATTTTGGCCAAGTAACTAGGTAGAAATTGCGAGGAGGTAATCCCGACCCCTAGGTCATAATACTCCATTATCCAATCAATAAGTCCGACGGATTCTTTTGGTAATAGACTTAACTTAAACACTTGCTCAATTTTTTTTATAGATTTAAGTCCTGCCGGAGTGCTGTTTTTACCCACTACAATACCTAAACAGGATATATTTCTAACAGATACTTTTACAATTTGGCCATCCTTAAGATTAGTGTCGAAATAATAGGTAAGCGCCCCCGTACCTTTGTAAGTGGGCGTTCCTACGAATACTTCAAAATAACTTCCCATTACTCTTTAGTATAGTGTAGATATTAAAAAAAAGTTGAAATGACGATTAACAAGTCGTATACTTTACGTTGTTTGAATAACAATACATGCTTATGTTAGACGTATTTATTACTTCCCGAGTTCGGCGCAAAATCATTGTGGTTTATGCTAAGTATCCCGATTTTAAAACCCACGTACGCGGGCTCGCTAAACTTATTAAAGAAGATGCTGGAAATATTCAACGTGAATTAAAACGTCTAGAAAAAATTGGCTTTTTGATTTCGGAACGTCAGGGTAACACAAAGATGTATCATACTAATAAACACTTTGCCATTTTTAAAGAACTACAAAGCATTGTGTTAAAATCACAACGTACGGCTCAAAAGAAACCAAACACCACGGTTTGACATTTGTGAATCTATGTTTGAAATTTACATCTGTTAATGTATAATATTCACCTGAAATGATTGAAGTTACAAGAAAAGACGCAAAAGAGTCAGCCGAAAACCTACTTAGAAGATTTTCTAGAAAAGTTCAGCAATCTGGAGTTATTGCTAGAGCTAAACAAGGCCAGCATTTTGAAAAGCAGCTCAGTAAACGCGACCGCAGGAAAAAAGCGATAGTTCGTCGCGAGCGCAAATCAGTTAAGCTCAAAAAAATTAAGCTCGGCCAAAGGTAGATTTTTGTGGGCTTAAGTAGCCAACTAAATGACGATTTGAAAACGGCAATGCTTGCCGGTGATTCATTGCGAGTCAACACTCTAAAAATGCTAAAGAGTGCTATTGGATATGCCGAAGTTGATTCTGGTAAAAGAGAAACCGGCTTGAGCGACGAAGAGATAGTAAAAATTGTCGCAAAAGAAGCAAAAAAACGTACTGAAAGCATAGAAATGTATAAAAAAGCTGGCGCAGACGATCGCGCCCACTCTGAAGAAGTAGAATTTAAAATTCTTAAGAGTTATTTGCCCGAACAAATGCCTGATAAGGAATTGAAATTGTTAATCGAAGATATTTTCAATCAGGGTGATGACTTTACTCCAGCTGATTTAGGTAAAGTCATAGGGATCGTAAAAAGTAAAGCTGGTTCAAGCGCCGATGGTGCGCGCATAGCTCAGGCCGTAAAAGAAAGGCTTTCTAAATGATCATCATGATGGGTATGCCCGGTTCAGGAAAGAGCCTACAGGGTAAAATGCTGGCTGATCGTTTAGGGCTACCCTGGTTGTCAACAGGTGAATTTTTAAGAATGCTTGTCACGGGGCCTCAGCGGCAGAATATGCTACAAGGTGAACTTCTAAAAGACAGTGAAATTATAAATCAAATGCAAAGGATATTGGGGTTGATTGACTCCGGTCAAGAATTTGTTTTGGACGGTTTCCCTAGAACTAGTGAGCAAGCCGAATGGTTACTAAGCCAAGTAAAACACGGTCAGTTAAAAGCTACGGCTGTTATTCACATCACTCTCATGCCAGAAATTGCCCGTAGTAGACTATCTAGTAGGGGTAGAGTTGATGACAACAATTCAGCAGTCGAAGAAAGACTTATAATATATGAAAATACTGAACTGTCAATTATCAATAGTTTTAAAGAAGCTTCGGTTAAGATTATAGAAATTAACGGCGAGCTAGCTCCTGAAGAAGTTCACCAAGAAATTTACCGACAGCTCACATAAGGTAACTTTAGCCCGAATGAAACCAAAAACGGACCAAGAAATTGAATGGATGACAGAAAGTGGTCAAATGCTAGCCACAGTGCTTGATTTATTAATAACAAAAGCAGATATTGGGGTTACGCCCCGCCAATTAGCTAAGATTGCATCCAAAGAATTAAGAAAATTGGGTGGCAAGCCAGCTTTTCTAGGTGTTAGTAGTCAGGGTTTAACGGCAGATTACCCTGATGTTATCTGTATATCTGTAAACGACCAAGTCCAGCACAGCATACCAAATGATCGACAACTGACAGAAGGTGATGTGGTTAATTTTGATTTTGGTGTAAGCTATCGAGGCATGATTACAGATGCCGGGATAACTGTTGGGATTGGCAAAATTAATTCAGAAAATCAGCGATTAATTAACGCCACTGAACAAGCGTTAAAGCAAGGGATTGCTGTTGTACGTGACGGTACTCGGGTTGGTGATGTTTCAGCTGCAGTACAAAAAGTCCTAGATCAAAACAAACTTGGTATCGTTCGCGAGTTAGTTGGTCATGGTGTCGGTCATGAATTACATGAAGAACCAGAGATACCTAATTATGGAAAAGCAGGCCTAGGTCCTATCTTAAGAAGCGGGATGACAATAGCAATAGAACCTATTGCTAATCTTGGCTCTCGTCACATTTATGTTGATGTCGACGGTTGGACAATTCGAACTGAAGATAAATCAAATTCTGCACAATTCGAACACACTATTTTAGTTACAGAAACAGGCTCTATAATATTAACTAAAATCTAAGACCGAAATTTAAGAGCATTTATTGCCCACAAGCTAAGATAAGCAGTATACTGTCGTTATGCGCGAACAAAGTCCTGTCCACTATATTGGAATAGATATAGGTACTAGCACTGTTAGGTGTATCGTAGGCATGTCTGATCCGGACGATCCTAGCAAGATGTCAATTGTTGGCCATGGTAGCGCAAGGAATATTGGAATGAGAAAAGGGGTGGTAGTTCACCCAGATGATGTACACGAAGCCTTACTGGCTGCCATTACCGAAGCCGAACGTGTATCGGGTGTACATATTCATAATGCAACAGTCAACGTTAATGGTGCCCACATTGTTGGTCTAAATTCTAAAGGGGTGATCGCAATCTCTACGAATAACCGAGAGATAACTCCCGAAGATCGACTACGCGTAGAAGAAGCTGCGACAATTGTTCAACTCCCGGCTAACCGTGAAATTATTCAAGTATTTTCCAAGGGCTATCGTCTCGATGGGCAAGATAATATTAAAGACCCAGTTGGAATGCAGGGGGTCAGGCTCGAGGTCGATGCCCATATCGTCACGGCTTCATCGCCAAATCTTCGTGCTCTTGATAGTGTGCTAGAAAAAGCAAAAATTTATCCATCACACCACACAGTTTCGGCACTTGCTGCTGCTGAAGCTGTTCTTAATCGTCAACAAAAAGAGGCTGGAACCTTGCTTTTAGACATCGGGGCCGGAACAACTAATATCGTCGTAGTTGAGGACGGCGAGATTCAACACGTAGCAGTTTTACCCCTAGGCGGTATTCATATTACTAATGACCTAGCTATAGGGCTTAAAACCGATCTCGAAATAGCCGAAAAAGTAAAAGTAAACTTCGCAGGACTTGGTGAAAATGCCACTAGGCGCACCAGTATATCCCTACAACACTCCGGTGCTAGCCATACCTTTAGTACGACCGAAATTCAACTAATTACCGAGGCCCGTGTAGACGAGATTCTTGATTATGTTGACAAAGAGCTTAAAAAAATTCATCGCTCCCGTAAATTACCGGGTGGGGTTGTTATTGTGGGTGGAACAGCAAATTTGCCAGGATTGGCAGCTTTTACTAAAGAAAAATTGCAGCTTGCTGCCCGGATTGGACAATTACAATCCATGAGCGGTTTAATAGAGAGCGTAAAGGAACCGGCCTTCACAACATCTATAGGTCTTATGATTTTAGATATGCTGCTTGTCCCCTCTACTGTTAGTTTAAAAAAAAGATCACAAAACTCAAACTTCCTTGGCTCATTTGAAGGCTTATTTAAACGCCTTCGAAAGTAATTACGTCTAAACAGGGGTATTGCCGCATCTAACAACATCGTTTATACTCGATGCTAGTTAGGCAGTAATACGGGAGAAGTTAAGTCACATGTCACAACAAGTTGCACCAGCCATAGAAACATTTGCACGAATTAAGGTTATTGGGGTCGGTGGAGCAGGTGGAGCCGCTGTTAACCGGATGGTTGACGCCGGTATTGAGAATGTAGAATTCATTGCTGTCAATACCGATGCCCAGGCATTGCACCATTCAAAAGCATCTAAAAAAATTCATATAGGTCATGAAACCACACGTGGGCTAGGTGCTGGTGCCGATCCTAAAGTAGGTGAGAAGGCAGCCAAAGAGTCAAATAGCGAAATAGCAGCTTGTGTCGAGGGTGCTGATATGGTTTTTGTTACTATTGGAGCAGGTGGTGGGACCGGTAGTGGAGCAGGACATGTTGTAGCAAAAGCAGCACAAGATGCTGGCGCTCTCGTTGTAGGATTTGCAACTAAACCATTCGCATTCGAAGGTGATAAACGGAGGCGAAACGCTGAAATTGCCATCGAAAATCTACGTCATGCCGTAGACACCCTAATTGTTATACCGAATGATCGCTTACTTCAAACAATCGACCGTACCACTCCACTGTTAGAAGCTTTCAAAGTTGCTGACGATGTTCTTCGTCAAGGTGTTCAGGGAATTTCAGATCTTATCACGGTGCACGGCCTGATTAATCTTGACTTTGCTGATGTAAAGACAGTCATGAGCAAAGCCGGATCGGCGCTTATGGGTATAGGTCGAGCAGCCGGTGAGAATAGGGCACTACAAGCAGCCCAAGAGGCAATTGAATCGCCACTCCTAGAGGTTTCTATCGACGGTGCCAGAGGCATTTTGTTTAACGTAATAGGCGGACACGACATGTCCATGCACGAGATTAATACAGCCGCCGAAGCCATCACAGCAGCTGCTGACCCCGATGCAAATATAATCTTTGGCGCTACGATAAACCCAGACCTCGAAGGAGAAATAATTGTTACGGTAGTTGCAACTGGTTTTGACGCATCATATTTCTCTGATCGTACCTTACCCGCTAAATCATCAATACAGGATGATCAAAGTAACGATGACACCACAACCGACGCTAGTCATGGTGCCAGTGTAGCACTAACAGAGTCTGATATGGCTGATCTTGATATGGATTTAACAGATACAGATGACGAAAAATCAGATACCCATGATTTTCACAAAGAGGATACAAAAGAAATGCCTAATATTTGGTCTATCGATGGTAATACTGATGAAGAACCAGAAAAAGATGATGATTCAGATGCACCCGCAACAATGATTTCTGCGGATGAAGAGATTGAGCTTGAAAAACCATCATTTTTAAGGCGACTAGCAAAAAAAAGAAGCACCAAAAACAAGTCCAAAAACCCTAGTGACACAAATGAATCTGAAAAATAAGCGTAAATAATACAACCAATAATTCTTGCCAAAACACCACAAATAGCGTTAATATCTTTGTTAGATACGCTATATGTGCATGGAGGGTATAGCGATATAGCACGTTATTGTTGAACACAAATATTGTTCCTATTAATTAAAGGGAACATAGAAAGGTGTGACTAATAGTGAAATGTAGTCAATGTTATACCACGGATACTAAGGTTATTGAATCACGAGACGCTGCTGATGGCGAGACTATAAGGCGCCGAAGAGCTTGCCTTAAATGCCATCATCGTTTTACGACCTATGAACGTGTGGAGAGACCACAGCTCGTAGTGGTAAAAAACAGCGGTACACGTGAAATATTTGATAGGGGAAAACTATTGGCGGGGCTTTTTCGTGCCTGCGAAAAAACACCCATAACAGCACTGCAATTAGAACGCTTGGTTCACGATATCGAACTTCAGCTTTCTAATTTAGGTGATCAAGAAGTTAGTACCTCAAGGATAGGTGACATGGTTATGGATAGACTAGCCGATCTTAACGAGGTAGCTTATGTTCGGTTCGCCAGTGTCTACAGACGTTTTCGTGACATCGAAAGCTTTGAGAGGGAGCTTTCTAACTTTAAGCAAGAAAAATCTAAATAATATTTTTCAAAGAAATATTCAGTTAGTATCTTATTCTTAACAAACATTATTAAAACTAAATAAAGCCAAAAATTGATTGATACATTGGGGGTGGTTGGAGCAAAGGCTTTAATAGAACAATACAAAATAAAACATTAATCTAAATAAAGTGAGGGGTATTATGGGTCAAGCAACACTTCTAAGTCAAAGTCGTTTTTTTACAGATCAAAAATCTAAAGGTTACGAAGTACTTAAATGGTCAAAAAAAGATTCCGCAATAATTAACCCAGTGACCAGTGAGCCGGTATTTGAGCAAAAAGGTGTTGAATTTCCAGAGGGTTGGTCGTTAAATGCCATCAATATTGTGGCACAAAAATACTTCACCGGTACACCCGGTACGAAGGGTCGTGAAAGTTCCCTTAAGCAACTTATAGACCGAGTTGTCGACACTATAACTCGACACGGCCTACAAGAAGGTTATTTTGAAACAGAGGTCGAGTCTGAGGATTTTAAGGAGGAATTAAAGTTTATATTAGCTACACAACGAGCCGCTTTTAATTCGCCAGTCTGGTTTAATATTGGTGCGTTGGAGCGTTCCCAGCAGGCTAGTGCTTGTTTTATATTAGCGGTCGAAGACACAATGCCTTCAATTTTAAATTGGTATAAAGAAGAAGGAATGATTTTCAAGGGTGGTTCTGGCTCGGGGATCAACCTTAGTACCATCAGGTCTTCATTAGAGGAACTAGGCAAGAGTGCTGGCACTGCATCGGGCCCATTAAGCTTTATGCGCGGCGCTGACTCATCCGCTGGAGCGATTAAAAGTGGCGGTAAGACTAGGCGAGCCGCAAAAATGGTCATATTAAATGCCGATCACCCCGATATTATTGAGTTTATTTGGTGCAAGGCCATCGAAGAACGAAAAGCAAGGGCTCTAGAGGCAGCTGGATTTGACATGACTCTTGATGGTAAAGATTCGTTCTCTGTTCAATATCAAAATGCCAATAATTCTATGCGAGTAACAGATGAATTTATGAATGCCGTCATAAACGATGAAAACTGGGACCTAAAAGCAATTAAAAATAATAAAACAGTTAAAACTGTTCGGGCTCGAGATATTTTTCATCAGTTCGCAGAGGCAGCATGGGAATGTGCTGACCCGGGTATGCAGTTCGACACGACAATTAATAAATGGCACACTACGCCTAACGCAGGCCGTATTAATGCTAGTAATCCCTGTAGTGAGTACATGCATCTAGATAACTCAGCTTGCAACTTAGCTTCGATCAATCTATTAAAATACCTAAAAGAAGACAACACATTTGATATCGCCGCCTTTAGGCATACTGTTGAATTAGTATTCACAGCTCAAGAAATTTTGGTTGGTTATAGTGAATATCCAACCGAGAATATTACAAAAAACGCCAAAGCTTACCGCGAACTGGGATTGGGCTACGCCAATCTAGGCGCTTTATTAATGGCTCAGGGCTTGCCATATGATTCAGATGAAGGAAGAGCACAGGCTGCCGCTATAACGGCACTCATGACCGGCCAAGCATACTCTACAAGTGCACGTCTGGCACGAAGAGTTGGTCCTTTTGCTGGTTTCCATAAAGATCGTGAAGGAATGCTAGATGTTATCCAGATGCATAGAAGCGAAGTGTCAAAGATAAATGCTGGCTGGGTAGCCGAAGAATTACTTCAGGCAGCAGCAACTGCATGGGATGAAGCTGTTGAATTTGGTGAGCTTTATGGAATCCGCAACTCGCAGGCAAGTGTTCTCGCACCCACGGGTACGATTGGCTTAATGATGGACTGTGACACTACTGGCATAGAACCTGATCTTGGTCTTGTAAAAATCAAAAAACTAGTAGGGGGCGGTACGATGAGTATCGTTAACCAAACAGTTCCTAGGTCTTTAAAAGCCTTGGGATACAGCAAGGTTCAAATAGACGACATCATAGATTATATAGATATTGAAAAGACCATAATTGATGCACCCCACCTAAAGGTGGACCATAAAGATGTATTTGCGTGTTCTATGGGAGACAATCCAATTAGTTATATGGGCCACGTTAAAATGATGGCAGCCGTTCAGCCATTTATTTCTGGTGCCATTAGTAAAACCGTTAACATGCCTGAAGACGTAACTGTCGAAGATGTTGAGCAGTTACACATTGAATCTTGGAAATTAGGTCTAAAAGCAGTAGCTATTTATCGGGATAATTGTAAAGTGGCACAACCACTCGCTATGGCTAAAAAAGAATCTTCCGAAAAAATAGAACCCCAAAGCGTAGATGCGTCAGATAAGATTGTTATTATTGGCGCGGTTCGCCGCGAACTGCCGCGTATGCGTGTGGCCAAAACCTTTTCGTTTAGGGTATCAGACAGTCATGGCTATATAACGGTTGGAGAGTTTGACGACGGAACTCCTGGTGAATTATTTATAAATGTAGCTAAACAGGGATCAACTCTGCGCGGCATCATGGACGCTTTTGCTATATCTGTGAGTCATGGGCTACAGTTTGGTGTACCGCTTAAAGATTACGTAAAATCATTTACTAGTATGTCATTTGCACCTGCTGGCATAACCGACGATCCAGATATTCGAACGGCATCATCCCTAATGGACTATATTTTTAGAAAACTCGCCCACACCTATCTTTCATTTGACGATCGTCTTGAACTCGGACTAGCGTCGATAGACGACATGCCAATCGAACAGACTAGTTTACTTGAATCAACTCAAAAAATAGAAAAAGTAACAGAAAAAACTAAACCTCAACAGTCGATGGATCTAAAAGCACCAACATTAGAAATAACTAAAAACATTTCCGACAAATCAAATAAAAATAACGATGACACGGCACCGCTTTGCTTTAACTGCGGTAACCAAACGCAAAAAGCCGGTAGTTGTTATGTTTGTACTTCGTGCGGCTCCACGACTGGATGTAGCTAAAAATAAATCATCAAATTGTTATGCTAGACTAAAATAATGAAGATTACTGTTTTATACCACCCCTTGTCTGATCACGCACGGGTCTGTGAAGAGTTCATGCATGATGTTTTAAGACAAAACCCAACTGCTGCTTGCGAACTAGTCTCGCTAGAAGACAGAGCAGGAGCCGATTTAGCAGAACTATATGGAATAGTAAGCTACCCGGTCATACTCGCAAGACAAGATGATGGTTCATTGTCGAAATACTGGGAAGGCGTACCACTGCCACTACAGGGCGAAGTGTTGGCTTATACTTACTCTTAAGAAAGTAAGAATGTATAAGAATAACAGGTTAAACTATACTTTACATTAATGGTCTTATCTGTTAGAATTATTTTACAAATTAAGATAGAATCAAGAAATGTCCAAAGATTTATGAAAAAAGCAATAATTCAAATACAGGGAAAACAACACCTAGTTACTGAAGGTCAAGAATTAGTAGTTGACAGAATTAGTAGTTCTCAAAAATCCATAGTTACAGAACCTCTATTAGTCATAGAAGAAAAAGATGTAAAAATTGGTAACCCAAACCTTAAGGATTCTAAAGTTACGCTTGATATCATTGATCAAGAAATTAAGGGCGAAAAAGTCCTAGCTATTAGGTACAAACCAAAGAAACGCGTCCACAAAGTACGCGGTCATCGTCAAAGTCTAAGCAAACTATTAGTTAAAAAAATAGCCTAAATAAAAAAGCTTATTTTATTAATTACAACATCAAGATGATTGACTTCATTATTATTTTATAATAAAATTCCACTATATTTAATCTGTTAACAAAACAGGAAAGATTATGAAAAAAGTAAAAAATACTACAATAAAAAACAAAAGATCATCAAATCGTAGCGTACAAACAAAGTCGAAAAAAGCCAAACAACTTGCCTCTGAAATGTGGGTTACTGCGATTAAACGCACATGGCTTGTTGCTGTGATTAGCCTTGTGTCATTCACTACGTTATTTAGTTTATTACCAAAACAAACAGCTGAATCTTTAGTTGCTAAAAAAGCGTTAATTTACGGTGATTCAGTCACGATGGAGCCAAGATTTAAGGTGACAGAATATTCAGCTACAAAGAATGGTTGGTCACACATTGTACGAGCATGGGGTGGTACCGCACCCTGCGATTGGATTACTTGGCTTCCTGCAGATCTGGCAACTTACCAGCCATCAATAGTGGCGATATCTACCATGGGTAACATTAGTGTAACTGGTTGTGTCAATGATGGTAATGGCAACCAGCTAACCATGGGTACTCAAGCCTATTATGATAAATATAGAGCAGATTTAAGTAATTTTTACCAACAAGTTACCTCTACAGGCGCAAAGGTTGTATTTCTAAAAGCACCTCCAGTCCAGGACACCACCAGAAATAATTCACTTAATCAGTTACACATAATCGCTCAAGAGATTGCGGGTCTTTACCATGGCGTAAGTATTTCACCCGCAGTGCGAAACGCACTTTCTAATAACGGCAAATACACCCAATACAAAAACTGTCTTAGCACAGAAACTTCTACTCAGGGGTGTGGTTTGGATGGAAAAATACAAATTCGATCATACGATGGTTTACACCTATGCCCAATAGTATTGGCAGCTTATTCAACCTGTAATACATACTCTAGCGGTGAATTTAGATGGTCAAAAGCAGCTGTAAATGCAACAATAAACCCACCTGCACCAATACTTCCTTAGAATATAATAATGAAACTGTGGATAAAAACTGTGGATAAATGTTGTATACTGCAATAATGTTAAATTATTAACAACAGTTAATAATAGTCCCGTAAGATATAAATAACATCAGTATAACCATATTGTTGTAAATTAATCATTAATTAATATCTCGATTCTTTGCATTAATTATTTATAAATATTGAGTAAGTTTTTTGCACCAACTTACTTAATTACACTTGAGCCAGAAGGTATAAGAGTAAATACTGTTTAGTAGGATTTTGTCAAAACCACAAAACAGACAAAGTCAAAACAAATCCAAAAAAGCATGGTTAAAAACGGAAAATCTAGTCAGTCTAGCTATTTGCTAGGTGATAAGCCCGCATACCTTAAGAGGTTGCTTGCGGGTATTTTTGCGTTACTACTAATTGTGCTAATTACTTCGGTAGTATTGAAACCGCAAAATGTTGATGCTGCTACTTCTAGTACATTAAATTTTCAGGCAAGACTACTTAATTCTTCTGGATCCTTGGTAGCAGACGGGACATACAACATCGAGTTTAAAATATTCGATGCTTCAAGTTCTTCGGGCTCAAGCCAAGGTTCATGCGCTGGTGATGCAAATTGTTTATGGGTAGAAACACGTACTGGTGGTAATAAGGTCACGCTAACGAATGGTTATTTTAGCGTAAATCTAGCTAGTGTTACAGCGTTTGGTTCGATTAATTGGGACCAAGAGATGTGGCTATCTATGAATATTGGCGGTAGCGGAGCACCCACGTGGGATGGCGAAATGACCCCAAGAATTAAATTAACAGCTGTGCCGTATGCTTTCAAAGCTGGTACGGCTCTTGGGGTGGCATCTAATAATACAAATGCAGCATCAACCAATTCTGGAAATGTGTCAATTGCCTCTGGTAATGCCGCTGGAAGTACATCGAATTCTGGGAATATTAGCATAGATGTTGGAACTGCTACTGGGACAGCCGGCACTATCAGTGTTGGAACTGCAAATACAACTGGCGTAACAATAGGTCGAACTGGCCTGACCACGACGAATAGTGGTGCCTTAACAATTGCCCAACTAATTACAGGTCAACTAGGTATAACCGTAACTGGTGCAACAGCAAGTATTAACGCATCTAGCAATTTTGCAACCAATATAAACACCGGTAGTAGTACTGGAACTGTGACGATTGGTGGCGGATCTGCACCTCTAGTAATAGATTCAACGAATTTCGATGTTAGTAGTGCTGGAGCTATTAGTGGTGTGACTGGATATTCTCAGGCTAGTGGGAACTTTTTACAGAGCGGTGCCGGCACATTTGGTACTGGAACAGGTGCAGTTTCGCTCAATGGCGATGTCACTATCGCTGCAGCTAAATATCTGGCTACTTTAAAGGGAACAGATTTTTCTACTACAGGGACAAGTAATGATGTTAGTATCCCAGGATCATTAATAAGACTTACTGGTGCGTCTGCCCAGACTATAACCGGTATTGCTGGTGGAGTAGATGGTCGGATACTTACGTTAGTTAATGCTGCCGGACAGTCTGCTACATTAGCTAATAATAACGTAGGTTCAGCTGCTGCAAATAGAATAACTACTGGTACGGGTTCAGATCTTACTTTAGCGGCTGGTGGTGCAATAACATTAGTTTATGATTCGGGCGCGTCTCTTTGGCGTATTACTTCCGACGCAGCCCTTAGCGGTGGCGGTGCCAACCAACAACTATCGAACCTCAGCGGTACTATTGCCATCAACGCTTCACTAACACCAAATGCTGACAATACTTTAGACCTTGGATCCTCGGCATTCAGTTGGCGTACGCTTTATGCTGATACTTCAGTACTATCTCCAAGTATCGATGTAGCAACGGCAGGAGCTTTAGCAATTGGCAACACCACAGCAACCAGTGTATCTATATGTAACTCTGCTGCCTGTGACACATTAACTCTAGCAAACAATGCTGATGCCGACACAGTAACTATTGGTGATAGTTTGGATACTATAGGAATTAATGGTGCAACAACTATAACTGGTACAACCGCGGTAGTGGGCATAACTAACATAAATGTTAGTGCAAACAACGCCACCAATATAAATACAGGTACATCCACAGGATTAGTAACCATTGGTGGTGGTAGTGGAACATTTAGTCTACAAACAACTAATATAGATATATCTAGTGCTGGAGCTATTAGTGGAGTAACAGATTACTCACAAGCCAGTGGTAACTTTGCTATTCAGGATACGGATTATAATCCTATTTCATACAGTGCCAGTGAGCCATTTTCGAACTTAATAACTAATAATAATTTCGAAACAAATACGACGGGTTGGTCTATAAAGACATCATCTACATTAACATCAGATTCTACTTATGGATTTTATGGAGCAAAAGCTCTAAAAATTGCTACAGCAGCAAGTGCTAACAGCGGCGCAAGCTATACGGTTAGCCTAACAAATGCTACAAGCTACAATTTGTCTTTTTACGCTAGGTTAGACACAGGTTCGATGACAACATTAAAATTTGGATATGTAAATGGTGGCAGTGATACAGATTGTTCTCCAACGGGTAATGGCGTAGGTGATGTAGATGTAGACGTTTCATCAAACGGCTGGTACAGATTTAATTGTACCTTCACTGCTGGTGCAACTAGTACAGCCATTTATATAAAACAATCTGATGCAACTGCACGAAATATTTTTATAGATAATGTTGCTTTACGTGCTACAGCAACAACTGGTAGTTCTTACGCGCCAAACACTATTACACTAGATACTTTACTAAATTCGCCTTTAGTTATTACACCATCAGAAAATTCTAGCACAGCCTTACAAGTTCGTGACCTAGCTGGGAACGTTCCATTTAGTGTTGATACTGTAAATAATACTGTCGAAATTGGCTACACCAGTGCGGGTAATCCGGGTTATTGTTCCACGTTTTTCTTAATTTTTGAACCTTGTGATGCAGGACTAAAGGTTGCAAATACTTCAACTTCCACTACTCAAACGCCGTTTGGATTGGTTGTAAATGGAACGCAAAATATTACTGGTGACACAGCCTTAAATTCATATGGAATATTTTCGAACAATACTGTTTTAGGTACAGGTAATCAGACTGGTAGTCAATACGGTATATATTCGTCACTATCCATAAATAACTCTAGCACTTCTAAAACTATTACTATCGCCACGGCAATTGATGGCCAACTGAGCTTAAATAGTACGGGAAACACTCTAAGTAATGCTATTGGAGTAAATGGTCATATTACTGTAGCCAATGGATCTATTACACAAGGTTTCGGCATGTTTATCCAGTCTGCTAGTGTTACAGGTGGATCGCTGACAACAAATTATGGTTTGTATGTAGCTGCTCAAAATGCCGGAACAGGTGATTACGGCATCGCAATTGCTGCTGCCGATTCACAGACTTTGTGGGTCTGTGCCGATGCTGCATCTACTACCTGTAATTCTGCCCCAACAGCTGCCGGTGGCATTGCCTTTGGCTCTGCTCGCGAAGTACAGTTATGGCGAGGTGGTACGACCACACTATCTACTAATGCAACGCTGTTTACTTTTACGGGAGCTTCTGCCACTATCAATAATTCTACAGCTGCCGCAATAACAACATATGCAGGTTATGGGGGTGGAGCTGACGGTACAAGCGGATCGCTTCTATTCGATCCAGATGCTACATCTGTTAATGGAGGGGCAATAAGTTTAATAGCTGGCGCTGGAAATGTTTCTGGAAATACTACTGGAGGTGCATTAACACTAAGTAGTGGTGAAAATGGTGGTAATGCTGCTACTGGAGCAGTAGTTTTACAATCCGCTGCGAATACAAACAGTGGTACTGGTGGTTCAGTATCAATATTGGTTGGTGGCGCTGGAACGGGGGCGAATACTGGTGGCGCTTTGTCAATTGCGGCAGGGGCTGGTGGCACAACATCTGGCGCTGGTGGTGCGCTTACTATTGATGCAGGGGACGCAACTGCCGGAGCTAGTACAGGTGGTGCGCTAACGATTCGAAGCGGAGATGGTAAAACTACAAATAATGGTGGATTACTTACTGTGCAAGGTGGTGTTGGTGGAAATACATCAGGTGCGGTTGGAGGTGCTGTTACGATACAAGGTGGAACGAGTGGAACAGTCACAACTGGTGGCCTCACCGGAGGTGCATTAACTTTGGCTGGAGGTTCAAGTCAAAGCACAGGAAACTCAACCGGATCAGTCACATTAAAATCATTTAATGCCACTGCTGGTTCTGGTGCTACGCCTGGGGGAAATTCGGGAAATATTGTAGTAACTGTTGGTAATGCAGGTGATGGCAGTGGCACAAACAGCAACGGCGGTACAGCCGGCACACTAACCGTAACTCTAGGTGACGGTGGTGACTCAACTGGCACTGGAACAGCAAGTGCAGCAGGTGCGTTTAGTTTACAAGGTGGAACTGGTGGTGCAGCGGCTGGTACTTCGGGTGCTGGTTTAACTGCCGGTGCCGGTGCTGCCACAACCCTTAATTCAGGTACAGGTGGTGCTCAGTCTGGTGCATCCGGCAGTACGGTTGGTGGTGCTGCTGGTACATTTACAATAAATGGTGGCACCGGAGGTGCTGCAAGTACAAGTACTGCCGGAACAGGTGGAGCTGGTGGTAGTATTGTTCTTCAGGCTGGTGCTGGCGGCGCTGGTGGTTCTAGCGGAGCATCTGGAGCAGCCGGTTCAATAAGTTTGACAGCTGGTGCCGCAAATGCTTCTGGAACCACTAATGTTAATGGTGGTGCAATAACGGTTACTACTGGGGCCGGAAGATTGGCAGGAACTGGTGGTGCATTAACACTTCAGGGCGGCACAGGAGGTGCAACTGGTGTCGGTGGAGCTGTAACTATTCAGGGTGGTACTGGGGGTTCTACGAGTGGCAATGGAGGCCAACTAAACCTTAATGGTGGGCTAAACAACGCCGGAACAGTTAGGGGATTGGTTGTTTTAAGTACCGCGGCGTTTTCTACTGCGACCCAACAAAATTGTGGTGTAAATTGCACAATCACTCAGGCAAATGTCGACAGTTATTCGGCTGTATTAATTAATGCTACTGCTGGGAGTCTGATTGTTACAATGCCAGACCCAACCATTACAACGGCGGGTAAAACAGTTTACGTTACAGGTGTGGACAACACTAATGACTTTACACTTCGCATAAACGGTGGTGGCACACAGATTGATATCTCTATGCGTGAAAATACTACCGCAACGCTAATTTGGAATGGTGCCGATTGGACGGCAGCTGGAGCCTCTAGTTCAACCGACCTTCAGGCCGCTTACAACAACACTCTTACCAGTGCTGGTGGTGCAGAACTAGTCTTAAATGCATCCGGTGGCGCTGCCGACGGTTTAACAATCCGTAATAACGCAACCACACCAATCACAGGCGCACTTTTAGAGGTTCAGACCTCGATCGGAAGTAACTTACTAAGCGTCAATAATAACGCAACAGAATACGCCGTAAATGGTGGTGGTGAATCTACTACATTTACTGCTTGGACAGGTACCCCGGTAAGCGGGACAATTACCCGCGATACAATCACTGTTGCCACTGGTCAAGGTTCGGCAAAAGTTGTTACTACGGCGGCTGCCGCATCGGGCGTAGAAAACACTTTATCGACAACACTAACAAATGGCTTGAAATACACTGTTTCTTACAGTATTAGGGCCGATTCTGCATACTCGTCATTTAGTACTCTTGACACAATTTATTCATACAACGGATCAGATATTCGTCACTGTGTTACAGGTACACCATATTACAATACTGGTACCGCTAGTCAATCTACAACAACCATTACAGGCTCTGGGACTACCTGGACTTCGGCTATGGTCGGTAAAACATTTTATTTCGCAGATGGAAATTCTGCAGTTATTACAGCATTTGGAAGTGCAACTTCGCTAACTGTTGATAAATCTCAAACAGTATCAAGCCAAAATTATGGAATTTATAATGCCGGATATACGGTTGGCAAAAGTGTTTGGACTAGAGTTACTTGTACTTTCTATGCACCACCAAACGGTACTACAATCACATCAAGCAACTCTGTAATGATAAGGCAAACTGATGCCACAGTTCGCACCTATTACATTGATAATTTAAGTGTAAATGTGAGCGCAGACGTTAACCACGCTGTTGATGGTAGTGTTGATTCAGCCCTTGGGACTAACTGGACTCAGTTTGATGCCGATGGGGGTGCTGGCACTACAACTTTGGCTAGAGATACCAGTACTATATATGACACAAGTGGGTCCGTATCGGACATAACAACAGCTCACGTAAACTTGGGAATGCGAAATAATTTGACGATTACTCCATTTGTAAGTACACAATATTTAGTAACTTTTTACGCCAAACTATCTAGTGGTACATTTACTGATATAACTGTCGGATTTTTGCCAGCTGGCGGAAATTCTACACCTGCTTCGGCCCAACTATGTACCGACTATAATACCCAAACACTTTCAACAAGTGCCTGGACTAAGATTACCTGTATATTCACAACCCCAAGTTCTGGTATAACTGACCCTGATGTAGTTATATATCAACCTACGGCAACTGCAAGAACATTTTATGTAGACGCCTTATCCGTAACATTAAATACCAATAATTCCAGTAACGTTCAGGTTGGTGGGGCGAATAAGGGCGGACCAGTCACCCTGTTTACTCTTGATAGATCGTCAAGTTCGCCTATAGCTTCTAATAACGATGCTTATCTTGGCAGTATGTATTACGACACTACGACAGGAAGGATTCAATGTTACGAAGCAGATGGTTGGGGTGCTTGCGGGTCTGCTCCTGACAATGTAGTAAACCTTAATCCAGAATACGCCGGCGCAGTGCTAAATGGTACGGGAATTGGAACAATGACTGCCGATGCCTGCGGCAATGGCGGAGGATTATCTCTGAATACCAGTTTATGTGCCAGCGGTGAAGCTCGAAGCTACTATAAATGGACATCACCACAGGCGACTCAACAAACATATAGTATTTATGTTACATATCAACTTCCTGCAACATTCAAAAACTTTTCAAGTGATGACACAGTTCAATTGACAGCACGGACAGATAACACCTCAAATGCAGCTGTAACGTATGAAATGTTCAAGAGTCAGAGTGGCACTATAACTCAGTGTGGCAGTGGAGAAACAACAGTCGTAACTAGTGCAAATACTTGGCAAACCGTTGGCATAAATGGAAATGAAAGTACAAGTTGTAGTTTTGGTACTTCTTCTGCCAACGCCTTCGTAATATTTAAGATTAATTTAAAAGCGAATAGCAACGCCAATGCCTATGTCGGCACATTAACGTTTACAACAACGGGTAACTAATAGGGATATAACTATGAAAATAACAAAACCAAAAGAACACGATTTTCCATAAAGCCCGAGGCTTTGAAACAGAACTAACAAGTTCGGTTTAAATAAATACAAAAATTTGTTTTGACCCTTAGGTTACAGAAGAATTTGACTCGTAAGTTATTCTTCTTCTCAAGGTTCGCATAGTTCACTTTGACTGAGTTGTGGTGAAGCAGTCATTGCTCGACGCGTACCAAAAATAAAAACTTCAAAAAATTAACGGCGAAGTTAATAAAATAAAAATAAACATTTTATAAAAACAAAACCTTTCCTTAATTGTTACACCCCTGTGTTGGCTATATAAGCTAAAACAGGGGTGCTTTTTTTAATAACAGTGCTTACGATTTAACTCTAAAATTGCTATACTAGCTCTATAAATAAAGGTAGACAAATACCAAGGGATTATGGACGATATTAGGCCATCAAAAAAGCCGAACCGTCGCCCTGCCAGTTTCGGTAGGGCGGAATATAGTCTGGCTGAAAAACGAGCAGGTCTGAGCAAGAAGCTAAAAATAAGTTCAAGTAATGTAGACAGCAAACCAATAGTTACAAAATACAGATTTATCCGTTCAACGATTATTAGAGTAGCTTTTTTGTTTGCCGCTACACTGATTATTTTTAGTGTTTACTGGCAGGTTTTTGAACCATTTTATAGGGAATCTTCTGCTAAATTATCTCCTCAGGTTGAAAAATTACTTCCAAGAAAAATTCAACTTTATGCGGAAAAATTGAGTTTTAATGAAAAAGAAAACGCTTATTTATATAATGAAGGATATCAACCAAAATCCAGCGAAGTTGCAGGCCAAACATCCGGACCAAAATTTCAAGCAAAACTATCAAAAGACCCAAAAAACGGCATAAAAATAATTGACCCTACCCACAAGACATCCATAACTTTTAAACCAAAATTTAGATCTGGAAATGGTCAAAAAAGAGATAACCGGATAGTTTATCCATTAATTGGTAAAAATGGATTAAATGTTTATACAGCCAGAGCCGGGAGTATAAAGGAAGATATTATCTTAGAATCATTTTCTGGTGATGAATTATCTTTTTCTTATGACATAGAATTACCTGATGGGATTGAACTGCGTATTGAGAAAAATGGTAGCTTGGGATTTTATGGAGTAAGTCCATCGCTACTAGGAAATGTGGCAACCGGAAGTGAATCAGATGCAGAATTACTTACAAAAGTAAGACAAAATAATCCAAAAAACACTTTATTATTTAGTTCACCAGCCCCTTTCGTTAAAGAGCTAAATAAAAACCAATCAAAAGTAAAAACATGGTATGAGGTTAAAGATAAACTTTTAACAATTCATTCCAAAGGGTTAGGTAACGCAGTTTATCCTTTAAGTATTGACCCAAGTGTATATATCGAAACTGCCGCAAAATTAATGCGCGGCAACAACGAAACTAACGTAGATTTTGATATCGATAATGAATTATTTCAAAAAAGCCAAACCACCGGTGCCAGAATCGATGCGTGGCAAGGTAATCTGGATATGAGCGAAGCCACATTTGATCACTCAACAGCTGTAGCCGGTGGTTATATTTATCGATCCGGTGGCCGTACCGGACCAAGCAAGCCTCAATTAGTTGATCAAATTGAAAGTTTACAAAATTCAAATTCCACAAGCTTTGTCATGTCAATGCCGGCTACACGCCCGGCCGGTGACCTATATATTGCTTTAATGTGTCATGATGGCACAACTACTATAACTCCTCCGTCAGGTGGCGGATGGACTGAATATGCTGATTTAAGCGAACACGCAGCTTACTATAAAATCGGAACTGATCAGGGGGGTGGCAATGAAGCGGCTACTTATACATGGACAGGTTCTAGTGAGGAATGGGCTGGTGTCATAGTTAGAGTTACGGGTTTTAATTCTTCTGATGTTGTTTCAGGAACCGCAGGGACTGGAAGCTCCGGTACAAACGCAGTACCTATATTTCCGGCTACAACGCCAGACAGTGACGCAACATTAGTTGTTAGAGCGACCGGTGTTGATGCCGACGAACCTAGTACAACAGCTTGGGTTCCAAGTGGTCACACAAAAATTTTATCCGGTGGATCAACAGGAGCTAATGACTGCGCTTATGCAGCAGCTACTCTTGATACATCACCTCTATCGGGTGTATCTACAGGTACTGCAACCTTAGCAGACAGTTCATTAAACGATACTTACGGAGCAAGTACTATAGCGATAAATCCAGTATCTGTAACACCGGCATCAAAGGCAAATCTAAATTGGGCAAAATTTAATTCAACTACTTTAGCTATAGAAAGTCCTAATCCGGGCACAGGAGTATGTAGCGGTTGGTGTACAGATACAGATTATGATTTAGCGGAGGCTAGACGTGGACATTCCATGTTAGCGTATAATGGGTATCTTTATGTTATGGGTGGTACAGACGGCACAAATCGTGAGAGTACTGTTTTTATTGCAAAAATTGGAGCAAATGGAGAACCACAATTATGGCATCCAACAGATACAAATAAACTTAACTGGGTATATTGGTACTCCGATACGGGCTTAAATGGTGGAACTGCCAGAAGTTACTTCTCTGCTTATGCTTATAATAATCGGATGTATGTTTTAGGTGGTCAAACAAATGCAAGTACTGGGGGCGTGACAACAGTCGAAGAAGCAGATATTTTGCCAAACGGCAGATTAGGAAGTTGGACAACAACCGGAATGCAAGCTTTACCTTCAGCAAGACATGGGCACAACGTGCAAATGTATAACGGAACTATGTACCTTATCGGCGGTAATAATACCGGCACCCTGCAATCAGCAGTATATTATTCCAAAATTAATTCTGATGGCACAATGAATACATGGACTGCTACTACAAGCTTTACGACAGCAAGGAGTTCTCTTGGTGGAACATTTACTACCGTGTGGGGGGCATACATATATCTAACTGGCGGCTGTACAGCCGTAAATGGTAGCGGTTATTGCACAACTGTTGCAAGCGATACACAACTTGGTAGCATAAACGCTGACGGGTCAATTAGCGAATGGGGAAGTATAACTAATCTATCAAATCAAAGAATTGGCTACAATATTGTTGGCTGGCAAAATGGACTTTATAGGATTGGCGGTTGTTCTCAACAAAACACAACTACGGGTGAATGCATCTCTACTTTAGCTGATGTAGATTACGGTGTAATAAATCCTGCAGGTGAAGTATCAACGGTTAGTATTTCTGTAGCCAGTGGTACGGCTCCCTGTAGCGGCGGTGCACCATATAATTGTAACTTACCTCCTACAGGAGATGATGCCGGTGAAGGAGGACAGTTACTGGTGATGACTACCATACTAAACGGATATTTGTATGTAATTGGTGGGTGTATCGATTATGATTGTAGCGGTTCAGATCCTGCAGGGGACGATTCCGACGCTACAGGTAATATAGCCTATGTTTCAATAAACACCAATGGTCAATTGTCGGCGCCTACAACCTGTGGTGGAACAAGCTATGGAGCATGGTGCGTCGATTCTACTAACAGAGTAAATGGTACAACAGGAGTAGCAGCTGGTGGCATAACAGTATTTGGCAACCAAATATATATTGTAGGTGGTTTAACAGGATCAACTATTTCAACAAATATTTACTATAATGACACAAATAGTGATGGTAGCTTAAATGGTGCTTGGGAAAGTGTTGATATGACCACAGCTGGCATTACGGAAGATGTAATGTATACCTATGCATACGCTCGAGCAAATCCAGCTTCTGCTGGATCTAATCCGGGAAATTTGTTTGTATTTGGTGGCTGCGGTACAAGCGCGGGTGGTGCTGGGTGTTCGAGTAGTGATTACGAACAGGAAGTATACAAATGCAACATAACAACGACCGGTAGCGTTTCTGGGTGCAGTACTTCTGGACAGCTTAGGATAGATTCTACGCCAGGAACTGGCGCAACTACTGATGGACTGGGAACGCACTCTGGTACGGTCTATGCTAATTATATTTATTTAATTGGAGGACTGAGCCAAGCTGAAACAGATAAAGACGATGTTTTATATGCCAAATTCGACAATAATAATAATGTTGTTGCTGTTGACGGTGGTGCTGACTGGATTGAATCTCCTAATAAAATGTCTGTAGGACGCAGACGTGGCTTTAGTTTTGGTTATAATGGTCACATTTACACAGTTGGTGGTTATGATGGTGATACCTCTACAGTTATTCCATTTATTGAATGGTCAAAGATGAACGTAAGTAATGGCAGCATTGACAGTTTTATAACTTCGTCTATCGAAATTAATCAAAGATGGGGATTAAGCATGGTTGTATCTAATTCTTATGCTTATGTTTTTGGTGGATGTGATGTAGGAAATAGTCCAAGTAGTTGTACAAGCTTTGAAGATGCAGTCCAAATTTTTCAACTTTATAATAATGATAGTGGTGCTGCCTCGGATTTCACTGCTCAAAGCGACCAGACATTTAGTGTCGATACAGATAGATGGGGGGCTAGTTCGGCAATTTATAGTGGATATTTATACGTTACTGGTGGTTGTATAAGTGCTACTGACTGTACTAATGCAACAAATAGTACTCAATATGCAGCAATAAGTGCTGCTGACGGGACCATTGGTACATGGGCTGCAGGAGGAAACTTACCCGCTGATCGGGCGTGGGGAAGTCTAGAAGTGTCCGGAGGTACACTTTATTACATCGGAGGTCAAGACGACACATCGACAAATGAACAAAGTACTGTTTATTACACGTCAAGTATTTCGTCTGGAAATCCTACTTGGAATGGTACAGCTGCAACCAATGGATTACCTGCTGCCAGAACTAAATTTAGTTCGGCGGTTTGGGATAATAGATTATATGTTCTTGGCGGGCTAGATGGTACTGCTGCAGTATCAGCAACAGTTTATGTCAGTCCTAAATTAGTTTCTGGGGGTGATATTACTTCGGCTTGGTCAACTTCAACATCATTTAATGTTGCCAGAACTGGCTTGGCAATGACGGCTTATGCAAATAATCTATATTTGTTTGGAGGTTTTGATGGTACAAATTACTTAAATGACGCTCAATATACATCGATTGGATATAAGACTGGAACTATTTCACAATCAGGTACAACGGTAACCGGATCGGGTACAACTTTTACCAGTGCAATGGTAGGCAACACTATTCAATACAGTGATGGTTCAAAAGCTACCATAACAGGCTATACAGGTGGTACATCAATAACTGTTGACGCAAGCAAAACTGTTAGTGCTGGATCAATTTATGTTATACAAGATGGATCCGTGGGAGCATGGTCATATACAACTAGTTTGCCTGGTCCGTTACGTGATGCGAAAGCAGTATCTGCTAATGGATACATATATTTGATTGGTGGTCGTAGTGCAGCAAGCACATGCTTACCAAACACTATAATTACACCAATTAGTGCAAATACAACAATTGCAACAGGGAATAATCCAACTGGTACGGGCGAATGGTACGAAACAAATGTACGTTACACCGGTGACAGATACGGCGCTGCAGTAGCTTATTCACAGGGTAAATTATATACGATGGGAGGTGGTTGCAGCGCGCCTCTTGCTACGAACAGACATTACCATTCATCAGTAAAATCTCAACCACAAGTTGCAATTTTCTCTCGAATGATTGATACAGACACTGATGTATTTCCTACAGACTGGCTTATGAACGGGATAGATAATTCTATTGGTGCCAGGTGGCAGTTAAAATATAGAAGTATGCATGATTTAGACACGCTAGTTAATCCCAACGAAGATTGTGGTACTTCTAGCACAATGGCACAAATGACCACATGGGGGGCAGAAACCAATGTAGGAGATGTTAGTTTAGGTACTCCCGGTACTTATACACCTAAAGAAAGCGGTGGCGGAAATATAAACTGTGCAAGATATTTTTACTTTTATGTAAGTATAGACGCATCACAAACATTTGGATATCCTGAAGATGTCACAAGAGGTCCGACTGTATCAGATTTAAGTCTATTTTTTACCTCGGATCCTTCTAAAAGGCTTCGTCATGGTAAAACCTTTACTGGTGGTGAACAACAACCCCTAGATACTCCTTTTTAAAACAGTATTATGTTTCAAAAAATAACAAGATTTAATATATTTCGCAAAAAAGCACATAGTGATTCAGATACGGAATGGCTAAATACAGCAGATGAACGATTACGAAAACGTCTAAAACCAGCCACTCCAGTTGTTGAAGTCATAACAAATAAAAATAAAAGCAAAATACCAAGTGTGATTAAATTCAAGCTTCCCAAAATTAAAATACCTAACCAGATAACGCTCAAGTTACCAAAAATTAAACATATTATTATTTCCAAAAAACTATCAAATTTTATTAAAAGGTTCAAACCACACCTTGTAGTTAGTTTAGCGTTAATATTGATTATAACAGGTATAAAAGTACTTTTAACGTCGTCAGAAAAACAACAAAATGAAGAACAAAAAAATGAACAATCACAAGTTGTTAAACCTGATTTTAATCCAGCCGTTTCACTAAATAAAAAAGCATCGGGAGATACCGGTCTAAGGTATAGTCCCGACAAAAAATCTGCAAGTTTCGAAGATGAATATTTTTCAAAAAAAATAATTGTAAGTCAACAACAGCTAAAAATAGAAGAAGTACAAAATAAAGAAACCTTAGAAAAAGCTGCAAATTCAATAGCACAAGCTTATGGTTTATCTATTACATCTCGTCAAGTTGCTGAAACCAATAGTGGAAATTTTTATTATTATGATATTCCGGATTCAGAAATGCAAAGAGGTGTCTTAATTTTTAAAAACCTACTGTTGTTTTTAATATCTGAAAAAAAATTAGACCAAGAAGACTGGCAAGAATACATAAAAACTCTAGTATTAAATAATTAGTCGACAGTAGTATAAATTCTGTAATAGTACTACAATATTAGCTAAAGCATTATGAGGGCAAAAGTATTTTCACTAGTTAGCATAGGTACTCTAGTTATAGTATGTCTGTCGCTCATGATTTCAATCGGATTGGCAAGTAATGTAACGCAAGGTTTTAAGGCATCAGTAGCAATACCTAAGGGTGCGGTTGTAAGCATTAAAAGTGATGGAGCAAATGAACTAGAAAAAACTACCACGGCTAATGATAAATACGTTGTAGGTGTTGCTGTTGAGAGTAATGAATCTTTGGTTGATGTTAGGCCCAAAGACAGCGACATAAGTGTTGCTGTGAATGGAGAAATTGAAATTTTAGCAAGTACGCTTAACGGCGATATTAAATCTGGCGACCTATTAATTGCTTCAAATCTTGCCGGTATTGCAGTGAAAGACTTTCCACCATCCCCAGGGGTAAAATATATTGCCGTTGCATCGGCTGAACTTAATGATTCAACCTCTGGTGTTAAAAAAATTGATGTAGAATTAAACGATGGGACTAAAAAACAAACCAGTGTAGGTTTAATCAAAGCTAAAATACTTCTTGGAAGTAGGCAACAAGCCAATAAAGATGAGACGGCAATCCAAAGTTTTGGAAGAAAAATAACAGGTAAGCCTGTAAGTTTTGTGCAAGTAGTTATATCTGGGGCGGTATTTTTTACGGTAGTAATTTTAGTAGGTATAGTACTTTATACATCTATTCGTAATAGTTTTGTTTCGCTGGGCCGTAACCCATTGTCAAAGTCCAGTATAATCGGCAGTCTAATTAGGGTGATAATAATTGCTATGGTAGTGCTTGGTTCAGGGGTGGCGGTCACTTACGCAATCCTACTAATTTAATAAGTTATCCACAGATTGCATAAAATACTTGCACAACTTTGACTTTAAGGAGTAAAATTTCTATGGCGCAGTGTACCCAAAAATAAAAAACTGCCCTTAAAACAAAACAAAAAATCATGGGCGAGGACCAGTGGCGAAGTGAATCTTCGCTAGAAACATCGGTCAAAAACAACGCCAAACCAGCGGCGGTAAGCCTACCAAAAGCCAATCAACTACGGAATTGGTTATGGGTGGGTGTTGGTTTATTTGTGCTTTTATTAATATTTTCGGGTATATTAATCTTTCGAAAGCTTGTTAATAATAATTTACCCGACTCAGCTGCACTAACTTCAGATATTAAAGTTCAAGAAGTAGATTTATCACAAATCGGCAAAAACGTTACCACAATCAATACCGAGTCTTCCGACAAAGTTGTGATTAACGGCCAGATTCAAGCGAACCAAGGAATTGTACTTACTCCAGGAGTAAAGCCAACTGGTCCTGTAATCGGACAGGTTTATTTTGATAAATCCACTAACCAGGTCACTTATTTTGATGGAAGTGGCTATGTTTCTTTTGCTTCTGACGTAGACATTTCCAGTATTCAGAATTCTGTTAGCAATTTACAGGGTCAAGTCGCAACATTATTAGCTGCAGTAAATCAGTTAAGCGGCGGCGGAACAGTTCTAAGTTTACAGGGTCTGGCAAGTAACATAACTCTTTCGGGCACAAATGGATTAACTATAACTGCAAATGGCCAGGTTTTATCACTTAATTTACCACAAAACCTTACATCAACAGGCAGCCCGCAGTTTACGGGCTTGAGTCTAACAAATGCACTCGGTGTTAGTAGTGGTGGAATTGGCGTTAATACTCTAGCAGCTAACGGAGTGTTATATGGAAACGGATCAGGTGCTATTCAGGCAACAGTAGCTGGTGCGCCTGGTTTATGTTTACAAAGTACTGCAGGTTCGCCTACCTGGGGAGTTTGTGCCGGTACTTTGCAGCAAGCATATGATTCTGGAAATACTATTTTAACTACCGCCAACCGAAATATAAACATAACCCTTGCCAATACTGCAGTTGACAGTGATTTAGTAGTAGATATTGCTGGAACAGGTAATACAATTGAATTCAGAGACGGTGGCACGGCATTCTTTACTGCAAGTGACGGCGGTTCTATTACTTTACAAAATACTGTTAATTCTACAAATGCTCTTAGTGTTCGAAATAGTATTGGAACAGAAATATTTGCCATTGACACCGTCGGCGGTGCTGCAGTTGCCGTTGGATTAATCGCATCAAATTCAATCAATAGTATAAATGTAATTCAGGCAATCGCCTCTGGCACCAGCAGTAACGCAATTTTAGGTAACGCAACCGGAGCAGGTTCTATAGGAATTAATGGCACAAGTTTATTGGGCGCATCTGGTTCATTTCAAACCTCAAACGTACTTGGCACAAACACTTCTCCAACCGTTGCCGTGTCGGCAAATACTGGGCAAACTACCGATTTACTTCAATTTTTGGATACTGGTTCAAATATAGTTTCGAGATTTAATATTAATGGACGTTTGGAATTAGGTCGCGCTAGTGCTTTAACAGGCAGTATACTTTTCCAAAATTCTACAAATGCCAACACTATCACACTGCAATCAGGTGTAGCAACGGCGGTCAGGACGTTAACCTTACCGGACGAAACAGGCACTCTATGTAGTACCGGGTCGGTATGTACTGGTTATGCACCAGCTAGTGGATCAAGTAGCTATGTCCAGCTAGCGCCGGCTTCAGTACAGGTAGACGCCTCAACAAACAGTTCAGTATTTATTAACAAAACAGGTGCTAGCGGCAACATCTTACAACTTCAAGATGGTGGTGTGGATTCACTTACTTTGGCTAATGGTGGTGCATTAACTCTTCAAAATATTGTAAACAATAGTGTTGGTTTTAGGGTTCAAAATAGTTCTGCGGTTCCAATTTTAACAGTCGATACGACCAATCAATCTGGTAATTTAGTAACTAATGGAACATTTGAAGGTGACACCCCTCCAACCCAACCTGCCGGTTGGGCCCCAAAGAACGCTCCGTTAAGCGTGCAATCAACCAGCGCACAAGCCAGAACAGGCACCAAATCTATGGCCATAAATATAGATAATTTAGGTGGTCCAAATCAGGGAGCTGAATTTCCAGTTGCGTTAAGTGGTAATACTAACTATAACCTAGCATTTTGGCTTCGTTCATCATCTGGTACTTTGACAGATATATATATTGGTTATCGTAGCGCTGCTGTTGATGCCACTGTTTGTACATCGACAACCAATGTTGTTTCAACAAGCTGGACTCAACTCACTTGTAGCTTTACAACTGGCGGCGGGCCATCAGCAACCAGTATTTTTGTAAAAAAATCAGCTGCCAGTGGTGTAACAATCTATTCGGACGATGTTGAACTTTATAACACAAGTGGTTCAAAATTAGTGCTAGGCAGTAGTACTAATAGTGTACTTGGCCAATTAGAGTTTGCGTCTAATGCCGGCGGCTCGGTTGTATTTCAGATGTCACCCGGGGCAACTGCTACGCAAAATTATACAATTGGCATCCCGCTAGAGAGCGGCACGTTATGTACAGATAACATTAATTCCCCATGTTCAATCACTGGAGATTTAAAGTATTTGAATAAAAATATAATAGATACTTCAACTGCAAGTGTTGGCACAAACGGCACGTTGTATACTTTCACAAATTCAAATGCTGGTGATTCTGGACGGGTACTAGCGTTACAAAATGGTAATAACAGGGGAGCATCACTGTATTTAGCTAACACAGTAGACCCAGGAATTTATCCAGATTCTGTGTTACTCCAAGTTATAAATAACTCGTCCAACAGACTAAGAATATTTAGTGGTGGGCAAATAGGTATCGATACTTCATCGCTTGCCCCATCAGACGATGCAACATTTGGAGATCTTGCCTTCGGTGGCGGAGCAGGTGTAACCAGAACGATCAATCCAATCCAATCAACAACTGGCGGTGCCAACGGCGCATCATTACAAATTAGTGGAGGGGCAAGTAAGACAAGCGGAACTGGTGGTGCGCTAAACTTAAGAGGTGGTGCAGGTGATACTCTAGGCACCGGTGGTTCTGTAAATATTTACGGAGGTGCTGGCGGTGGCGGCTCAAACAATGGTAATGTGTTTATAAATGGATATAACACCATAGTTAGGCCAACTGCAGATAATACGACAGCATTTAGGGTTCAGAACGCGGCAGGATCAACAAGTTACCTAACGGTTGATTCCCTAACACCAGCAGTTACGCTAAATGCTGCAACAGACGTACTATCAGACTCTTCCACGGCGTTTAACGTAAGGACTGCGGCTGGTAGCTCTATATTTACAGTAAATAATTTTGCAGACACCATAACACTTAATCACGACACAACTATTAATGACGAATTAAGAATATTTTCAGACGCTGCAAATGCAATCTTAGCCGAAGATACTAGTGGTGAAGACATTTTCAGGGTTGATACACTTAGTGAAGATATTAATTTAGGATCAATTAATCTGACGGGCACTATTAGTATAGAGAATGGTACGGGTGCGTCAATTAACATAGGTACAACAAATTCTTCTAGGGTCATAAACATCGGGACTACAGGTGTCGCTGCCCAAACAATTAATATTGGATCGGTTAATGCCGGTAGTACCCTTACACTTTCTGGTCTTGGTGGAATTAACGTTGCAAACGGCTTAAATTATAACAGTGGTGTAGATGTTAATTTTGTTGGTGGTGCCAGCAATTTCGACCAATCCTTAAGTAGTGGCTATTTTGCATCTGGAACAGGGGCTGTAAATCTAAATGGTAATGTAACGATTGGCTCTGGATTAGATCTGGTGATGCTTGGTTCGGGTGCATTTACCTCTGGATCTGGAGCGGTAACTATAAATGGAAGTACAACAATTGGCGACACAACTGCCGATAGACTTACGGTGACTGCCCAAATTTTAGGTGCTTCGCCGCTGGTATTTCAAGGCGCTACCGATAACACTTTCGAGTCAACAATAGCATTTGCCGATCCTACAGCCGACCACACCTTTACTTTTCCAGACGTAGGAGTTGGTGCAAGTGACACCGTTTGTTTGGTTACACTTGGCAATTGTGCTGGTTCAGGTAGTGGCGTTACCACACCAGGGGGTATTGCTGGGAACATTGCTAAATTTACAGGTGGCCAAACAATTGATGATTCTACATTAAGCGAATCAGGTACTATACTGACGGCAAGCGGTAGTTTGGTTGTACAGGGCTCTAGCGGCTTAACATTAGGTGTTGCAAGTACAACTACGGGTAACGTAGTGTTTCGAAATTCCACCAATGCAAACACAATGACTATTCAAAGTGGAGCCACCAGTGGTAACTTTACATTAACATTACCAACAGACGACGGTACTTCAAATCAATGCTTAAAGACTGATGGCACCGGAGTATTATCATTTACGGCTTGTGTAGGTGGCGGTGGTGGATCCGATGCCGTGACAGACCTAAACACCTTCACTGGTTCGGTTAGTATAGTGGGTACAGCTAATCAGGTAAATGTTGCAAATAGTCTAAATGTAATTACGCTTTCGACACCACAAAGCATTGCTACCACATCAGATGTAACATTCGACACCATTACAGCTAACGGAGGCATAATTGTTTCAGGGGCAATTTCATCAATTAACGAAAACTCAAATTTTGCTACAAATATTAACACTGGTACTTCAAATGGTGCAGTTTCTATAGGGAATAATGCAGCCGGTACATTTAGTTTACAAAGTGGTAGCACAATTAGCATAGCTACCACAGGAGGTACACCAACCATTGGTCGTACGGGCATAATAACAACTATAGCTGGTACATTAAATGTAGATGAAACCACCAATTTAAACGGCAATACTTTATTAGGAAATGCATCTACAGATAGGTTAACAATTACATCGGAAATACTGGGTGGTACACCATTTGTTTTTCAAGGTGCAACAGATAATGGTTTTAGTACCAGTTTTCAAGTTTCTGACCCAACAGCAGCACGTACAGTTACAATTCCAAATAACAGCGGCGTTATAACTCTTAATACATCTGGCTCGTCAGCAGATGGTACAAGTGCGTTTGTGCAAGGTGGTGTAACTTGGGCAGGTTTGGCAACACTAGGCACAAATGATGCTAATAGTTTAGATATTGAAACTAATAATATTACAAGGTTAACGTTTGACACTACTGGAAATCTCACAGTTACAACATTAAATACAGGTGCAACACACACGTTAGGAATAGCGTCAACTACGTCTTCAAATATTGCTGGTGATGCTTTATCGGTTTCGTCTGGCACTGGTAACGGTACGGGGGCAGGTGGTGCTTTAACTTTGCAGGCTGGTGCAGGAGGTGCAACGGGCAACGGTGGAGCAGTTTCTATTAACGGTGGAACCGCTGCAGCAGGTAACGGTGGAGGTATTACATTGCAAGCTGCAGCTGGAGTAGGGACCAACAAAGCAGGTGGTGCGTTATCATTTACTGCAGGCGCAGCAACCGGAACCGGTAATTCTGGTGATATAACATTTACAGCTGGAAATGGCGGTAGTTCTACAGGAGGTGATATAGCTCTTAACTCCGGAAGTGCAACGGCTGGAGGACAGCGTGGTGGAAATCTCAGTGTTACGCTAGGAAATGGAACCGGAGCGGGTAACGGTGGTGGATTTACACTTCAGGGTGGCACAGGAGGATCAACAGGTGTCGGAGGTGCATTGACACTTAATGGTGGCACGGGTGGTTCTACGAGTGGGTCAGGTGGAGCGATTTCTTTAACAGGTGGCACAGCCAATGGTAGTGGAGTTGGAGGTGCTTTAACGTTAACTGGTGGTCAAGCTAAATCAGCTTTTACTGGCGGTACAATTAACATTATTGGTGGATCTGGAGATAATGCAGTTGCACTATCACATGGAGGGGGAATCACAATCCAAGGCGGTGCCGGTGGTGACGATGCACCTGGAACTGGTTTTAGTCAAGGCGATGGCGGAGACGTAACAATTATTGGCGGTTCGAGTAATAATAATTATATAGATATTTTACCTGCAAAAATAATTGTTGACGGATCTTGTGCTCTTCATTTATGCGATCCAGGGATAACATTACAATTAGGAATGTGGGCTGGTAGTGCTAGTGGTTCAGTAACTGTGACAGATGGCACAAATTCATCATGGATTTTAGGTGCTAAAAATGTTGCAAGTTCATTTTCGTCTGGATACTCAGGCGCACTTTCCGTAACAAGTGATTTAATAGGAGGTGGAAGGTCTACCTTTCCATTGGTAATATCGCAAGCAAATGATGCAGTTAATAATAACACTGTCGGATTGTTACAGTTATCAAATTCTGACACTGCATCGACAGCAAGCTTATTAAATGTAGCACAAGTTTCTGGCGGTAGTGGAATTGGAATAACTGGCATAGCAACAGGTAATTTCATTAATGCTACTGCAAGTGCATTTACGACAGGTACAGGATTTAACTTTACTATAACATCAAACACGCTCTCAAGTGGACGTGCGGTTAATATTGGTGGTTCAACTTCAGCAGCATCTACAAGCTTTACAGGGTCTCACGTGAGGGTAGCTACAACTCGTACTAATGCCACTGCGTCCCAGTCCTTAACGGATACAGGTAATTATCTATTGTTAGATAGAGGAAACACTGTAAATGCTGCAGGCGCAACTTTTAACGTTACAGGTGCTGTAGCGCAAATACAATCAAATTGCACGCAAACTCTAGGAACATGTGCAGATACTGCAAATATACTCGGCCTAACGCAATCTTATTCATCCGCATCTGGTGCGGTTTTAAACATTCAAAATTCAGGAACAGGAGCAGATATTGCCTTTAACACCTCTCCGTTATTATCAATAGCTGATACTGGTATATTAACGATATCTGATGGAACAAATACATTATTTACTTTAGTAGATAATGGAACAGTAGGAAATGCCACGGTAACTGGAACTCTTCAAGTTGACGGTAATACTTCTTTAAACGGCAGTTTATTAACAGTAGGCAATGCCGCAGCTGATGACGTGACGATTAACTCCGACGCTTGGACATTTGCAAACGATACGAACTTTGTACTATCTGGCGGTGTAAATGGCCTATCATTCGATACTAATACACTTTCTATAGACGCTACAAATAATCGAGTAGGTATTGGCACAGGCGCTCCTGAGTCATTGTTAAACGTAGTTGCTGATACAGAAGACGGTGGTTTAACGATGAATATATCCAGTAACAATAGTTTACATAATCCGCTTATAATTGGTCGTAGAGCGCGAGGAACTACTGCGTCAAAAACTGTTGTAGTTGATGGCGATCAATTATTTGAAATTCTACCAACAGGTTATAGTGGAGCGGCCAGTGCGTTTGTTCAAGCTGCTGGGATTGAAGTTGATGTTGATGGACAGCCGGATACTGCTGGTGATACAACCGATATGCCAGGTAGAATCATTTTCCTTACTACCCCAGACGGTACATCTACATCACTAGAACGCTTAAGAATAAATAATGCCGGAAATATTAGCATAGGTACTGCAGCGAGCGCAAACGCCCGCCTAGAGGTTGGTGGCGTATCTGGCACTTCTGTTGCTGCTATTATTAACAACGGAACATCTACAGGTAATATATTACAACTTCAAGATAACGGTGTGGACGTTTTCGTTGTAGCTGACGGGGGTGGTATTACCGCAAACGGCAATATAAGTCTAAACGGAAACTTAACACCAAACGCTTCTGGTACCAGAGACCTTGGCTCCTCTACACTAGAATTTGATGAACTATTCTTAGCAGATGATAGCGGTTTAGTTTTGGGCACAGACAGTGACGCTACACTCGGATACGACGAAGTGGGTGATGATCGTGTTGAGTTAACAGGTACTGGTGCTTCACTGTTTATCGAAGATCGGCTCAGCCTAGGTGTTCAGGTGGCTACAATAGCCGATACTGGCGATGCTAGTCCTGCTACATTAACACTAACACCGGTCGCTTCATACATAGAAATTACCTGTAGCGACATTGATACTTGCGATGTGACTATGGGCGAAGCTTCTGCAAAACAAGGAGATGTAGTAATAATATTAATTACAAGCGCTACAGGAACAGTTGATTTCACTGATAGCGCAGGTGTAAGTGAGTTAGCCGGTAATTACAACGCAGGATTAAACGATGTATTGTCGTTAATTTACACCGGTACAACATGGGTCGAAACCTCACGATCTAATAATTAAATCCTTTTAGATATTAACAGGACGGATAGTATTCATATATATTGCGACAACTATTGAATTTAAACTAGGGTCGTAAAATAAATATATTTGGACGGTAGAATCAGTAATTAATATTACGCAGTAGTATTCACCCCAGTTAGTGGGTAAAAATATGCACCTACGAAGGATTAAATTAGGTAAAAAACGATGTTAAATATTACCTGTGGGTAATAAAAATATAGTACTTTTAAGAGAAAAAGGTTAAATTTATATGCTTAGTGGGTAAATACCATTACACTTTAAATATGTTCATGTGGACAATAGGTGTATAAATTATGTGCTCATAAATTATTTAATCCTTGTGCGCCTCTATAAAAAACAGATATACTACCTCTGACGCAAAATCATTAGCAAAAACAGCGTCGACAAAAAGGTTAAAAACCAAACAAAAACATGCAAGAGGAACAATGGAGATCTGAATCTTTTCTGGAAGGTTCGGTAATCCAAGAAACTCCAAAAGTAAAAACAGTAACACTACCCAAAACAAATCCGCTAAAGAAGTGGGCATGGGTTGGTGTTGCTGTTTTTGTATTAATAATTGCAGCTTTAAGCATTTTCTTTATAAAAAAATTTAATAGTAGTACAGATAATACTAAAAATCTTGGTTCTGAAATAAAAATACAAGAAGTAAATGTTGAATCGCTTACAGGGACCGATAATTCAATAGCCACTACTCAAGACCAGGTTGTAATTAACGGTCAACTACAAGCTAATAGTAGTATTTTGCTTAAGCCAACAGACAAACCTGATCAAGGCTTACTGGGGCAGTTATTTGTTGATAAATCCACAAATCAATTAACTTTCTTCAATGGAAATAATTTCTCGACTTTTGTTAATCAAGAACAATTTATTATTTTACAGGCAAACTTATTAAATAACAGTGGTGGCGTAAGTAGTCTTCAGGGAATAGAAGGAGATATTACGCTCACGGGAATTAATGGAATTGGAATAATTAGTTCAACATCTAGCATTACTGTTTCTTTACCTAGTGCTTCAGCTCCAAATTTGTGCCTGATTAGTACGTCTTTAAACCCAGTATTTTCATCATGTTCGAATGGTTCTGTCGCCAGTCTAAATGGTTTATCTGGGGTATTAAACATCTTAAATAGCTCTGGCTCTGGTGTAACAATCACTTTAGATGATGCGAGCACTGTCAAGCTACCATTTTAACGAACAACTTGTCTCGTTCAATTGAATTGGTTTTGA
>ERZ1292623.344-Hain-H51-01um-R1-344-length-50923-cov-69_pt1 | contig 50923 bp, 52 predicted proteins | sample MGYA00564398_ERZ1292623 | MGnify/ENA primary metagenome ERZ1292623 (study PRJEB36523, sample SAMEA6512633) | groundwater metagenome | collected 2019-01-07 | study: AquaDiva: Metagenomics assemblies of 32 groundwater samples
TGTCACAGGCTCGGAGACTCACTGCGGAGTATTTACTTAATTTTCAACTCTCTTGCTGTGGGCATCCTCATCTGATGATTGCGGTGCTCCTCGCTGTGGAGAGGATTTAATTTTCAACTCTCTTGTTCGACTCTCCTCACATGCTCGGAGACTCACTGCGGAGTATTTACTTAATTTCAAACTCTCTTGTTCGACTCTCCTCACATGCTCGGAGACTCACTGCGGAGTTGAAAATGGCCCCGAGGGGATTTGAACCCCCGACACCCGCGTTAAGAGCGCGGTGCTCTGACCAGGCTGAGCTACGAGGCCACTTTAAGAGTTTGAAAATTCTGTATTTAACTGTTTTGATTAACCATAGCCTTAATTCTTACTATATCATCGGAAGGTTTAAAAACCACTTTTTGCAATTGTTCTTATCTTGAAAGTCATAAACAAAGGATGGCTTTAATGACAAAAGATGCATGCCCTTCAACCCAAACATTCAAAGCTGAAATCCGACGAGGTTAAACAACTTTTAGAAAAATATAACCTCTCCGTTTCTCAACTTCCAAGAATTAAATCTGATGACCATTCTTTGCCTGAAGGCTGTCAAACTGGAGATATAATTCAAATTGACCGCAAAATTGGAGATAAGTTATGCGCTTATTACAGGGTGGTTGTATGAGCACAACTGACAAACATATTTTAGTAAAAAAATATTTGCAGCAGCATTCTCTTGTTGAATCTAGCATAAGAAGTTTTAATGATTTTATTTCTAGAAGAATGCAACAAATAGTTTATGAGTTAAATGATACAATACCTCAAGAAGAAGTTAAAGTGAAGTTTGGTAAAATAAGAGTTGAGAGACCTAATATCACAGAATCTGATGGAAGCATTTCTTTGATAACTCCAACTGAAGCAAGATTGAGAAGAATAACTTATTCTGCGCCTATTTATGTTGAGATAACAGTTACTTTTGGAAATAACTCTGATAGTGCAGAAGTTGAAATAGGAAGAATTCCAGTTATTGTAAGAAGCGATACATGCAATACTCATGAAATGTCAAAAGATGAACTTGTAAATTCTCTTACTGACCCTCTCGACCCCGGAGGATACTTTATAGTTAATGGTAATGAAAGAGTAATAGTTATGGCAGAGGACTTGGCTCCGAACCAGCCATTTATTGAAGAAGGCAGACGAGGGCTTACGTTAAGGATGTTTTCACAAAGAGGACCTTATAGAATTCCTACAACTGTTTCAGAGACTGGAGAAGGAATACTTGAAGTTACATTCAGCAGATTGAAAAATATTCCTGCTATTGTAATGATAAAGGCTCTTGGTATCCTTACCGAGGCTGAAATTGCAAAATATATTGGAAGACAAGACGATTCTGTAATAGTTAACTTGTATGAATATGCCAAAGTTCAGCAGACTAAAGATGCATTCATGATGATTGCAGAACTTTCTGGAATACAAGGAACTGAAAAAGAAATACTTGATAGAGTAAAACAGAGAATTGATTCTTACTTCATGCCCCATATAGGTCTTACTAAAGAATCTAGAATTGAAAAGGCGGTGAACTTATGCAAGATGCTTAAGCAGTTCCTTGGGGCTAAACAAGATAAAAAATTAAGGACTGACAAAGACCATTATGCCAACAAAAGGATAAAGCTTTCAGGAGACTTACTTGCTGACTTGTTTAGAGTTAACATGAATATACTTGTAAAAGATATTCAATATACCTTGCAAAAGGTTGCCAAAAGAAAGAAGTTCTATTCCGTGAAAACTGTTGCTAAATCTACTTTGTTTACTCATAGAGTTGAGAGCGCTATTGCTACTGGTGCATGGATTGGAGAGAGAAGTGGAGTTACTCAGAACATGTCAAAGAATAATTACTTAGATATGTTGTCTTCTCTTCAGAGAGTCTCAAGTATGCTTCCTGATGAACAAGAGAATCTCCTTGCAAGAACTCTTCACCCTACACATTATGGAAGATTCTGTCCTACTGAAACTCCTGAAGGAACAGAAATTGGATTAAGAAAGAACCTAGCAATATTATCAAAAATTTCTAACGCAATAGATGTTGATGAGAAAGTGCTCATAAAAAATATACAATCTCTTGGCCTTAATGAAGAAGATGGGAAAGATGTATTCTTTAATGGAAAATATATTGGAATGGCAAGAGATGTAGAATCTTTCATTAAAGCAGTTCGTAGCGAGAGAAGAAAGGGCCAATTAAATCCTGAATTGAGCATTACAAGCGATAGTCCTGCTAAGAATATAATAATCTCTACCGAAGTTGGTCGCGTCTTGAGACCATTAATAGTTGTTGAGAATGGTGCAAGCAAACTTAAAGATGAACATTTGGTTTTGCTTGAACAAGGGTCTCTTAATTGGAGAGAGTTGATAAAAGAAGGAGTTATTGAATATATTGATGCCTCTGAAGAGGAAGATGCTCTTGTGGCTCCTACTCCTGAAGAAGTTACAGATAAGCATACTCACTTGGAAATAGACCCTGTTGCTATATTTGGTTTAGTAACTTCACTTGTTCCTTTTGCTAACCATGACCAGGCTCCTCGTCTTCTTAGGGGAAGCAAGACATTGAGACAGAGTCTTGGACTTTATGCGGCTAACTATCTAGTGAGAATGGATACAAATTCTTCCATATTGCATTATCCACAGAATCCTCTTGTGAAAAGTTTTGTATTCGATACATTGAAACTGTATCCTTCGGGACAAAATATAGTTGTTGCTATAATGCCTTATGAAGGTTATAATCTTGAAGATGCGACTATACTTAACAGGGCTAGTGTAGAGAGGGGCATGGGAAGAAGCACCTACTTCAAACCTTATGAATCTGTCGAGTTTAATTATGCTGGAGGTCTTAAAGATGAGATAACTATTCCAGACAAAGACGTTTCTGGATATAGGACTGAAGCATCTTATAGATTCTTAGAAGATGATGGAATTGTTTATCCTGAAGCTCAGCTTTCATCTTCTGAAGTTATTATTGGTAGAACCACTCCTCCAAAGTTCTTATCTGAAGCGAGAAACTTAAGTATAGGCTCGAAGAAAGAGGGAAGTGTTGCAATAAAACAAGGAGAGTCTGGAATTGTTGATGGAGTCTTTATTACTACAGATAATGAGGGAAATAAGATTGCTAGAATAAGAATAAGAGACCAGAGAATACCTGAACCTGGTGACAAGTTTTCTACTCCCCACGGTCAGAAAGGAGTTGTTGGATTGCTTGCTGACCCTAAGGATATTCCTTTCACTGCTCGAGGAGTTAAGCCTGACTTGATTTTCAACCCACATGGAATCCCAAGCCGTATGACTGTAGGTTATATGATTGAAGTTCTGGCTGGAAAAGTTGCTGCAACTACTGGAAAATTTGTAGATGGAACTCCTTTTACTGGAGCTAAAGTGGAAGATTTGGAAAAGCAGTTAATGCATATGGGCTTTAGTTATGATGGTAAGGAAGAAATGTATGATGGAGTTACTGGAAGAAAAATGGATGCTAGAATATATATTGGTAATATGTATTATTTGAAACTTGTTCATATGGTCAAGAACAAATTACAGGCAAGAGCTTCAGGAAAAGTCACTCTTCTTACAAGGCAACCTGTCGAGGGAAGAGCTAGAGGAGGAGCGTTGAGATTAGGAGAGATGGAACAACAGGCGCTTGTTGCTCATGGAGCATCACTACTCCTTAAAGAAAGATATGACTCTGATAAGACTACAATTTATATATGCTCGGCTTGTGGAAATATAGGAGTTAAAGACACTATAAGAAATAAGACTTACTGTCCAATATGTGGTGGTGCCGAGATAGAACCTATAGAGGTTGCATATGCATTCAAATTACTCGTCGAGGAATTGCTTGGATTGCATATCCTCACAAGTTTTGAACTAAAAAATAAATACGAATAATAAAATGACAAATCAAGAACAAATAAAAAAACAGGTTAAATCTCTTAGGTTTAGCCTTGTAAACCCTGAACAGATAAAAAAACTTAGCTCTGCTAAAATTGTGACTCCTGAATTATATGATATTGATGGATTCCCTGTTGATGGGGGTCTTATGGATTTGAGATTGGGAGCAGTTGATCCTGGAGTAAGATGTAGAACTTGTGGAGGAAGACTCAAGGAATGTCTTGGACACCTTGGAAGTGTAGAACTTGCTAGACCTGTTGTTCACATAAAGTATATTCCTTTAATTGAGTTGTTCTTGAGAAGCTTCTGTCATCAATGCGGAAAACTTACTTTAGAAGAAGATAAACAGAAGAAATACTCTCCTGTTGAAAGAGCCAAAAAGGCACGAGATAAAAAGAAGTGTCCATTTTGCAATTGTGATTGCGACCGTGTAAAACTTGAGAAACCCACTTCATTCTATACTGGAAAGAAAAGATTGTCTCCTAATGAAATTAGAGAATTGCTTGTAAAAATAACTGATGAAGAAATAAAAAAGATAGGAGTTAATCCTAGGACATTCCGTCCAGAATGGGCAATATTATCACAACTTTTAGTTCCTAGTGTTACAATGAGGCCTTCTATAACTCTTGATACTGGTGAGAGAAGTGAAGATGATTTGACTCACAAGATATCTGATATTATAAGGGCTAATCAGAGGTTGTGGGAAAATCTTAATGCCGGAGCTCCTGAAGTGATTATTGAAGACCTTTGGGATTTATTGCAATATCACGTAACAACTTTCTTTGATAATAATATTTCCAAAATCCCTCCTGCAAGACATAGGTCTGGACAGCCTTTGAAGACGATAACTGAAAGAATAAAGGGTAAAGAAGGGCGTATAAGAAAGAACCTTGCAGGGAAGAGAGTTAATTTTTCTGCAAGAACTGTTATCTCTCCTGATCCTTATCTTGGACTTGATGAAGTTGGAGTTCCTTTTGAAGTTGCTAAGATAATAACTGTTGCTGAGGGAGTCACTACTATAAATCTTGAGTATATGAAGAAGCTTGTCAGAAAGGGAGACCAACATCCTGGCGCAAACTATGTTATAAGACCTGATGGAAAGAAAAAAAGAATTACTGAAGAATTGAAAGAAGAAATCTGCAATGAACTTTCTCCAGGATATAAAGTTGAGAGACATCTGATTGATGGAGATATAGTTTTGTTCAACAGACATCCTTCACTTCATAAACAAAGTCTTATGGCTCATTATGTAAGAGTTTTGCCAGATAAAACATTTAGATTACACCCTGCGGTAGTGTTTCCATATAATGCGGACTTCGACGGAGATGAAGTTAACATACACTCTCCTCAAACTGAAGAGGCAAGGTCAGAAGCTGAAATTCTTTTGAACATAAAACATAATATAATTTCTTCTAAGAATAATTCAAACCTTATAGGAATTATAACTGACGCCTTGACTGGAAATTATATTCTTGGAAAGAATACATTTGATAAGGCAGATGCTGACCAAACACTTTTCTCTGCTGGGGTTGTTAACTCTAGTTCCAAAACTCTTGATGGTTCTGAAATTTTCGCGCAGATAATTCCAAAAGATGATTCTATTAAAGTGCCTAAAGAAATTACTGATGAAAATACTCTTGGACTTGAGAAGGGTGCGATGGTTAAACAGATAGATAAGATATATGGAAGAGACGCTGTGATGGACTCTATTCAAAAAGCTGCTGCTCTTGGAACTCAACATATTACAAGAAGAGGTTTTTCTTTGGGACTTAGAGACCTTGATGTTACATCAAAGGTTAGGGAGATTACAAATAAGATAATACAAAATGCTTATTCAAAAACTGCCAAGCTAGATGAATCTGCTCGTGCAGGAGATTTAGAGCTTTTGCCCGGAAAAGATATTGATGAAACAAAAGAGATTAAAATATCTCAAGTGCTTAATGAAGTTCGTACTGAAATTGGAAAAGTTGTAAAAGAAAATATCTCAAGAGAAAGTAGCATAGGAAGTATGATTTTCTCAGGCGCAGCAGGAAGCGCAACAAACATAACTCAAATAGGTTGCTGTGTAGGACAGCAGATTTTGTGGAATAAGCGTATCAGTTTTGGATATGGTGGAAGAACAACATCTCACTTTTCAAGAGGAGACGTAGGTTCTGACGCTAGAGGATTCATAAAATCCTCTTTCTTCGATGGACTTAAGCCAACAGAATTCTTCTTTGGAGCAATCACTGGTCGTGACGGTCTTATAGATACTGCTTTTAGGACTCCAAAGTCTGGATACTTATATAGAAGACTTGTTAGTGCATTGCAAGATTTGAGAGTAGAGTATGATGGAACTGTGAGGGATGCTTCTCAAAACATTGTTCAATTTGCTTATGGAAGCGATGGAAAAGATGTCTCTGAATTGCATACTGGAAAGAAGATTCAACCGGGAGAATCTGTTGGAGTTACAACGTCTCAATCTTTTGGTGAAGCATCCACACAGATGGTCTTGAACGTATTCCACTCTGCTGGAGTTGCTGAAGTGCAAGTTACACTCGGACTACCTAGACTTATAGAAATATTTGATGCGAGAAAAGAGCCTTCAACTCCTGCTATGGAGATTTACCTTGATAAAGATTCAAATAATGAAAAAGATGCTAGAAGTATAGCTGAAAAACTTAAAGAAGTAAAACTTGGAGAGATATCCTCTGAAATTAAGATGGACTTTTCTGGGAAGAAAATAGAAATTGAGCTTGATTCTGAAGCTTTGAAGAGAGTTCATGTTGGTGCTCAGAAAATTGCGGAGAGGCTCAATGAGAAGGGAATTGATGCAAAACAAAAAGATAATTTCTTGTATCTAAAGACTCCTGATTTGAGCTTTAAAGAAATGTATAAAATGAAAGAGAAACTTAAGAGCACAATAATTTCTGGAGTAAAAGATATTTCTCAAGTTGTTGTTGCACATAGAGGACGTGATTTTGTAATATTAACATCTGGGAGTAACCTTAAGGAAGTTATTGAATTCAAAGGCATCGATAGAGAAAGAGTATTCACTAACAATGTGCATGAAGTTGCGGGTGTTCTTGGAATAGAAGTAGCCAGAGAGACAATACTTCTTGAAATAAAAAAAGTCCTTGATAGTCAGGGTCTTGACATTGATATGAGACACTTGGATTTGATAGCTGATGCTATGACAAATACTGGTGTTGTAAAGGGAGTTACCCGTATGGGCATAATCTCAAGTAAATCAAGTATTTTTGCAAGAGCAGCTTTTGAAACTCCAGATAAACAATTTGTAAATGCAACAATACAAGGTAAGAAAGATGATTTAGCATCTGTTATAGAAAATATAATCTTGAATCAACCAATACCTGTAGGAACAGGATTACCCGGATTACTTGTAAAGATAACTGGTCCTTTGGTTGATAAGAAAATCAAGGTCAAGGCTAAGAAAGAATAAAAAATAAAAAAGATACAAAAAAAGAATAATCTTAATTTTTACTATCAAAAAATCGATGCAACACCACACCTTAAAATGTGTGGTTTGATTGGTGCTCGATTTTTGGATGATCGAAGTGCCGACCACATCTTAAAAGATGTGGTTTTAGGGAGGCACTGTCGACATAAGTTTATTTACTTATTATTTTTAGAAAAAGTTATGAGTCTTGTAATAACTGCTTCAGAAGAAGATTTGGAATTTTTAGCAAAACTTGATGAATCCATTCATTGCGTAAAACAAGTTAGAGATGCACGAAGGGAATTTTTATTACAATTGAAATCTATTCGGGAATATCTTAATGTTAAAATTAAATCTAAATATGTAAAAAAAAGTTCTATCAGTTGTGAATAGAAATACAGATTTAATTTTACAGCCCATTAATACTGATTGGGGTTTTTCAGAAGGGTTTAATGTGATTAGAGGATTAGTAGGTTATCCCGGAGCAGGAAGCTATGAAATATAGAGAACTGCATAGCTTATATCCTATTTATTTTTTCAGTTCTCTATCTGCATAACTCCTCTAAAGCGTGACATATCCAACGCAGTTATCCATAATCCTAGATTTATAATGAGACAGATTCCTAAACCTTATGAATGGGGAGATTTTGAAGAAGTATATAGCTCTCATGAGAATCTAAGAAGAGTTGCATTCTTTGGTTTAGAGAGATGTTTGGGTGTAAAAGAAGGTAAATTTGGAGGAAGGGAAGATTATGAATATTAATTACCAAAGGGTTTTAACAAGTTTTATATACTAATCAGATAAAATAATCTGATAAACGTTGTTGTTTTAATATGGCTATAATTGATATGCAGACAATGAGGTACATTAACCTTTTTGAAAGGATTTCCCACGTCAGGGCAACTAAATGTTTTGTTTATAATAATGTAATTTATTTTGCTGTGCCTCCTAGATTTTTCTCAAGGGCAAGTGAAAATTATGGTTATGCTGCAAAAATAATCTCAGAACAGCTTGGAAAAAGGGTGAGAATAATAAAAGATGCCAATGAAGATTTGACTTCTGTAAGCAGATTCATTCAGGCAGTTGTATCTCCTGCTGATTTTGAATCTCTTGAATCCCATGAGGGAATTTATCTCATTATAGCTGGTTCTAGAGAAAGAGCTGCAACACTTATTGGCAGGAATAAGGTAAGATTGAATGAGCTTAATTCTATAACTGAATCTTATTTTGGCAAACAAGTAAAAATTGTTTAGATTTTTTAGCAAGACGAAAATAGAAGAATTTTTACGAGTTGTCTAGGGGAAGATTTAAAAACCGATTTTACAGATGAGATATACATGGGTTTATTCAACGCTAAGAAACTAATGAAGAATAGGAAAAAGTTCAGATGGAACGACCGCACTTACAAAGTGAGAACTTTAAAGCTTAATGTCAAGGCTGACCCACTTGGAGGGGCGTCACAAGCTAAAGGAATAGTTGTTAGTAAATTTCAGAAAGAAGCTGCACAGCCTAGCTCTGGAATGAGGAAATGTTGCAAGGTTCAACTTGTTAAAAGTGGTATTTCTGTTGGAGCATTTATTCCTGGAAATTTGGCTCAAAAATTTGTTGATGAACATGATGAAGTCATGATTGAAAGAATTGGTGGTAAGCAAGGAAGAAGCAAAGGAAACATAAGAGGAATAAGGTTTAGAGTCATGCAAGTAAACGATCAGCCACTGCATTTATTGTGGAAGGGCAAGATAGAGAAGGGTAGAAGATGATGAAGATTATTAAATTTTCAAATGCTCACTTAATGAGGTTAAGTTTCGCATGATGAACTTCAAAATGTTTGATTTATATGATGTTGATACTGTTAAAGTTGTGGATGCTTCACTTGCGCCTTACATAAACTTGCAACCTAAACTTCTCATAAAATCGCACGGTCGAAATGTCGGTAAATTTACTCAGGCTAAAATAAGCATTGTTGAAAGACTTGCCAACAGGCTTGCTGTGCCAGGACATGTTGGAAAAAAACACAAGATAATAACCTCACATTCTTCTGGAAAGTATAATTCAAACATGAGAACTGTAATTGAGACTCTTAAAATAATTGCAGAAAGAAAGAAAGAAAATCCTGTTCAAGTTCTTGTGAAAGCTGTTGAGAATGCTTCTCCAAGGGACGAGATAACTACTATAGAATATGGTGGTGCAAGATATCCTCAGGCTGTTGATGTTTCTCCTTTAAGAAGAGTCAATCTTGTAATAAGATGGATGGTTCAAGGAGCTTATCAGAGAAGTTTTGGAAAGAAAAAGAAGATGGCTGAATCTCTGGCACAGGAAATAATAAGCGCTTCCGAATCAAATGGCGAAAGTTATGCTTTTGGAAAAAAGAATGAAGCTGAAAAACAGGCAGATTCTGCGAGATAATTAATTAGTGTTAAATACTTCTTTAGTTTGGTTATTTTGTGGATTTAGTATACTCAAGCCATGCTAAAAAGAGAATAAGAGAAAGAGGAATTGAGGAGTGGGAGATAGAACATATAATAAAATATCCTTCTTATATAAAAAGACGGAATGATGGAAAAATAGAAGCAAATGCTAAAATTAAGAATAGATTTTTAAAAGTAGTTTATATCAGATTGCAAAAGTATATAAAAGTGATAACTTTGTTTTGAATATGAGAATTGAATATGATAAAGATGTAGATTGTGCGTATATTTACTTAGATGGTTCTATTCAAGATGGTGAATCTAAAAAAACAATTGAAATAAATGATAATATAATTGTTGATTTGAATAATAATGGCCAATTGATCGGCATTGAAGTGCTTGATGCTAGTAAAGTTCTTAGTAAGAAAGCTCTGATTAGTGCTGAAGTTGTTTGAAAAAATGATATTAAAAACTAAGAGACTGACATTAAGACCATTGAAGAATTCAGATGCTCAGAGTGTTACTGATATAGACATTTAGGATAATTGAGTTACATTTTGTTCCTAAATCTCTAATAAGACAATTTGGAAAACGAGTAACTCTATCAACCAAATTGTCTATAATATAAACAATATTATGGTTTATTGAGAGAAGAATATTATAAGAGATAAATTCTGATTTGAAATTTAATCTTTTTTGTAGATAAAATCTTTGATTTTGTTTTTTGCTAAGATTCTCTTCTTTTGATGCTCTTTCAAAAACTCATTTATCTTATTTATTGTAATCTGCTTTAATTCTCCTGAAGTCATTGCTCCTGATTTGTATGCATTATAAATATCTCTTAGCTTCTTTTCATCTGGTTCAAACATATGTCTAAGATATTGGAATGAGACATCAATATCTGGATTTCCGCCGTGTCTTCTATGCTCTTCTAAAGTATCTTTTCCACCAGAAAAAGCATATTTCTTTATTTTTCTTTCAACCTCTTTTGGAGAATCTGTTGTGTGGATTGTAGACTCTTCTTTTGATGAGCTCATCTTTCCAGAAACTCCAGTCAATGGAGGAAGAAAACTACATTGAATTGAAGCAGGTTTGTGATGTCCTAATTTCGGAAGTATATCTCTTGTTAATCTAAAATGTGGGTCTTGGTCTATTGCATGAGGAATTAGGCATGGAATTTTCTTTTTTTTAATTAAAGATGGCAAAAAAGCAGGAACTGCCTGCATCGAAGTGTAGAATATCTGCCCTATGTTTGAACTATCATCTAAACCAAAACTTGATTTAACCATTGAAAGAGTTATTTTTTTAGCTACTTTACATGCTTCTGGATAAAGCAAATCTGCATGCTTAGTATTTATTATGAAATGTGTTTTTTTAGGATTGAAACCTAAGGCTATCACATCAAGCATATTTTCTTCTAAATACTTTTGCGTGTCTTCAAGGCTCAAGTCTTTTTTGAAAAGAAATTTCTCTTCATCTGGAAATTGAAACCATAGCTCTGTGTCAAATGCGTCCTGAAGAAATTTAGTAAACTGCCAGGCCATTAAATGTCCTATGTGGATTGGTCCAGATGGTGACCTACCTGTATAAATGAAGAACTTGTTTCCTTTATCATATTCGTCCAAAAGCCACTTCAAGTCGCGATGGGCAAAGAATATCTTTCTGTCTAACATGAAATGTTTTCCTGAAATTTTTTCTATTCTTTCTTTTAATTCTTCTGAAATATGTTCTACGCCAAACTGTGAAACTAATCTCTCATAATTTATATTTTCTGAAGCTTCCCAGGGAGTTACCTTAAAGTCATCACTTTTCATGAAGCCTGTAGATTGAACCTTAATATAAACATTTCTAGTCAATAACATTTTTATATGGGCCTAGCGTTTTCTTTTCGTGGGTTTCATAAGAGCAGGTTTTACTGGAGGGTTTCTTGGAATAGTGGTAAGTATTTTAGATATATTTGTAAATTCTAAAACCCTTGAGAGACTTTCTTCTGTTGGACTTTATCTGGCTAATTTCTTTGGAAAAGCCTGTATAAGTGATTGTGGTCTTGCTGAAAGATTGATTACTATAATTGCAACAATAGTTGGAAATTGCATTGCTTATTTTGTCATATTTGCTTTAATCAGTTTACTAATAAATATTTTAGTTATGTGGTTTAAACCTTCTAAGGATGTTGGACAAGTGCAAACTCCTGTTCAAGTTCCTCAAATTATTGTTCAGCAACCGCCTCAAATACAAACTCCAGTTGCTGTGCCACAACAACCCACAGTTCCTATTGAGACAGAGATGAAGATTGAAAAACCAGCTTTAAAGGAGACTCGTCCTAAAAAGAGAGCAAGAGTAAGAAAGAAGAAGTAAATTAGACAGTTATATATTCTGTATATCTTTCGTCTGGACCGTGAAATGTTCTTGCCCTTTCCAATGCTTCTACAAGAGGATTTAATTGATTCGCGTTGAGACTAATTCTGTTGCCTTTATTATCTGTGATAAGATCAAATGATCTCACGATATTTCTATCTTCTAAATCTGATAGATGTTTTATTAAAAGAGGTATTGAGATTCTTCTTATTAATGTTCCGTGAATGACTCTTCTTTTTCTTTGACACATTAATGCTGATTCATTGTCACGACCAATTGAAATTACTACAGTTCCATCATAAATTCTTTCTTGGTCTAAATCTTTGTAGAAACGTCTAAGACGTGATGCTCTTCTTGAATTTATATTTGGAATATAAATTTGGGGGTATTCCAAAACATTTTTTTCCATAGTATCTATAAAAACCCACCGAAAAATCTGTTTATAAACCTTCAGAAAGGTTTATAAATATACAAAATAAATTTTGGTATCACGATAATACTTAGGTAGACTTTGTATATCACAATCACAATCACACTTTTTTGAGCTTTTTGCTCTTGAGTTCGCTTGTAATAGTTATTAGAATCTGCCTTCTTATCTAATAAAGAAAAAATGGCTAAAGTAAGTCCAGTATCGATAAAGTATATGATTTATGCTAGTTTCGCATCTCAAGGTCCTGTTGAAAAACCAGATGTCATCGGGGCAATATTTGGGCAAACAGAAGGTCTTCTTGGAACAGAGCTTGAAATGCGTGAACTGCAGAAAGAGGGAAAAATAGGTCGTATAGAAGTTGAACTCAAGACTATAGATGGAGGAACAGTAGGGGAGATTAAATTACCTAGCGCCCTTGATAAATCTGAGACAACTATTATTGCCGCTACTCTTGAGACTATTGATAAGATAGGTCCAAGTGAATCTAAAGTTACAGTAACTAAGATAGAGGATGTTAGGGGAAGCAAGAGAGATTATATAATTGAAAGAGCTAAGGCATTGTTAGAAGGTCTTGATTCTGGAGAGGGGGATAATATGTCGAAAACTCTTAAGGAAGAAAGTCGAATCTCTAAAATACAAGAGTATGGTGAGGAACAACTACCCGCTGGAGATATTTCTGGCATAGAATTAATTGTTGTTGAGGGTCGTGCTGATGTTGTAAATCTTTTGAAAAATAGGATAAACAATGTAATAGGTATGAATGGAGCCAAACTTCCTAAGGAAATAGCAAAACTTAGCAAGGAAAAAGAGATTACGTTGTTTGTGGACGGAGATAGAGGTGGAAAGTTGATAGCAAAAAATGTTTGTGATAATGCTAGAGTTGTTTACATAGCAGTTGCACCAGATGGCAAAGAAGTTGAGGAGCTAACTGGAAAAGAGATACTTTTGAGCCTTAGAAGGAGACTTTCTGTAAGAGATTTTTTCTATAAAAATTCTGTAGAGTCTGATAGCTCTCATGAGGTAACTCCATTTTCTGGGGATATCCCTTCAGCACTTAAGGAAAAATATAATGAAATTAAAGGAACTAGGAAAGCTATGCTTCTTAATGCGGATTTTTCAGTATTAAAGACCATATCAAGTGCAGAAATTGTTCCCATATTAAATAGAACTAGGGAGTCTGTCGTGGCACTTGTAATTGATGGTATTGCAACAAAACAGATAATTCATGCCTCTGAAGAAAAAGGTATTTCTTATATTGCAGCTAAGAATTTTGTAGCTGTTGAAACTAATATAGAACTTGTGGGTCTTTGAGGGCTTTGCACAATAAGTCTTTGTTGCACAAAAAGTAAGATTATAAATTAATTAAAAAGTATATTTTAAAATTATTCATCTGCAACTAACACATCATTTTTATTGAAAGGTTGGAAGTTTCCCCTTCTTGTTTTTACAACTCTTTTCAAACCATTAGATTTCATATTGCTTTGTAAAATATCACTGTTTGGCACTTCTCTCTTAACCTCAGCAAGGCTCATAAGTTTTCCAAAATAATGCATTCCAGAACGATTTCTAGGTCTTCCAACAAGAACCTCTCCATCTTGAGCAACATATTCTTGTCTGTCAAAGAATGCATAACCGAATGCTTCTCTTGGTGTTTGAACTACTGATGGATCTCTTGCTTCAACTTCTTGAGTAGAACTTTCATTAAAGAAGCTTCCTGGATAAAGGAATTCTACATAATGCTTTAATGTTTCTTTTGCCATGAAAAATAAGAAAATAATGAGTATTTAAATCTTTCCTGTTGTTACTTTATTCAGTTATCCTAATCTGTTAAAATTAAAGATTAGTATACTCTTTCTGCAAGCCTTTTCTTCTTTTCGCCCTTCCTAAGATCTTCATAATTCTCTATTGCTAATTGAACCATGTCTTTGTTTATATTATCCTTTGTTGATTTTGAAAAAGAGGCTAAAACTATTCCTGCACAAAAAGTTATCTAGTTATTGTGCAAAGCCGTCTTTGAGAACAGATTTATATACTTATTTTATTATTGTTAAATATGCGAGGGGTTGATTTAAATAAGAGAATATTGGGGGTTCTTATTATTATTGTTGCCATAGTAGCATTACATTACACTCTTGCTCCCGCTAGATGCACGGAAATTTCATGTTTTGAGGCTCATATGATTAAGTGTGAACCTGCTACTTATATCAATGATGAAAGTGAGGCTGCTTGGGGATATGATATCTTGGGGAATTCGGGAATAAATTGTGAAGTTGAGGTAACTCTTCTTATTGCAAAAGAAAGCAACTTTAACTTGAGGCAGTATGAAGGTGAAAAGATGGTCTGCTCATATTCTAGCGGACAACCTGCGTACCCTGAAAAAAACCTGGCCTTATGCACTGGTCCTCTTAAGGAAGGTCTTCAGTCAATAGTTATTGAGAAATTGTATAAATATATTGTAGCCAACATAGCAGATTTTAGGGAAGAAGTTCTTTCTTATTAAGACTTAAATTTTTTGCCTTATCTATTGCAATGAGCCTGGCTCTTGCTTCTGCTGAACCTGATTTACACAGACTCAATATATAGAGTATTTTTTGCATAAGCTCGTCATAGCTCTCTTTATGATGAACTTTAAGCTTGTCCAAACGACTCTTTGTTTCCCTATCTATTTTTATAGTTGTGATATTATTGCTATTTGCCATGTAAGGTATCTTGAGGTATACTTAATAAATGTTTTTGTTACTATGAAGGGTAATGAAAATGCTACTACCATAAAGTTTATAAAACACTTGATTTATCCATAACTAACTAAATTTTGGATATAACCGAGAATGAAAATAAAAAACTTAGTAGGTTTATTTGTTTTGGCAATTGCGTTGTTATTCGTACCAACAGTTAGCGCGGCATTCCCTGCTAACGTTGAATACGTTGAACTTAACGGGTTTAACATCCTAGAAAGTAATGTTATTGGAGTAGAAGCAGGAGAAAATCTTGACTTCACCATTGTATTTGATACAAATGGATTCCCAGCATCACTTTCAGTGAGAGATGCCCGCGTGACAGCTAGAGTTCTTGGAGAGCCAGGCGTATACGCAACTTCCGAACGTTTTGATCTTCTTCCAGGAAATGTTTACACTAGAGAACTTAGTTTAACATTACCTAATGATATAGATCTTGAACCAAATGAAGGCTTAACTTTAGAAATAACTATTGAAAGCCGTTCAGATGGAATCGGAGACGTATGGACAGCTACACTTGCTGCGCAAAGAAAGAACTATGCCCTTGAATTCCTTTCAATTGAAAGTCCTTCAAGAATAAGCACTGGTGAATTCTTGCCTATCGAGATAGTTGTAGAAAACCGTGGCCGTCATACTGCTGAAGATACATTTGTTATCGCAAGCATTCCTGCATTAGACATAAGCAAAAAAATCTTCTTAGAAGATTTAGCTGCTTCTGAATCAGTTAATAATGAAGTGGAAGATGACGCCATTGAAGGAAGAGTATTACTAGCCATACCGGCTGGTACAACTCCTGGCCTCTATACAGTTGAAGTGAAAGCTTTCAGTAAAGACTCTGAAACTGTTGCTACAAGAAAAGTAGAAATTTTAAGTGGCAACTTAAACAGTGCTATAGTTTCATCTCCATCAAGCAGAACATTTTCTGCTGGATCAGATGGAAAGTATACACTTACAATTGTGAACTCTGGAAATAGGATCTTGGTATACAACTTAGTAGCTGAGTCTGACAATGGTCTAACCGTTGATTTTGATGACTCCGTTGTTGTTGTTCCTGCAGGCTCAAGCAAGGCTATTGAAATGATAGCTAGTGCTAGCCGTGAAGGAAACTACAACTTCAAAGTTACTGTTCTTGACTCTGACAACAATGTTGTTGGCGAAAAGAACTTTGTTGCAAATGTTGAAGGAAAGACAGTTGGTGGAAACGCTGCTGTTGTTCTTACAATAATTCTTGCAATAGTATTTGTTGTACTACTTGTGGTCTTGATAGTATTGCTAACCCGTAAACCTGCGAAAGCTGACGAATCTGGCGAAAGCTACTACTAAAAATACCTGAATTTTTATTTTTTTCTTTTCGGGAATTTAGTGTTTGAGATGAAGTGTTTTAAAGAACACATTTATTTTTAAATGTAAAATGAGTTGTGACGGATATGAGACTGAACGAACTTATTGATGGATTGACTGATAGATTTGGAAGACCCATAAATGCTGATGAAATTTTGAGTAAAAGACCTAAGCCTCCTCGTAAGAAAGATGGATTTTTAGGTAAATGGGTTTATAATCCTCTTGAATTTTGGGAGGTTATTTCAAAAAGAACTGGAATAGATCATCAAGTGCTTAGATTACAGTCTGGAGCTTATGTTGGATTTGATAGAGATTTTGATGATAATTTAGGTAGAAATTTTTGTGCTGGAATAAATGTGGGAATACCATTATATCTTCCAGTAAATGAAACTGGAGGAGATTTTTTTAATGTTTCAAATCAAGATTATGAATTATTAAAGGGAGTCTTATTAGCACGTTCTAATGAGAACGGACTTTGTCCCATACCTTTGAGATTGCCTCCTTATGAAAGTGTTCAATATTTTGATTTATTCGGTTTTTTGTCTGATGGTTCAAGCCTTGAAGAAGTTGTGGGACTACTTGATAAATGTATTAGCGTTGCAGAAAAATTTGGCAAGGTAGTTGAGAGAAAAGTATCTAATAGGGCAGTAGAATATATGGATAGAATTTGATACTTGTTTCTTGGCTTACTTATTTTTATAAATTTGGATATAATCCGAGACTTATCTTTATAGCTAAATCTATTCGATTCATAATCTCCATATCTAATGTTGATATTATCTTAATTATTCTTGATTTATCTATTGTTTTTATCTGATTAAGCATAATTGTTGACTCTTTTTCTAACCCCGAATCTTTTTTTGATAAAAGAACATTAGTTGAAAATTCCTTACTGAATATTTTAGATGTAATTGGTGCAATAATAGTTGTTGAACTATATAAATTTCCAAGATTATTTTGTATAACTAAACAAGGTCTAATTCCACCTTGTTCACTTCCTCTAATTGGTTCTAGGTCTGCCAAAACTATTTCCCCCCTCTTTATTTCCATTCCCAGTCAAAATCTTCCTCAATTTTTTCAAATTCTTTAGTCATATTCAAACTTTCTTCAGCCATTTCTTTATAACCTTCTATTAGTAAATCTCTCTGTCTTTTTTTCTGTTCATCCAACTGTTTAATCATTTTAACTATAACTTCTTCATAAGTATTCTTACTATTTTCTTTGAGCCGATCTAATTCTCTCTTTACATTATCATTTAGTTGAATAGTAGTTATCATTTATCTATAGTATTACTATAGTTTATAAATCTTACCGTTTTTGAGAGAAAATTTATTATTGGGTGGGTTGATTGCTTAGATTATTGGAGTCTTACATTTATCACAAAACTTTAACTGCTGAATCTGATTCTACTTGATTTTCAGATGGTTGTGATGGAGGTTTAATCTCCACTTCCTGTTCGACCGACTTTTGAATTTCTTTGTCTAACTTTAAACTTAGAACTTTTGATATGCCTTCATGCATACTCACTCCATAAATAAACTTTGAATTCATTATAAGGGCATCATTATGAGTAACTATAATGTATTGTCCTGCTTTAATGTACTTGTTTAATAATGAAGCTAAACGCTCGGAGTTTCTTTTGTCTAAAGCAGCATCTATTTCATCAAATACATAGAAATGATATGGCTTGAACTCTTGTATTGCGAATAATAATGATAATGCTATAAGTGTCTGTTCGCCTCCTGATAAAGATGAAGAATCAAAATATTTTCCTTTTCCCAACTGTATAACTATTTCAACTCCTCCATCAAACAAACTCTCTTCATTCTCTAACCTCATGAAAGCTTTTCCCTTGTTATAAAGCTCCGAAGCATTTCTTGTAAATAGTTCATTAATACCCTTGAATGTCTTCATAAATGTCTTCTTTTTCTTTTGATCTATTTCTGCGACTATCTTTAATATTTCTTCTTTTTCTTTCTGAAGAGTTTCTACCTTTTCATTTACCTTATCATATTCCGATTTTATTTGATCATAGACTTCCAAGGCTCTAAGATTTATTGCACCTATGTCTTGAATATCTTGTTTTGCTTTCTCTAATTTTTGATTTAATGCTTCTATCGAAGCTTTTATTGGCTCACTTTCTGGAACATCTTTGATTTCTATTTGCATGGATTCTTGAGATGCAGATAACTTTGCTATTCCTATTTCTATATAATTTATTTGGTCTGTTATCTGAGATATTTCTGTTCTTTTTTCTGACAAGTCATAGTTGTTTTCCTGCATTTTTAATTGCATCTTGTCTCTTTCATCAAATAATTTTTTGAATTTCCTACTCATTTCTTCCTCTTCTTTCTCTTTTGAATGTAAAAAGCTCTGCTTCTCTTCAAGTCTTTCTTTCATAGAGTTTATTTCAAAACCTAGTTCTTCTAAATCTTTTGTGCTGTTCTTTATGTTCTCTAAGATATTTTCTAATTCATGTTCCTTAAATTTAAGAGTCTGGTCTAAATTTTCTGTTGTTCTTGAAGATACTTCCTCTATTTCTCTAAGTTTGGCATTATACTGTTCTGTTATTGAGGTTACATCTATGGTTTTATTCTCAAGAGAATCTCTTTTAGAGTTTAACTGAGAGGTCTCTTTTTTTAAAGAGTCTAATTCCGCCAATATGGACTTCATATATTTCTGTTTTTCATTGGTTATTTTATGATTTGAATATTCTTGCTTTACCTTGCTTATGTTTTGTGAAAGTTCAAATACTTTTTTTGTCATGTCTTGTTGATTTTGTCTTATGTGCTTTATGTAATCCGTTTCTTTCTCTATTGACTCTTTGCTTTCGGATATCTTGTTTGATGAATCCTCTATTACATGATTTATGTGTTGTTGTGTCATCTTATTTTGACATAGTGGACAAATATCTATTTTCAATATCTGTTCTTTTATTTTCTCGGCGTTTCTTATCTGTGCTTCTGAAGTTGCCAAATTTCGATTATGTTCTATTTCTTTTCTTGATAGTTCTTCTAAATCTTTCCTTAATCTTTCAGATTCTTTGTCTAAGGCAGATATATTCTCGAGGCAATCTTGTTCTCCTTTAAAGATAAAGTCTCTTGATAAATTTTCTATTTGTTTTATAATTGAATCTGACTCTACTTCCAACCTATGGCTTCTTGATTCTTTTTCTTTTATACGTTCTTTTATTGAATAAAGTTCTGTTTTAACTGATAGAAGCTTGTTCTTCTGCTCTTCGAGACTAACGAGTTCTGCTTTCTTTCTTTTTATTTCTTCTTGTTTTTTTGCAAGTAAAGGAGATTCCATGCTTAATTCTTCTATTTCTTTTTTATATTCTGGTATGGATGCCTTAAGATGTTCTATTCTCCTTTCAAATTCAAGTTTTCTTTTTTGTGTTGCTTCTATTCTTACCTTTAAACCTTCTATTTCTCCTCTTAATGTGTTTATCCTCTCTTGTAGTGTCTCTCTTTCAATACCGCTTGAACGCTTTATCATTGCATTAGTATTTGACACCTGTTCATTTAGGGAGTCTATTTCTGATTGTATCTCATTAAGCTTTGATTTTATCTTTTCTCTATGTAATTTTTTTTCATCTAGAGATTTTTTTGCAGAATCAATTTCTTTCTGAACGTCGGATATTTTTCTTGCTAGTATTGAATACCTGCATCTGTTTACTGTGTCTTCTAGATCTTTGTATTTGAGAGCTTGTGACCTTTCTTTCTCCAAATTGTTAAGAAATGACTTTCTTTCTCTTAGTACTGCTGTTATTTCCTTGAGTCTTTCCTCCGTCTTTTCTAGTTCATGAAGAGCTTTTTCTTTTCTAGATTCATATACTGCAATCCCCGATACTTCTTCTATGACTTTTCTCCTTTCTTCAGGATGCATCTTAACTATTGACTGAATCTGTCCCTGAAGAATTAGATTAAATCCGTGAGGGTCAATGCCTGCATGTGCCAGCATTTCTATTAGGTCTCCCCTGTTTTTTGTCTCCTCGTTTATCTTGTATATTCCTTGCCCATTGCTTCTTATTGTTCTGGATATTATTATTTCATCTTTGTTTATATTGAATGTTCTGTTAGAGTTATCAAAAGTTATTTCCACAAAGGCTTCTCTTGCTGGTTTTACAAGCTTTGAACCTGAAAATAATAGGTTGGTTGTTCTTTCTGCTCTTATTGATTTTGCAGATATTCTACCTAGGGCAAAACATAATGCATCCGAGACGTTGGAATTGTGTGCAAAAATATTGTTTGCTATGAAATTATGGTTTCCTTCAACTGTTAAATCATAAACGAATTCTGGTCTGTCTAGTTTTTCTATTGAAACAATTTTATCCCAATATATGTCTGAATTTGATATGTTTTCTAAAAGAGTAATTATGTTGCTTATATTCTGTATTCTTGATAAAAATATATTAGAAATATGATTTTTGAAATTAACCAGATTTTCAGGTCTTGCAGCAAATTTCTGTGTTTGCCAATTATCTCTTATGGTTTGTTTATAGATGTTTATATTGGCAGCAACTTGCGGAGCACTAATACTTAAGGAGTCCATGAACTCTATCAAATTAGTCTGATTTAGAGATAAAGAATTATATTTACTGTGGAGCAATGCAAATTTTTGATGGAATAAAGACAATATTTTTCTCACCCCTTGCCTAGATGGGGCACATCTGTTCTCTAAATAAGCCATAAATGCGGGGTATTCTTTTCTTATTGGTTTTGGATGTATACCTAAGAGTTTTGTAAGTTCTTTAATTTTAAGATTGATTTCTTGAGGAAGTAAATCCACATTTTCATTTGAGGCTTGATTTTTAGACAAAGTATTGTAAAGATTTTGTTTTTTATAAGCAACTCTTAATGGTATGTTTTCATAAAACTTTCTTAGATTTTCAGAACCATATATATAGAGATAATAATAAGGTCTCTTTTTTTTCTCTAGAGTATTAATGGCTGCACACATTCGCAGTTTAATCTTTGCAATTATTCCAAACCTTAACAATAATGATTGGATCTGCCTTGCTAAATTCTTATTTTTTGTACAATATTCTATAATTCCTAAATCTTTTCTTACGCTCCCATCAGTATCAAATAAGCCTGCTAAAAGATTAGATGTGCTCTTTTTTCCTAAGGAAAGCAAATAATTAGGAATATCTTTTTCACTGCTTGTAATGCTTTTATTTATGGATGCCGTATAAAGATTTCTTAATCTTTTATAGAAATCCTTATCTCTGCAATATATTCTTGTGACATTTTTATCCGGTCTTTTTCTAATCCCCCATTTTGCATATTTTAGAATTAAATTTTCATAATCTTCTAAGACTTCTTTATCATTATTTACAAATTCTATTCTGTCTTTTGCTATATAACCATCTCCTATTATATAACCCATTAATCTGGAGAAATCCTCATCTTCTTTCTCTGACGGTATCTCTATATTCCTAGGGGTAGCTATAAACATCCCGATATCTAATTCGCTGATCGTTTTGCTTTTAACTTCGCAATCTGAAAAACACATTATTGGGTGGCATTTTGTAGCTTTCAATTCCTTTCCGTTTCTAGTTACAATTTTATAAATATTATCCCCGTCTCTCTTAATGAACTTAGATATTTTTTTTATTTCAGATTTCATAGTATCTTTGTTTAAAGAGATAATTTCTGTTGAATTATCTCCATCTACATAAATCCCATCATCTAAATCTTTTATTTGATTTGAAGCTTTTATTTTGTTCTCTACAAGGTCCCCTATCTTAATTTCTTCTCCGTTTGCTAACATGACAACCATATCATAACTCAAGGATTTTCCACTCCCGTTTGCACCTACAATGGTGTTGATTCCTTGGTCAAAAATAACCTCTGTGCGTTTTGCGAATGATTTGAAACCCTGAATTACCATCTTTTTTATGTAGGTCATGGTCTTAATTAGGGATTATTGTTTTAAATGTTGTTGGTTTTTATTTAATTGTTATTTCTATATCTTTGTATTGCATTAATCTTTAAATATCAATCAAAAGAATGTTAAATGTTATGGCTCAGGTATTGGAAGTGTTCATAGGGTTACAATTTGGCGATGAAGGAAAGGGTAAGATTGTTGATGAGAGGGTAACTAGTGCAAAAATGGTTGATCCTTCTAAAAAAGTGCTTGTTGTTCGCTATCATGGGGGTGCCAATGCCGGGCATACAGTTTTAGTAAGAAACTCTAATGGGAAATTGGTGAAGTTTGTGACTCATTCTGCACCTACTGGTCTGACCAGTAATTCTGATATTGCAATAGGACCCGATGTTGCATTTAATCCAATAACTTTTGCTGAGGAACTTGATTCGGCAGTTAAACTTTTTGGTTATAATGGAAGAGTTCTCATCTCTAATAGGGTTGGTATTTTATTTGAGTTTCATAAACTTTTAGATTCACATTCTGAAAATAATGATTCGTTAAATGTTGGTTCGACAAAACAAGGAATTGGTCCATTTTATCAAGACAATACTAAAAGAACTACTCGTATCACTTTTCAAGAATATATCTCTGAAGGATTTGTGAATAGACTGAATGAAGTCTTGAATCTTAAAAGAAAAGAACTTGAAAATGCCGGTATATGGAATGAAAAGTTATTTGAAAAGATTCTTGAAGAGCATAAATATGCTAGAGAAAGACTAAGGTCTTTTGGGGCAAATCTTGAATATGCTTTGAGAAAGGACTATTTTGATGCAGGACACCATATAATAATTGAGGGTGCTCAGGGAACTGGCTTAGATGTCAATATGGGTGACTTACCCAATGTAACTTCTTCTCACTTGCTTGCGCCTTTCGCTTTTCCAAATTTAGGATTGCCGAGGTCTAAATTTAAAATTTATGGTATTGAAAAAATTTATCCAACGCGTGTTGGAAATGGACATCTTCCATCTCTTGCTACAGATGAATTTGCAGAAATAGGAGAAAATGCTGGAGAGGTTGGAGCAACTACTGGAAGAAAGAGAAGAGTGGGTTATCCGGATTGGGTATTTGTAAAAAGATCTGTAATAATCAATGACTGTGATGGAATAATAATAACTAGGGCTGATAATGTGCAAAACAATGATATTAAGGTTTGTAAGAATTATGAATGTGGAGGCAATCTGACTGAGGAGATTTCATCTTCTTTAAATGGAAATAATGCCATTTATGATGATGTGAGATATAATTGGCACCTTTGGGATGGTCCTAAAGATTTATCAAACCCTCTTTTAGTTGATGAAACTTTAAGGAATATGAGGGCAGATTATGTAAAGAAAGGTTTTGATAGTTTACCCGATGGTTTAAAGAAGTTTATCAGAGACCATGATGAATTTATTAAATGTAAAACGATAGGTGTTTCGATTGGTCCGAGTAGAGGAGAGACAGTTTACTTTTAGAATAACTTCTTTTGACTTGATTTATCCCCTTTATTAAATAAGTTCTTCCATGTTGCCCATGAGGTTCTGACTATTCCAGTATTTGCTAAGTCTTTGCCTTTAGATTTGATAAAATCTATCGTTACTGGATCTGCTGGATATCCCGAACCTATATTTCCAAATTTTTCTTTTATTTTTGCCACAGCTTCTTCTCTTGCAACTTTTGCTATTATTGAGGCTGCTCCTACAACTGGATAATTAAAATCTGCCTTGTGTTCGCACAATATTTTTAGATTATCTTTATGTTCTATGAAAGAAATCATCTTATTTTTCCATGCTTCTGTATTTACTGAAGGACAATCTACTATCACTTTAATTTTGTCTTTTTTATTATTTAATTTGTTTATTATTTCTGCTGCTTCTTTTGCTTCTAATGTGTTTAAGTTGATGGTTTCAACAGCTTTATCTATTTTTTCTGGACTTGATTCTACAATGTGGAATTTGGATATTTTCTTTATTTCTTGAGATAGTTTGACTCTGATTGGATGAGCTAGAAGTTTTGAGTCTTTTGCTCCTAATTCTTTTAAGGTTTTTTCATCTTCTGATTTTATTAGAACTCCTGCGAGAAACATTGGACCTATAATTGGTCCCCTTCCTGTGTCATCAATTCCTAATAAATACATGAAATGGATTAGAATGTTTTGTTTAAAGAGTTTTATGCTGCTTGGCTGTATGTCATGCGCCTTGCTCTTCCTTGAGGAGCTGTTTCTTGCGGAACTGAACGACCATAACTGTGGGCCATATGGTCACGACTGTTATCACTATTTCTAGCATATTGCTTCATTTCTCCGCCATGGCTTAACAGACCACATGGTATACACATGTTTTTACATGGAATTAAAAGTATTTAAAAGTTTCTATTATACAGTTACGACTTCATTAACTACTAATTGCAGACTGGTTATGTTGTCTTCAGATGTAAAGTGGCCTTTGTTATGCTCTACTATTATTTTTGCACCTAGAAGCGACTTAAAGACTTCTTTATCTGACAGGCTTACCCATGGATCGTTGTCTGAGAATATTGCAGTTATCTTTGTTAGATGTTTTTTTACTTTGTCTAAATCTATTGGGGTCTCTATCCACTGTTTTGCTATTTTTTCTGACTCTTTTTCCAGATTTTGTAAATTGAACCACGGAGCTACTAAAACTATTCGGCCTACTTTTACTTTGTTATCTAAAGATTCCAAATATCTTAAGATTGCCTGACAACCTATGCTGTGTCCTATGAAACATGTCTCTAAATTGGGATTTGGAACTGATTCGTTTAGCTTATTTATCCATGAATTTATTTCTGGCTCTGATGTGTTTGGCATTTCAGGGATTTCTACATTAAAACCTTCATTTTTTAGAGATTCTGCTACGGATTTATACCAGTCGCTTTCTGGATTTGCGGACCATCGATGAATTATTATGCATCTCATTTTTTATTTGGTTTATTCGGGGTTTTGCTCTTCAGATTCTTACTTACAAAGAAAGATGTGACAAACAACAATATTGCAAGGATACTTAAAGATAACGAAAATATCATTAGTTTATTGTTAAATACATTTATTGCCTCGTTTAACAATGATGTTAATATTGGTTCTTTTAATGGAATATTATCCGACAAATTGTTTATTGAATATGTTAATGTGAAGATTGACAATGAGACTATTATGAAAATTATACTTACTGTTCTTAGAAACTTTTTGTTGTTTGGTCTTTGAATAATATATATTAATGTTAGAGAAACTATTGAAACTACCAATAACATTATCTGCAATAAATTATATTTTGAAACATATCTTCTTATCTTATCTATGTTTTCTCTGCCATCTGATCCCGATTCTATGCTGTAGACTTTTGTTAAATCTACTTGGTCACTTTCAAGGAAAGAGAGATTTCTGTCTTCTAGAAACTCGTCTAAAAATTCTGATGGGCTCTTATCTTTGGGAAGACATGGGTCTTTCTCGTTAAATGGATTCTGATTTGGAAGACATACTCTTGTTTTGTTTATAGAGTTTAGGAAGAAACCCCTTAGTTTATCTTGATCTATTGTTACAGAGAGATTCAGAGTATTTGTGTTCGAACGCATATACTCTATGAAGTTTGACAAAATATTTTCTATTATTGGTCTCGAACCTTCTTTGGGAAAAGCAATGAAAATTTGCGAATTATTTAGGTTTTTGTCAATATAAGGGTATAAGTCTGCCTTTTCGAATGCCTTGAAATAAATTCCAGGGTATAGAAAATAATTTAGTGCTAAACTTAAAGATAATATGAAAATTGTGATTGCTAATATTATAGTTAAAAGGAATACTGCTGTTCCTCTTAATAATTTCATAATTCTATATGTTTTTTATAATTTATATAATTTAGCAGTTTTTCAAACTTGAATAGCGCGGGCGGGCACTCACAGTGCATAGCACTGTGGGGACTCCAACTCTAACGAGTTGAAGTATTTGAAACGCGACTTCGTCGCGTGAAACAACTCACGTTGTTTACAAGTTTTTCAAACTTGAATAGCGCGGGCGGGATTTGAACCACGCGACCTCCGGGTTATGGGCCCGGTGAGCACTCCAGGCTGCTCCACCGCGCTATATCTTTACTGGCTTCGATGGACTTTTAAATCTTGGCTTTACCAACTGGCTAGATAATTTTATGAACTAGCGCGAACTATGAAATTTATGAGTGGACCTGGTGAAGGGAAGATATTTGTTGGAAAGGCCGATGTTTACATACACTTGAAAGGTAAGTCGAGGGCAACTGTGACTCATATTGATGTTGAATTAGACAAACTAAATGAAATAATAAAGCCTGGAGAGAATACTTATATTGGCTCCAAAGATGGGGGCGTTTTTATTGGATTAAAGAAAGAAATGATAATGAGGGCTGAAAAGATTGCTGGAAAGAAGTAAGTTTTTAATCTCTTTGTGAATGGGTATTTTATGGTTGGTTTTGTATCTGGGAAGAAAGAAAAGCCTGTAGAACTAGTAAGAAGACTAAGTAATCTTGAAGAAGACATTTTACGCGTAGAGGTTTATGCTGAAGTTGAAAAAACCTTAAGGGAAAAGGGCAGAGTTTATTATGAATCTGGATATTGGATTGAATTTATGAGAGAAGCCAATAATTTGATGGAAAAAAGAAGAGATGAACTTCAAAAGCAACCTGAAAAAGAAGCTCTTGAGAATAGTCTTCGTTTAATTATTGTTTATGGTGAATCCTGCACATTGAATGAAGATGAAACTATTGTGGATTATCCTGGTGCTCTGCCTGGAGAATGCATTTAGAAAGGGCTATTCACCCTGTAAGAACCCATAGAGGGTCATATAAACCTAAAGAAAAATAAATAAAATAAAATAAATTTAGTGCGTTATTACGCAGCTTCTCTATTATCGCTTCTATTGAATCCGCCTTCGCTACTGCGCTTATTCTTGAAGCAATTTAAGCATAGTACTGGTCTACCTTCTGTAGGTTTAAACGGTACTTCGCATTCTTGTTTGCATTCTGAACATACTGCTTTGTGCATTTCTCTTGGACCAGAATTGAATCTTCTTTGTCCGCCAAATCTGCGCTCGCCGCCGAATGATCTTCTTTCGCCGCCGCCAAATCGTCTTTCCATTATTCTTGTTCCTCCGTTCACTTATTCCGGCTCTCGCCTATTATTTCTGATTATTCTGGGTATTTAAGGTTATGTTTTTTAAATTGATGCCATCGCAGCATTAACATACGCCAAACCCCAATTTCTTAGAAAAAGAGCTCCGGGATAATGATTTATGTTGTGGGGGGCATAAACCTTTATTTTTCCTTGTTTGTCTAATGCTAACTCTGACGCTTTTTCTATTGGGATATTAAAAAACATATTTGGCTTTCCATCTAAAGGAATTGTCCATTGGGAATCATCTCTCTTTGAAGGATCATAGTTTATTGTTCCACCACCATTTCTGCTTATGCTTAATCCATATGCAAAACCTCTTTCATCTGTATGAACACCATCTTTCCAACCCATTACTGAATCAAGTGTTTGTTCTCCTAATCTTGTAATCACTTCAGGAGGTCTATTTTTTATAAATACCCTATAAAAATCTTCTGTTTGTCTGTCTAACCCTGATTTTGGACTATTCAAAAAATCTTTCAGATCTTCATGCCATTCTTTAGCCACTTGAGGAAAAACCTCATTGGCTAATTTAGGGTCTAACTTTGTATTTGGATTAAGGAGTATTGGATGTAGGGGGATGAAAAAATAAGTTCTATCTCTTCCCCAAATTGGAATCTCTTCTTTTGTAATCTTGAAATCCATAACTTTTTGATTCTTTTTTCAATATTTATAGATTATTATTGTTTGCAAAACCAAAGCATAAACCTTAAAAGAGATTAAGTTTGTTATATTTTTGACTTCTCTTCCTGTGAAGCTCTCTACCAAAGACAGGGTGTTTTCTCGGCGTGGAAGTCAAAAGCCCGGATGGCCCAGCGGTTACGGCGCAAGGTTGCTAACCTTGTTTCGCGCAAGCGATTCCCAGGTTCAAATCCTGGTCCGGGCGTGATATGTTTATGTGATTTCGGTGGGCGTCAAAATCCACCAAATCACTAATTTTTATGATTTCTGTGGGATGTATGGCAAGAAACATACAAGGCTTAAATAAAAAAATTGGCCAGAAAAACCATGAAAATAGACCCATATAAACATAAAGAAAGATACCTTAAATGGAAAATTAAAACTGAATTGGGAATACCCCAGATAAGTAAAGATGACTCTGACCTTATAAAGCGGTACCTCTTAGATATGGAAAGAGGATTAAATATCTCTTCATCAAGTGTTAAAGGTCCAAGAGGGTTTAATCGGTTGAATAGCCTAAAAGATAGGCTTATCTTTTTTTCAAGAAAATTTGAAGAGCTGTATAATCTAAATGTGATTACGGAGATAAGTGAATCCCAGCTTATAGGATTCTTTACTGATATGAGAAATGGTGTGTTGGTTAAAGAAAACGGTCAAGATTACAAGTCTTCGGATACATTGGCTCGCATATTCAAAGCATTTTGGCATTGGTATCAAAAAACTAGTAAGAAGAATGGAGTAGAGATTATTGATATCACATCCGACTTAGATACTAGGGGCAAGAAACCTGAATGGGTTTATCTTACCGAGAACGAAATTAGGATATTATGCGACAATGCTAAATTTGAATATAAATCTCTCATAATGTTCTTATTTGATACAGGTATTCGTTCTCCCACAGAATTAATGAATGTAAAAGTTTCTGACTTTTTTAATGATTTTAAAGAACTGAATATCAGAGAAGAAACTTCGAAAACATTTGGTAGAAGAATAAAAATTATGTTTTCTTCACAATACATTAAAGATTATATTTCTATTAAGAGTCTTAAATCTGAAGATTATTTATTTAGTATTAATCCAAGCATTACTAATCAATATCTAAAGAGACTGGCAGGAAGAATCTTTGGAGATAGAACAAGTCCTGCTGGGGGAAAATATTCTGAACTTACAATGTATGACTTTAGGCACTGTTCATGCTGTTATTGGCTTCCAAGATACAAATCTGAGTCTGCTTTGAAGTTTAGGTTTGGATGGAAGAAATCAGATAAAATCCATTATTATTCTGAAATGTTAGGTATGAGAGATACTATCTCTGAAGATGATTTACTTGTGGATGTTACTAAGACAGAGATTGAAAAGAAGTTGGAAAGATCTGAAAACGAGAAGAAAATTATGCAAGAAAGAATGAATTTAATGGAATTGAAATTAGCAGAGATTATGCAAGTAACTGAAAAAATGAATTTAGAAGTAAATGCTTAGATTTTTGAGATGAATGTTTCTGCTACTTCCCTACTTGATGTATTAAAGATTAGCTCGATTTAAAGAATTATAAACTCTCCGATTAAATCCAGATTCTTTTCCAAGTTTCGCAAGAGTGTAACCAGCAAAAGCACTAACAATTACTGCAGGAACATCCCTAACATCTGCAGTACCTGGTAGAATTTGAGGAAGCAGAGTTTCACCTAAAGTAAAATAAGCTCCGATTATTGCTGTAGAAATCTGAGGCAAGCATTTACCCACTTTCTCCAATAATTTGCTTCCTGTTTCTCTTCCTTTAAATTCGAGATAATCTCCAACCAAGCCTGAAACTGCTGGAATAACAAAACTTTCCGGAAAATTACCTATATATGGGGTAATATGATCATTATTAATTAATGGCTCTGCATTCCCAAGAATACGTTCTGCAGGAGTATGTGGTGCAGAATTTTTATAAAAAAGAGCTTCTGCTAAAGGAATAACACTAGCTAGCAAACCCTTCAGTTTATTTTTTTTCATAACTTGGGTAATGAGAACGGATTTATAAATATTTCTATTACGTAACTACTATTGAGATACTACAAATAGTAATGTTTATATACTTCAAACAACATCAATAAGTATGACAAACAAAGCAGGTGAAGCATACGCTTTCTTTTATTGCGGAGCTTCAAAAACGGCAATTGAAGGAGAAATTCCTCTTATCAGAAAAGTAGTAGGTACTCCGTCTGCACTAGAATTATCTTTAACTGAAGGAATGGATAATGTTGAAGGCAATGATGGACTTAGAAGTCTAGCTCTAGAAGCTAAACAGAGTGGAATAAACTATATGTTTAAGGCAAGATTGCCAAATAGAACAAATAGAGAAACTGCTGATGAAATTGCATTAGTAATTAATCAAGCTTACCAATCTCCTTTATACAATGCAGATGGACCATTTAATAGAGAAATAGTTTATGAAGAGAATGGAACTTATGTTTTTAGAGAGTAAATTAGTTTTAAATTTGGATTTATAAATATTGTCGAGAGGTAGGCTTTGCACGATAATTAGTTTTAGTAGCTATATTAAGTTCAACCAATATTACAAAATCTTTGATGAATTCGGTTGTGGGACATTATTCTTAAATTAGAGCAGGAATAATCTACAACAACCACAAATTTAGAAAGATTTAAAGGTTTGAATATTCTAAGCCGTTTATGGCCAAGATAAGTGCAATTTTGTGGGAATTAATAATTGCGATAATTCTTTTATATATTTTATATGCTGTTTTGAAAGTCTTTAATTTTGGTATTTTGGGAGGAGGCTTCTTTATTTTAACTGCAGTAGCTGCAATAATCCTTTGGCTATTAAAGGAGTTTAAAATAATATGAAAAATAAACTTAGCCTCACTGAAAAAATGGACAAAGATAAGCAAGATGTTTTCATGAAATTGGCTCTCATATTTTGGGGATTATTCTTCTTGTTTATAAGTTTTGTTTTATTCTACATTGGCACGACTAAAAATAGTACTGGTTTTTTATCCGCAGGGGCAATATTCTTTTTATTTTTTGTAGTATTTTTTTACTATCTATTTGCAATATTCTTTTTTCATTTATTAGAAGGCATCTTTAGTAACATAAAAAATCACGTTAAAGCTTACGCTAGGATAGCAATGGTACTTTTCGTAGGTTTTATTGTAATAGGAATTTTGTATTATTATGGTATGAAGGGTATTATTAATACTCTAGGAGCTTTGCTAGTAGGAGTTTTAGCAGTTTATATTCCTAAATGGATTGCCAAATTTTGGAGAAGAATTAATAAAACTGCCAAAAAGCCATATAATCGAAAACATACTAAATAACAGGAAGTATATCTTAAAGCTAAATCTAGTTTTTTGATACCTTCAAGATATTCTTAACGAGTCTCAGAAAAATATCAGAATAGTTTTACGCACGTCCAGATCAAGAATAGAAAGCTACACTCACTGTTCAGCGTAGCTTTATCTAGACTAAATTATAACTTGTAATATCTATATTTTTCTCATTTTAAGGCTTTGTGTATAAGGTCTAATTAAACAACCACTTTTTACGCAGAATTTATAGGCTAAAAGAATTATCTTTAAAGTCTGTCTCTTTAACTTTTTTTAATCTCCCAAAGGTATGAATTATTTCAACACCTATCTTGATTTTCCCACCTTTAAATATCTCTTGCCACTTATCTTCCCTGAATTGTTCTAACCCTTCACAACTCCAAGAAGAATTGGCTTCTATATGCCTATGTCTACAAAGACCTCCAATATCAAACTCTTTATCTCCAATTAAAAATATTATTCCTTCTATTGTTGTAGAACGATTTCCCTTATTCCTTACAACAATGTTTATGGTAAAACTCTCTGTTGAAGGTCTTGTATTTTGTGTTTCCTTAGTGATAATCACTCTGTCTAAAATAATCTTTGAACGAGAATTTAATATATGCCAACCCAAACTAACAATGCCCGTAATTGCTCCTATCCATCCTACTGCTAAAGCCCAATTAACCATTATCTTCCTTCACACCATTCACAAGATTTCTTAGGACAATTACTATTGAGTACCTTAAGTGCTTTCTTAAAGATCTTTTCTGCATTTTTGACATCAACTTTTATTTTCTTTAAATCTGTATTAAATACAACTTCTCCAGTCTGCATAACTTCTTTGGGATGATAAAACAATAGGTATGCATAATCTTCAGTATCGCGTCCATTCTTACGTAAAAGGAAATTGTAAATATCCATCTGGTCTTGGTAATGCTCATGAGTATCATCTTTCAAGGCAAATCCACGAGTTTTATAATCAAGAACAATTAACTTCTTACTATTCATAAGCAAGTTATCCACAGCCCCACGCAAAACATTCCCCTTGCTATCTGTCCATTGAATTCCATTAAAATTACTTCTCCAGATTTTAAGCAATTCTAAATCATTAAACAGCTTCATATTCTCGCAATGGCTATTATCACAAAGTTCAGGAGGAAGTATCCCTTTCATCATAAATTTATCAAAATGCGTCTTGAGTATCCCATCCATTCCAGAAGGCAATGAAGGAAAAATGCCTGCAGGTCTTTTCCAAACGCCATGTTGAGCAAGCCAAAAGCATCTTTTACATTCATGCATTAAGTTAAGAGAGGATGGTGAAAGTTTGAAAGTCATATCCTATAAATAATAAATTATTTTCTCCCTTATCTGTTTTTCAAAATCTGCATATAGCTGAGTAATTACATCTTTTGTTTGTTCAATAAAAAATTCTCCAAGTTCTAACTTATGCCTTCGGATAAATTTATTATATATTATTTCGAAATCTGAAATTATTTCATCTTCTGTAAATTTTGTACCTATTGAATTAATTTTTGCTATGAGTAATTTTCCTTCTCGAGATTCTTTAATGAAATTAAAAAAACCATCAATCTTTAGTTCAAAATCCTCTATAGATTGTCCTATCACTTCTTCTTCTTTATTTTTCTTCTCTAAAACTGCAAGGATATCATATTTATATTTTTTAGTTCCGTATTCAGATTCTTTTTCTCCAACTTTGTATTTCTTTGGTCTTGGCTCTGTATATTCTGGAACATCAACAATCCCTATTTTTTCATCAAAATATATCTCAACTTCATCTTTAACTTCTTCTTTTTTATTCAGAGCATTATATTCATTATTAAATTTTCTCCAAAATTCCAAGAGGATTATTTCTTTATATTTTGCGTCAAAGTCAATTACATATTGTATTAAATTTAATATGTGGAAATATTTGTTAATCTCCTTTTTCAAGACTTTACTTCTTTGAGGATTAGATTTAATGTATTTTGAGAATTTATCTTCCAAATGTAACGCATCATTAACATCAGAATGCTTACTAAATACTTTTTCGGCATAAAATTTAAAATAATTTGAGTACATTTCATTTTGAATTAATCTCACATATAAATCTTCGAATAGTTTGATCTCATTAAATGGGTCAAAATCGCTTACAACAACATCGCTAAAATGTTCAAATGCTGTTTTTATATTGTTGATATTTACATTTTTGTGTGAAAAGTCAATAATCTTACAGTTTTCCTTATATTTCATAGTTCTATTTACTCTAGAAATTGTTTGAATTGCATTTATATCTCTAATCTCCTTATCTAAAAATAATGTGTGGAGCGTTGGTTCATCAAAACCTGTTTGCAATTTATCTACTACTATAATTAACCCATTTTTTGCAAGTGTGTAATTTTGGAGAACTTTTTCTTCGGATAACCCTTTATTTAGTGTACTGGATCTAAAATTATCTTGCCCATCAGTACTATAAACAATATATATTGGTGCATCTTTGAAACGATCGTATTTTGCCTCTTTAACTATTTTTTTATAACACTCATCTATTCGATCCTTATATTTTATTGCGCTTTTTATGGAATAGACTGCAAGCATGGCTTTTGCCTGACCTCTAATTCTTGGATAAACATCTTGAACTAATCTTTCAACAACGAATTTAGATATTGCAGCTATTCTATCATCATTTTCATATATTTTTCTTTTTTCATTTAATTTATATTCTTTCTTCTTATCGGAAAATCCCTTTATCTTATCTTCAGGCAATTCATAGTACATTTTTGCAGAAACTGGAACTAAATTAAGTAACGGGTTGAGTATATATCCATCATCTATTGCTTCCCTCATGGTATAGCTATCAAATGGCTTCCATATTTTTTCAGATTCTGCATATTTATTGAATTCTCCAAATCTTGCTAATGCATGATCGCTAGGTGTTGCAGTGAAACCTATAAGCAGATTTTTCTTCTTCTTTTTCGGTGAATATCTTTGGTTATCAAAACTATTTTGTAATTCATCAAATAAATTCATCATCTCCTCATTTTGAGTACCGCTATGAGATCTATGTATTTCATCTATTAAAAATACAGTTCTCATCTCTGCTAACTTTTTTAATACTTTTTGGTCTAAAATATTTTTGATAGAACTAAACTTTTGTAAATTAACAATTACGATTCTTTTATCTGAAGAAAGAGCATCTATAAAGGTCTTTTTATCTTTAGCCTCCATATACATTCGGCTATCAATATTCATATTAAACATCTTTCGATCTATTTGATCTCTCAATTGAAGTCTATCTACTACAACCATAATTTTGTCATAAACATAAGACTCATTCCTCTTTAGATCTTTTAATTGGAGAGCAGTCCAGCCAATTATATTGCTCTTGCCAAATCCTGCTGCGTATTGCAGAAGAAGAGAATAAACATTTTTATTATTGTTATATTTTAATCTTTTTTCAATTAACTCTTGTCTTAATTTCAGACTTACTCCTTTTAAATCTTCTTTTAACTTATTAACAAAATAATCATCTTCGTGTTCATGGGCTAAGAATTCATCGATTTTTTTTAAAATCTTATCGGCTCCATATTTTTGTTTTGGTCTCGGAGAAATTAACCGCCCTTTCTCATTTTTAGCTGTTGTTCCGCTCTTTCCTTTAATAATATCCCGTTCAATAAAGTTATAATATAAAATCTCTTTTTCAATCATATCCTTAGAGTATAAAGCAGTAAAAATTTCTTTGAGTTTGTCTTGTTTGGACAAAGAGTCATTGCTTAATGGATAGGGCTTGCAATTCAAATATACTTTTTGTTTATATTCATCAAAATTACTCCATTTACCTTCTTGATACAAGAATTTAAGATCTTCAAATGTATCTGTAATATTTCTTATAATATAAGTTTCCTCTAGATCGGTTGTTGTTATATGTATTGCTTTTTCAAATATTTTTAAGAAATCTTTCCTAATGGCCTGAGAATTATCATTATACTTTGCTATTTGTAGATAAGCTATTACTGCTTCCCTATAGTCTTTTGCAATTTTATTTCTACCATTTTTTCCAGCATTTTGACTGCTAAAGTTGGATTTTAATTCGCTGTAGCTTAGAAAAATACCATTTAGAAAAATACCAACATCTGGTCTAAATGAAAATACTTGCTTATTCTCATAATCATATTTATATGGGAGTTCTTGAACAACAGAGAATACATTTTGATTAAATAATTCGTTTCCATATGTTTCGCTTTCACTTACATAAAATAAGTAGAATTTTAGTCCTTGAAAGGTTATACTTTTATTTATATTAAAAAAAAGAGCCATATTTCTTGAATCTTTTATTCTTGAAAATAATTCTTCAATGAACTCTTTTATTAGCTTATCTTCATTATGGTCATATTTTTTAAGGAGTGCTCCATAGTTAACCTTGTTCAGTTCGGTTTCCTTTAGAAATTGCTTTAAATCTTCTTCAATGACCAGATTATTAGTTATTGTATTTGCTTTTACTTCTTTATATCCAAGACCATTCACATTATCTGTGAAGAAAGGAATTAAAAATTTGTCTTGTAATTGTAATTCATTCATTCTGCAACCCTCATTTTACCTGTAACGACATCATTTATTAGAATTTTTCTAAACTCAGTTAGAGTGTTTATTTGTTCATCAATTTTTGAGATAATTTTGTCAATTTTTGAAGTTTTTTCCTCTAGAATATTTGCAATTTCAACCTGTTCCTCATAAGGTGGTAGCGGAATTTGCATGCTATTAAACACATTTAATCCTAATATCGGTCTAGTAGTCCCCTGTGCAGATTTTGAAAAATAATATTGTATGAGGTGGTTATTAAACAAATATTTTATAAATTTTAAGTCTAATTTAATTGAAAATCTAATTCTTAATAAATGGTAACTATATAGGGTATTTTCCAAGTCTTCCATTACTACTGCAGAAACCCCTATATCTTCTATTGTTTCTGAACTAGGAGTTATTAAAAGATCTCCCTTACATAGTTTTTTATCATTAATTTGTAACTTATTTGCACTAACAATCATAAATTTCGAAGAGTTTCTAATTTCTTTTGTTAAACTATTATAAACATCTGTATAGTTTACAAGACTAACTAGATCTTCACCTTCTTCTATCTTTTTGTTTACGCTACTAGTTGAAATAGTACTAATGTCTTTTAAACGAATTAAATTCCAGTGTTTAGGTATTGATTCGATACCTTCAATCTTAGACTTTTTAAAAACAGCATTCTTATTTGTTCCGCCATATATTATTTCTGAAATTATTGCTTTTCTCAATTCATTAAGAGTACTTTTTTTCCTACTGAGCAAGTTTATTTTATTATCAATTTGTTTAGTTTTTAATTTTAAAAATCTTACAATTTCTTTCTGAGTCTCTATGGGTGGTATTATAGAGTTTATTTGAAAAAATTCTGAAGGGTATAATCTTAGCCTAGAAGAAACAATTCCTTTAGAGTAGCGAGTCATTTCCATAATATAATTTGGAGTGGTAAAAAGATATTCTAGGTAATCTGAAGAAAAATCAAATAAATTTAGACCTCTATAAACTCCATAAGCTGGGCTGCATATCCCATCATGTTTAGACACACCTAAGGCACCCATCCATGCCCACATAGTATTAATTATCAGATCTTCTTTTTTGCACAATTTATATCCTTCCATAGAATCTGCAAAAAACATATTCACCGTCTTCTCTTTTCTTGGAGTTACTCCAGTTAAATGTGATACTGTCAATAGGAGTTCTTTGCCTTCCTTAGATTTCTCAGAAACTTCAAAAAAAATATCTTTATTTCTTTGAATCTTCCAATGATGCGGAATCTCAGATAACCATCCGAGATCTACATTTTTATAATTATTATAGCTTTTAATTTTCATAGTTCAAGTTCTTCTTCAATTTTTTGAAGCTCTTTATTTTGATCTTTGATTTCATCAATAATCTTTTTTAATTCTCTTAATTCTTTAAGTTTGTAAAATACTTTATTAAAATTAATTTCAACACCAACCGTATTTTCAAGATATTCATATGGTTTTTTAATATACATTTTTAAAAAGTCTTTAATATTATTTTTATTCTCTACTTCATCTTCAATGTAAGGGATTATCTCATAGTCTTTTTCGTAATCTGTTGTCAATTCAACAGTAATACTTATCATTTCTTTTTTTGAGTTAGATGATTTCTTATAACTCGGTTTAATTAGTATTTTTCCACAGCCTAATTCATTCTTAATACCATTTGCTTCTTTAATTAAAGTTTTCTTTTCATTGTCAAAATAGAATTCTGCCTCAGAAGTTTCAATTATTAGATCTTCTTCATAATCTAAATCTGACAACCTTTGTTTTAAGAATTCATAATAATCACTTAATGACTCGTACTTTTTTTTATCCCAATCAGATATTAAAAATTTATCTATAATTATTTCTTTATTGCTATTTTTTTTAATTAATCTTTTAGGTTCTAATTTTAGAATGTCTTTTCCGTTCATATGGCTATTAAAACTATTTCCGTTTACGTCTAAATTAGTTAATTTGATTATTTGTTTATTAAAATAAAAGTAATCTCGATTAAATATTCTAGAATAATCATTTTCTTTGAATTCTAAAAAAGTCCTCAAGATATCTTTCCTATTTTGCTCATCCATTTCTTTTCTTTTTTCACCCTTATTTTTTTTTAATGGTACATATTTGTTGCTAGCATCAATTAACATAATATTTTTTTGCCTTATCTTAGGTTTACTTTTATTTATGATCCAAAGATAAGTAAAAATCCCTGTATTAAAAAATTCATCAGAAGGTAATTGAATTATTGCTTCAACAAAATCTTTATCAAAAAGCCATTTACGGATATTACTTTCTCCACTTCCGGCATCTCCACTGAATAATGCAGAACCGTTATGTACAATAACTGCAAAACCACTATCGTTCAATCTAGATACTATATGCTGATTAAACAAAAGTTGCCCATCAGTAGTTGAAGGATAATCTTGAAACTGTCCCGTTTTATCATTGTAAATGTCTTTTGCAAAGTCTTTCCAAGTAATGCCGTGTGGTGGATTAGCAACTACTACATCGAATTCTTTATTATAATATTTTGTACTTGTTAGAGTATTTCCATACTCTATTGAAGAATTTTCACGAAAACGGCTTTCAATTTTTGCTAAAGCATAAAGACTATCACTCCAATCTTGACCATAAGTAGCAATTGGTCTATCCGAACTTTCTTTAATTCTATCTTCAACACCAAACAAAAGATTTCCACCTCCACAACTAGGATCATAAATTGTAAGAAATTCTTTACTCTTTTCAATTTTTGAATTGACTATTTCTGAAATTAAGGAGATAACATCATCAGGAGTATACTGTTCTCCAGCAGTTTCTGCAGAAATATCTGCCCACTTTCTTTTAATATGTTCTTCCAGAGTTGTAATTTCACTATTATTAAATGGTTTTAGATCTATTTCACTCCAACCTTTAACAAACGCAAAGAAAATCTTTTTCTTTTTTAATTGACCACATATGCCTGAAATATCTAAGAATCTCTCTTCTTCATTACTTTTGTCAATTCCAAGTAAGTCTTTGGTTTCACCATCAAATCCCTTTAAATAAGCATCAAAATCAATTTCAAAGGTTTTATCATTTTTGCAAATATCGATTAATGTTTTTTCTTTTTCAAACAAATATTTATTATATCCTTTTCCAGCTTCTTTGATCTCTTCTAAAAAATCTTCTTTGTCCAATTTATCTCCAGACTTCTCTAATTCTTCTTTCATCCTCAAAAGTCTGCTCTCTACAAGGACTAATGCAAAAAACGGCATCATAAATTTAGGGAAATCGCTTTGTTTGATCCCTGCACCAATCAAAGAGTCTGCTGTTGACCAGACTTTTGATTCATATTGCATAATATTACCACTCATAGATTTAAACCTTAAATCAAATATAAAAAACTATCATTTCTGCCATTCTTAGAATGCTTAGTCAAGAGGCTCTCTAACCCTTCCCAACAAACATCATCACAGGAACAGGACTACCTTCTTGTTCAATTCTCTTTTACCTTCCCCAACAAAAGAAAAATAGGCACTACACCCTTCTTCTCTAATTCTTCCATTATTTTCTTAGATTCTTTTGATGAACGATTGTAAAACATTGTATAACCAAAACTACTTCTCTTCTCTCTTAACTGTGGAAATATATCAATAATCTCTTTCTGTAATTGAATAACATTCCAAGAACCTAAGCTTTCCTTATAAGAAAGTTTTCCATTAATCTGAATAGTTTCTTTAGGTTCGAGATATGAGAGCATCTCAGATAATAGTTCTTCTTTACTTCTCTCCTTTTGCAGTGCGTTCCTCATTAATTAATTCCATCACTACCTCCTATCTTTTTTTATTTCTTAAAATTGGTATACTAACTAAGTTTTTCAAATCCAATTCAACAATTTGACAATTTCTCAAGTCTAATTCATCAGACTCATAAGGATTCAAATTTTTAGTTGCACCCATAAGCATTTTTCCAATGCAACCATGAGTTATTAAGAGAATATTACCTTCTTCTTTTACTAATCTATAAAGGATAATTTTTGCTCTTTCCATTAGTTGATCAAGGTCTTCACCGTTTTTAGGTCGCTTATGTTCAGCAATAAGTTTCTTTACATCAGATTTCTTCATACCTATCCATTCACCACTATTTACTTCTCTAAAAATTGGATCATAATTTATTTTTAGACCTGATTTTTTTGAAAAATATTGGGATAGTTCTTTACAACGTAAAGAATCACTTGAATAAACTTTAGTTATACCTAAAGACATTAATTTTTTAACGGCAATAATTATCTGAGACTTACCGACTTCAGATAATTCTCCTTTTAGAGGGTCTTCGATAATTTTTTCTCGATTGTTTATAGTTTCAGGATGCCTTATGATGAATAGTTTAGAGATCATCACTTATTGGCCTCATCCAATTTTCTGAAATGATCTTTATCTATTGGTTGAAGAACTCCAGTAAATAATTTTGTTATTTTCTCCACTTCTGTTTTAGTTTTGCCTTCTATTTCTACAAAGTCAACCGAAGCAGGTTCAAGTATTTTCATTATTCCTAATTCTGTTCCTTCAATATCCCAATATTCCCTAAGAGTTCTATTTTTTAGTATTCTTTTAAATCCAAGACTCTTTAGTATGAGTTCCATTTTTTCATGATCGCCTACTAAAACATTTATCTCAACTCTTTCCCAAACATCACTATCTGTTTCTTTCTTTCCTTTGAAAGTCAATTCAGAAACTCCTTTTTTTGTTCTTATCCTTAGTATATTTTCAGCAGTTTTCATAGTTTCGCCTTTTTTTCCATAATAACAATCAATAATTTCATAAGTTTCCTTAGGTTTGCCTTTTACTGCTTTCAACTTATCCCTTAGATCTTTCTCATTAGAATACTTCAGTTTAATCTCTATTTCCTTCATATTTGTCCAAGACTCCCATCATTTTTAACTCTTTTCGATGCTATTTTTTCTAAAACTAATATTCTAGTTTCTTCTTTGCTTCCATAAGCATTTACCCTTATTATCTCAGGTTTTGCTATCTGAAATTGAGCATATCTATCGAATAATTTTGTTAATTCGCCCATATTGTCTCTTGTATTAATCCCAGCACACATATAGGAATAGTCAAGACCTTCGTCTCTTTGAGAATGTATTCTTGCCAGAGAAGTCGCAGGTTCTACCATAAATAATAATGGTAAGTCGACTAAAGGTTGTAACCTTTCAAGTCTACTGCTTGTTTGTTGATAGAAACTAGCAGATAACTCCCCATCTTCATTATCAGCTCTTAACATTACTTCTCTGTCATAGGGTCCTCTATCCATTAAAACATAATCTGGATTTTTAGCTTGAGCTTCTGCTATCCTTTGTTCAAAATAGGAAGCCATTCTAAAGTGGAAATCTTCTAAACCGCTACAATCTTTGAAATTTATAGGGGCTCTAGTAATTACTTCACATTTTTGACCTTGAGATCCAAAATGAGCTTCAAGATTTCTTAATGTTGAAGTTTTTCCTGTTCTAGAAAGTCCAAATATTTCAATTGTAAGCATATATTTCCGCCTCCTTCTTATTAAAGTTACTAGAAATGAATTGATGAAGTAGAGGAGAATACTTTCTTATTTCATTTTGGAGCAAGCTTAGATCTTTGAAAGTATTGATATCTCCTTGAGTTTGTAACAATGCACATTCTCCTTTAGTATTTTTGATAAGATCTTTTACAGAATTTTCAGTACTCCATCTAACATTATAAAATATTTTATTTTTTTTACTACTTGATCCTATTAAGTAAACTCCCCCATTATATTCTGGGCCAAAAACATAATCGCGATTATCTAATAACTTAAAAGCTTCTAGAATAGTTGATTCAGTTATCGCAGGTACATCACTAGGAATTAAAACTACTTTATCATATTGAATTTTGAATCTTGAGAATAGAGAAGCGAATCTCTCACTTTGATCCAGTTCAAGCAACGAATTATCCATAACATAAGCATTAAGCCCTAGTTTTTGCTTTAATAATTGAGATTCTTCTTCGCTATTTACGACTACAATAAAATCATAATGTTTTGAATTGCTTATTTTATTTATTGTATCCTTAAAGCTACAAAGACTAACTAAAAATGCAAATAAAGTGTTGCTTTCTTTAGCAAGTCTAGTTTTTGATTTACCAAGTTGAGGTACCTTAGTATACAGAATTAGTAAATTATTACTCATCTTTGTCCCCAGTGGTTCTTACCTAATCCAGGTTGACTTTCTAAAAATCTTCTAGATTCTAACACTGCATCAAGAATAGATTCACTATCTTTTCTTTCTATTGCTTCTTTAAGAGGAATTTCATGGTCACTCATTTTACAAGCTTTAATTCCTAGTCTTGGCGTAACATAAATTTCGTTTGAATCATGACAACTTCTACAAACTTCTGGTCTTCCACAACCAACATCTATTACTACACCATTTGTTCCTTTGTAAGAATACCAGCTAACTGGAAGATAATCAGTTTGCCCTCTAAATGTACTTCCTCTTTCAGGTACGGAAATAGCTCCAAGTGCTTCAACTCTTTGTTTAATCACTCTCACATCTTGAACTAAAGGCACTTGATTGGAATGAATTGCCTCAAAATTTAGAAATTTAAACTTAAAACCATATTGAGCACATAAATCTAAAGTTCCTCTAAGGGACTCAAGATCGTCATTCATCCCTTTAACTGTAACGTGCTTCACCTCTACCTTTTTTGCTAAACCTTTTTCTGCCAAAGCTCTTAATCCATCTATTGCCTTTTCATATTGTGAAGCTCTTCCTCCAGTTATTTGTGCATATCTTTGAGGATCAGTATTGTGTAAAGAAACACCTACTTTTGTAAATTCTCCTAGGGCATCAGCTAATCCATCTTTTGCTAGAAGTATGCCATTAGTATGATAAAATCTATTTGGAACGCCGGATTGATTAGCTATTTGTACTATTTCTAGAGCTTTAGGGTGAGCAGTAGGATCTCCTCCAGAAAGAGAAAGATGTTCTAGACCGTAATTTCTAAGAGTCCCCACTAAATATCTAAAATCATCAGGTGCTATAGAAACTTGATTTCTAGAATCTCCAAGCCCTTCATTAGAACAAAAGAAACAAGCAAGATTACAATTATCGGTAATTGAGACTCTTAAAGGGAATCTTTCCAAAATATTTTCTACTTTTAGAACCATATTCTATTAATTCTAAAATTTTATATATATCTATGGTGTGTATAAACACACATTGTATAAATATGTGTACATAACCATAAATTTAAATAAAGAGGTTATTTTTATTTTTTATGAAAAGAAAAGTTGTAAAACATGGAGAAGGAACTCTTACAGTTTCTCTGCCTTCTGATTGGGTGAGAAATAATAATCTAAAACAAGGTCAATTAGTGAATGTCGAGCCTTCTCGTGGAAAGGTAATAATTTCTTTGGAAAACAAATCTTTCGAACCGGTAACAATTCCTCTGGAAAAAGGTGGAGAATGGTATATCGGTAGAATTATCAGACATTTGTATACTTCTGGCTTTGATGAAATTAACATAAAGTATGATTCTCCTAAACAATTGCCTCAAATTAGAGAAGACCTAAAACTTTTAACAGGACTCGAAATTGTAAAAAGCGATAACAATGTATGCACGTTGAAGTGTATGATCCATACACAAGATTCAGAATATGATCAAATAGTTAAGAAAATTATGTGGATTCTTCTTTCAAAACTAGATTATCTGCTTGAAGAAGGTGAAAAAGGTAATTTTGAAATGAGTTATGAAATAAAAGAATTGCATATCACATTATGCAGACTTTGTAATTTATGCAAACGTTTAATCAACAAAAGAGAGATATTTGATTCTGTACACTCAAAATATGCTTATGACTTCTTTAATGCAATTATTGAAATATCATTACTAATAAACTATTCATATGATCATCTTAGTTCACATAAAAATCCTAAATTGAGTGAAGCTGAAATTATTCTTTTGAAAGAAGTAAGAGATCATTACCATGGGCTATATAATGCAGTAATTAATGAAAAAAAAGAAAAGGTTCAAGAGTTCTTTGAAACAAGAAAGAATAAGTTTAGTAATAACTTAGACTTAATTAAGAAAGAAGACCCTGTAATAGTCCATTACTTTCTTATGATGCTTCGCACTCTAACTCCAATAGGAAATCATATAGCTATGCTTAATGTGGAAAAAGAAAGAAGGCTAGAGGCTGAGAAGTAAAGATGAAGTTGCTTAAAGAATTAAAAGACGAGAATTTTTCTGATAATGGTTCAAATGTAAAACTCAGAGAGGCTTCAAGAGCGGTACTTTTTGATAAAGATGGTTTAGTTCCTATTTTATTTGTTTCAAAAAACAATTATCACAAGCTCCCTGGTGGGGGAATTGATGAAGATGAAACTAAAGAAGAAGCATTAGTAAGAGAGGTTCTTGAAGAGGTAGGGAGTGAAATTAAGATAGAATCTGAGATAGGTAAAATTATTGAATATCGTTCTAAAAATAATTTTAATTGGGGTAGTGATCAAAAACAAATATCTTATTGTTATTTAGGTAAAATTCTTTCTAAAGGCAAACCTAAGTTTACAGAGTCCGAATTAATTGAAGAATTTGAATTAATTTGGCTAACTTTAGAGAAAGCTATTGAAACTTTTGAAAATGATCATCCCAACAATTTTGAAGGTAAGTTTATTAGAGATAGAGATTTAATATTTTTAAAAGTAGCACAAAAGATGATCTGATAAATTTGTCAAATAATCAACTGTCGCGAGCTAATTTTTTTCGCGCGCTGGACGTACCCCGAGCCCGGCAACGCGATCAGCAGGACCCCCATAGCAACTCAAGACGGCCCCGCCTGAACCCGCATCGAACCTCGCGACAGTTCCATTGCTAGGATTCCAAAAGTACAAAGTTTGAGTTCTAGAATTCTTGGTAGGCAATCCTTGATTATTAGCAGACTGTAAATCTATATAATCGTTATCCATAAGATGAGGTTGTCTTACTTCAGTATTACTAGGAACTAAATCTGTACCTGTTAATTTGTGACCATAATGAATAGATAAAACTCCTCCTTGCTCAATAAATTTAGCGTCTAACCATTCCGCTCTCCAAGGTTCTCTCACTTGAACAATTTCATTGTAAACTTTCTTAATTACTTCTAGATCAAGAGGTTTTGCATTACCATCATAAAGAACTTTTTTATTTTTTTTACTTTTACCTGAAAAAGCTTCTCTCATGTCAATAAGGAAATCTAGTCCTTGTCTTGGATTTAGAGTAAGATTACCTAAAGATGCATTTATTTTAAGAGCTTCTTCCCAATTAATATTTCCAATATATTCATTTCCATCTTTGTCTCGAGCAGTATTTTGAACAGTATAGCCTAATGCCTGAGCAACGCTTTCAACTTGAGGCGTCAAACCTAAGCGATGCATAGAAACCATCAAATCTGGATAAGAGTAAGCCCCATGGGTTCTTCCTTCTAAGACTATCCAATTTTCTGGATCAGTTATAACTGTTGTAGGTTGAATTACTTTTGAAGGGGCAGGAGTAGTTGGAACATTTTTAGATTTAACATTCTTACCACTTTGTAACGCTCTCTCTAAAGCACCTTCAACAAGTTTACCAAGCCATCTATCTGGAATTTCTATGCTCATTGTAAACAAATTCCTCCTCTAATCTGAAATTTGTGCACTTGAAAATTTTTGATTTTCATTGGTGTGTGAACCTCCTGTAAGTTTCATTTGTAGCTTCGACCATTAATTTTGAAAGGTCTTCTCCTTTACGAACATAAAATACAGGTCTGCCCCAACGTTTTAAATCATCTGTAAAAGATGTCCTGTTTCCAATTTGTATATGTGCATAATGATTAGCTTCAAGTAAAGGTTTAATTGCATCTTTTTCAGTATTCCAATTAGCAATTTCTCCATCTGAAATAGATAAGACAAAACTTTCTCTTCCATCCAATGCTGTTTTAAGCGCACCAGCATCAATGTTAGTGCTTCCCCAGTCCGGATTTAAAGCATGTCTTCTTACTTCATCTAATCTCATAAAGTCTCCTTCCTTATAACGAGTTTGAGAAGAAAATAATGAAACTCCATGCTTAATATATTGTGCAATACCTTGCTGTTGCAAGAAATTTTCAATACCGTAGAAACCTAACAAAGCAAAATGATACTTACTGCGGTCTCCCCATGGAATAAAATTAGTTGCTCCTACATTTCTCGACCCGTCTGGAGCGTCTTTCATACTAGATGAATTGTCTAACATTACAAGTTTAAAGTCAGGAAACCCTTTACGTTGCATTTTACTTCTAGCAGAAATAACTAAAGGATGTTGGGGATAAGCGTGAACTAATTCATCTGGGCCAGCCAATATTTTTGAAGGTTTAATGCGTGTAGGATCATCTGTTTCAGCATCGAACGGTCTGTAAGTTAAAGGTGCAATTTGTAATGCTTGTTCGCGCGTTATTGATTCTACTTTAACAGGAATACCCCTAGCAAGACTGCGATAAAGTGCATCAAGCTGTTCAAAACTTGTGAAATTTGGAGAATGGTTATCTCCTGATTTATATCTTCCAAGAGCAACTTCTTCTTTTCCTTCACGAGTGCCCATTTTTTGTTCAATACCGTGTCCAGCTTGAGGTCTTTGACCTTCACTACTTTGTGGATTTCCATCTTGCGAATAAGCAGATAACCTCTCTGTTGGAGGTTGTTCCAATAATTCTGCTAGATTTCTTGCGAAAGCTGTTGCCATAGAAGGCCAACGCTGTTTATCAAATAAAGGAGTAGTATCTGGAATTTTTTCTGTTAAACTTAATTCGTTAATTACTTTTTTAACAGCCTCATCGATCTTAGGATTTGCAACATAATTTCTTTTCAATAATGCCTTGTCAACATTATCACCCCATAAATGCATATTAAGTTGAACAAATGCTTGATAAAATGGAGTAAAACCTGGCTGGCCCTTTTCTTTACAAGATAATCCCTCATTATCCCAAAATAATACTTGACCAGAAAAGTCTTTATTCCATTCGTAAACACGAGGATTAATCATAGTATCCATAAAAGCATTAGCCACATATCCAGCCTGATATTGCTTGTCTTTCGGCAATCCAATCTTCACAGCTTCAGTAATTTTATCAGAATTATATAAATCAGTTGGACAACCTCTGTCAGAACCAAAAGGAAGAGACCAGTGTGCAAACTCATGCAATGCCACATGAGTAACTAAAGTTTCCAAACTATCTCCTATTTTTTTAACTCTTGCAAAAGCTTTTTGTCTTCTATCCTTAACTGGCTCAAAGCCTTTTCTAAGATTTATTTCAACGCTCCAATTATTTGGGTCAATATGTGCATCAACGTTTTGATCTTGAGTGTCATATTCATCTATTTTAATCGTACCGCCCACTAACCCAACTTCATTTTTCTTTTGACTCAGTTTTTGTCTTAATGATATTAAATTAGCCATTTGTTTCTCCTAAATTTTCGCGCGCGCTGGACGTACCCCGAGCTCGGCAACGCGATAAGCAGGACCCTCATTGCAATCCAAGTAGGCCCTGCCCGAATCCGCATCGAACCTCGCGACTCTGCCATCTACAGGTTGCCAATAATACAATCCCCCATCAGGATTATCTTCAGCTGGAAGTCCATGTTTAGTTGCAGACATTCTCCAATTGTCTAGATTAATTCCAGGAGTTTTATTGCTAGCAAGATAAGGCTCAAGAGGTTCAGTCACTTCAGTAAGAACTCCTTGAGGGTCAGCAGTATGATAAGTGATATGCATTGCATTTTTATTAACTAAACCTACCCATTTCTTTCCGACAGCTTGCATACTAAATTTAGCATCGAGCCATTCTGAACGCCAAGGATCACGTACTTCAGTAATTTCTTCATATAATCCATTTAAGCGAGATAATTGAATACTATTTCCATCTCCATCAAATGCACGCCCTGAACGAAGTAATTTAAGAAAATCAACAAACTGCCTTATGTTTAACATATATGCTCCATCTGATTTAAGTGAATCCCATGATTCGCTCCAATTCTCGCCTAGATGTGATCTTTGCATAGAAACTAAAGTATCTCCATAAGCATAATCTCCATGAGTTTGAGATGGGAGAATGATATAATCTGCTCTGTTCAGACCCATATTATTTGCAGGAAGAATTGAAGCGGGTGCTGATGGAGTAACTATTGGTGGAGCTGGATTAGGATTTTTTAAAGCTCTTTCTAATGCACCTTCAACAGGTTTACCAAGCCATCTATCTGGAATTTCTATACTCATTTTTATTTCCCTTCTTTGGCTAAAGCATCAAGTGTATCGCGCATAAACTCCCAACGCCCAGTAAATGAATTCATTATTTTTGCTTCTCTTTTTCCTTTTCTTACCATATCTATTCCACTCATAATATCTCCTTCTTTTTGAGCAAATTGAAGTAGTGTGGTAGCAATTAAAGCATCCATAGCTGCATATCTATCTCCATCATAAACATTTTTTACCATTGCTTCATTCAATACTCCAGAATGTGTAGATACTAATTTGTATGCCTGCATCATAGAGTTTAATGCTCCTTGCGCAATTACATCAGGAGTTGCTCCTCTTTCTAAAGCAATATCGTCAAGAGATTGTGAAAGTCTAATTATTGATTTTGCAGCTCTAGGTGAAATTGGCAAAACTAATGCCTCGTCTGAGCCTCTCTGATTATTTTGGATATTATTTGGCCATGCTTCTTTCATTTTTCTTTTACTTGCACCGTTATTGCAATAATCTAATCCATGCAATAGATAGTTTGCTACAACTAATTTTGCAAATGGAACGGGTTGCGCAGTAATGCGAGTATTTCTATTACGAAGAGCATGACCAGTTTCGGCAGATAATTCTCCAAATTCAACACGAGGGTTAGTATTGCCTGCTAGAATGCTCATTGTATCAGAAGGACTAGGAAAATAATGATCTACGTCAACTGTAACGTGCATTCTATCTTTGATTGCTCTACCTAAATCATTTGCAGATTCAGTAAATTGCTGACCAATGTTACCAGTAGCTATGCCTACAGAATATATATCTGAACTTATAGTTGCACCCTCCGTTCTAAGGCTATCTACCGTACCAAAATCAATTCCAAAAGGCAAAACTGTTCTTTTACCATCTTGATAGGTAGCAACTAAATTTTTACCAATAGGATAAGCTCTTCCAGCAATTTCAATAAATCCATCAAACAAGTTGAAAAGCTGTGCTCTAACCGCAGGTACGCAATTAGGCAGTTCGTCAACTACAATTAAGTTAGCTCCTACTTTTGATGTTAATTCGCGAATATTGTCTGTTGAACCAGCGATTGCTTCAAGACCTTTTCTTACAGTTTGAGCTTGAGCATCAGTTAATCTTTGATAAGCCATTATACCCCTTTCATCAAATTTAGGATAATGCCATTCAACTTTTCCAGAATCCGGATTAATTATAGGTTCAAGATTATATGCTGGTTTTTGATGGAGTTTTCCCAGATTAATTTGCTGGAAAAGTTCACGAGTATCCATATCGTTTCTACCTAAAACGAATAAGCTATGATCTGGAAAGTAACCCATAGCGTCTTTTGCTAATTGAGTTTTACCTGCACCAGTATCTCCTTGCAAAAATAGATTAAGTCTTCCAGCAAGACATGCGTCTACAACATCATGCATGTATAAAGGTACGCCGTGCAGATCAGCTACTTGTGTAGAGTTCTTATAAATCCTTGACATTTTCTTCTACCTCCTTAAGAATGTTAATTCTAACCTCTACAATAGTTTGAGGTTTTAGATCATGCTGTAAAAATTGAGGTATAACTATAACTGATTGTTTGCCGTGTTTGGCTATCTTCTTCGTAAGCGTATAGCTTTTTTGTGTTTTTTCAGTCATTTTGTATGTGTTTTATACATATTTTCTTAATATTCACCCCAGAAATACGTATTTAAACCTTTCTACTAATGTCACTTTAGAATTACACTACTCTGCTTTTGTAGCTTTATCTTTTCTAATCTATCAAGAGCCCTTTTTCTGAATTTATATGTATTTGCCCATTGAGCATAACCAAACCACCCTTGAAGTTGCTCAATAAATCCTTTATGAGAAATAATATCTGATTCATACCATTTCAGCCTTTTTTCAAAAGAATGAGTAAATTTTCTAATATTTCTCTTTCTTAACCTTTTATTATGGTAAAATATCCTATAACCTACAAAAGTAATTCCTTTACAAAGAGGAATAACCTGTGATTTATCAGGATGTAAAGAAATTTTAAGGTTAGTTGTAATAAACTCCTCAATCATATCTTTGTAAACTTCTAATAATCTTTTACGTTTATGCAATATTACAAAATCATCAACATATCTAATATAATACCTAGCTTTAAGACGATGTTTGACAAAATAATCTAATTCGCTCAAATAAACGTTTGCAAGAAATTGAGATGTATAATTTCCTAAAGGCATGCCTTTACCTTCAAGTTCAAATTCAAAGTTTTCTAGAATTTGTTTAACAAGCCACATTATTTTTTGATCTGCTATTTTCTTTTTGATAAGATTTAAGAGAACTTCATGATCTACTGTGTCAAAATATTTTTTAATATCTGCCTTAAGACAATAGCCTTGTATGAAATTATTTTTAGTGACTTCGGGGGGGGGGGGGGGGGGGGGGGGGGGGGGGGGGGGGGGGGGGGGGGGGGGG
>ERZ1292623.203-Hain-H51-01um-R1-203-length-67169-cov-9_pt1 | contig 50797 bp, 33 predicted proteins | sample MGYA00564398_ERZ1292623 | MGnify/ENA primary metagenome ERZ1292623 (study PRJEB36523, sample SAMEA6512633) | groundwater metagenome | collected 2019-01-07 | study: AquaDiva: Metagenomics assemblies of 32 groundwater samples
TACGTGCCGTTCTCGCCCGCGGGCTTGAGGCCCAGGCGCTTGAACTCGGCGGCGATGTACTCCGTGCCTTTGTAGTTACCCGGCTCGCCGATGCGGCGGCCCGCCATGGAATCGTCCGCGAGTTGATACAGCCGCGTGCGCAAGTCATTGGCCGTGATGGCCGGCACGGTGGGGCGCGGTGCCCAAGTGGCAGGACCCTCATCGGGCCACACCGGCTTCTCGGTGGTGCGCACCATCGTCGCTGACTTCCTGGTGTCGGGTCGCGCCGCCTTTGCCTGCGCGGACAAGATTGCCGGCGCGAGGGCCACGCCGACGGCACAGAGGAGGGTGAAGCGGGTCACGGTGTCTCCGGAGGGGATGCTGGAAAAAGTTAGTCGGCGCGCAGGGCGATCACGGGGTCAACAGCTGCCGAGCGACGCGCCGGGACGATACTCGCCAGCACGCCAATCACGCCGACTGCGAGTGCCGCAGTGGCATAGGCGGTGACGTCACGCGGCGAGGTTTCGTACAACATGTCAGCGACCCAGCGCGAACCGGCCAGCGCCGTCAGCGCGCCGATCAACAGGCCAGCAAGAACGGCCGCGCCCGACTGGACCACCACGAGTCGCACGATGTCACGCTGCTGCGCACCGAGCGCCATGCGAACGCCAATCTCGCGGGTGCGCTGTGAGACCCAGTAGGCAAGCACGCCGTAGAGGCCAATGGCCGCGATGAGCAGCGCGACGCCGCCATAGATGGAGAACATCGTCGCGCCCAGCCGCCACGTCCGCAACTGACCGCCCACCATGCTCGAGAACAGCGAGATGTTCACGAATGGCATGTTTGGCGCGAGGCTCTGCACTTCGCGACGCACCGCGGGAACGAGCAGCTCCGGGTCACCCGTTGTGCGGAAGATCAGCGCCGACGCTGGGCCCATCGACGGGTGCGCAAGCGGGACATAGAGCATTGCGCGATCGTCCCGGATCACGGAGAACAACACGATATTCTGGACCACGCCGACTACCGTCGAACACGCAGTGTCGCGGCCGTACTTGATGCACTTCCCGATCGGATCCGAATCTGGCCAGTAGGCCTTGGCGACGATTTCGTTCACGAGGGTCACGTGCGAATTGGTCTCTGCCTCAGCACGCGTGAACACTCGGCCGCGCACCACGCGGGCTCCGATTGTCGTGAAGTAGTCCGACATGACGCCGGCCTGGTAGGGCCCGCCACCGGGAAAGTTGGGAAGCTTCGCGATCCCTGGCACTGAATAGCCGCGCGCGGTGCCGGATCGGAATGGCACAGTACCGGTCAACAGCGTCGCGTTGGTCACACCCGGCAGCCGCGAGACACGTTCGGCGGCAGAACGGAACAACTCCGCCGTCTGCGCCGGTTGAAAGCCGAAACGCTGAAGGTTCATCGTCACCATCGCCGTGTGTTCGCGATCGACGCCGATGTCTCTGCCGGCCACATTGCGCAAGCTCTTCACGAAGAGGCCTGCGCCAATCACCAGGAGCACGGACAAGGCTGTCTGCAGCACGAGCAGGCCGAAGCGCACCTTGTTCTGTCCGCCGGCAAATCCGCGACCGCTCTCCTTGAGTGACTCGAAGACGGACGTGCGGGCCGCCTGGAGCGCAGGCACCAAGCCACCGGCCAGCGTGCAGAGGATTGTCACGCCGAGCGTGAAGCCGAGGATCCGCAGGTCGAATACGGCGCTTCCCTGCAACTCGCTTGAGGACAGAAGCGACGCACGCACGATGCCGCTGCCCCATGCCGTAATGCCCAGGCCAACGATGGCCGCCGCGCCCGCCAGGAGCGCGGCCTCGGTGAGTAGCTGACGCACGAGTCGCGCACTGCCAACACCCATTGCGAGCCGCACTGCAATCTCACGCCGACGTTCCAGCGTCCGTGCAATGAGGATGTTGGCAACGTTGGCGCACGCGATGAGCAGCACAATCACCGACACGCCCATGAGCCACAGCGATACCTTGGCCTGCGCGTTCACGCCGTTCAGGGTGCGCGCCCCGGCGATTGAGCTGAGCATCACGACGCTTGTCGAATCGCGTGTGTTGTTGGGCCAATTCCGCAAGTCGGCGCGATATGCCGCGGTTGCGGCAGCGTCGGCGGCCTCGCCGGTCACGCCCGGTTTGAGTCGCGCAATGGCCTTGACCCAGAATGAATTGGAAGCGCTGTACCACTCCGGGCCGATCTGGTCCGGGGCAACGGCGCTGATCGGAACGAACAGGTCGGTGCGATCATCCACTCCGATGAAGTCGGGCGGCGCCACGCCAATCACAATGAACGGCTTGCCTTCGAGCTGAAGAACACGGCCCACGACGTCCTCCGCCTCGCCCATGCGGTTTTTCCAGAAGTCATGGCTGAGAACGGTGACACTGGCCCCGCGCGGAATACTGTCCTCGCCGGGCGCAAAGAACCGTCCCATCGCGGGGCGAACGCCAAGCAGCCTGAAATAGTTGCCCGTCGCGACGGTCGCCTGGACTGAGGAAGCGTCAGTACCCGCACCGAGCGTCCAGGCGTTCCCGCTGACTCCGGCGACGGCTTCGAACGCCGGCACGGACTGCATTGCGGTGATCACGCGGTAGGTTGTGGTGCCTCCTCCGGTGATCTTGCCCTTCGAGACCTCGGCGAAGTTGATGCGGCGCACGCTCCCGGGCGACGCGACGCCCGCTGGTGGCCGCAGCAGCAGGCGGTCGACAATCCCGAACATGATGGAGTTGGCCGCGATCGCCAGCGAAAGCGAGAACGTGGTGGTCGCGACGAGGGCCGGTCGCCGCGCCAGTCCGCGGGCCGCGTAGCGGACGTCCTGAGCGAACGACATCAAGCTCTCGCGCGTCACGGAGTCTCCGGAAAGACAGGAGGTGAATTCTGCCAAGACTGAACCCTATCCGCCATGAGCAGCCGGCCTCTATCGCCGCACAACACGCGGCACTACCACGCGATCGAGCGACTCGGACGGACCCATCGGCATCGTCAGCGCAATGCCGGCGGCTGTCTGTGCGACGTCAACGCGCGATCCGTCGCTGAACATGTTGGCGCTGACCACTTGGGCGCCGAAGTCAGGCAGCGCGAGTGTGCGGTCCGGCCAGCCGAGCAGATGGACGAAGACGGTGTCGCCTCGCTGCGTCGTGGCGCCCCAGGCGCGCGGCGCTACAGGGCCGGCGCAAGTTCCATATCCGGCGCGAGTTCCATATATGGAAGTGCCGTTCACGATCCGCGGCCTTGGTATCGGGTCGTGCCGGCTTGTTCTGGGTCGACGCGGATGCAGCGAGTGATATGACGAGAACGGCTGAAACGGCGATGCGATTCACGGCAAAGCTCCGGAAGGAAGATCCACGCTGTGAATACGTGCAAGGGTGGTACTCGCGTTGGCAGTCTCTCTTACTTGCTCCACGGCGGCACCACGTTGTTGCTGCGCGCGTAGGCGATCAGTTGGCCAAGGTGCTCGTGCAAGTGGGTCACGGTGAGCACCATTGCGCGCAGACGGCTCCAGTCCTGCCCAAAGAACTTGACGGTGTCGGCGAGATTGGCGTCGGTCGTCAGGCCCATGGCTTGGTGCAGGTGCACGAACGAGGCTTGCAGTTCCGCGATCGCTTGGTCCTTGGTAAGCGCCTGCTTTTCGAACGTTTCCACCGACTTCATGTCGGTCGCGCTGATCTTGCTCACCGCCGGCGCCGGCTCGCCCATCATGATGGGGATCAGGTAGTTGTCCGATGCCACGTGGAGGAGCACTTCCTTCACCGAACGGGCGCCGGTGCCAGGGCGCCAATCGTACGCGGCTTCGGGGATTGCCTTGGCGAGGTCGATGAACTTCTGCTGTACCTGGTTCACATCGCGATGCATTTCGCCCATGACGCTCTGCGCGGATGCAGCGGCTGGGACGACGGTGAGAAGCGAGCAGGCGAGGAAGAGGACGCGGGTTTGCATGGGGACGCTCCGGAAGGCGAGTGCGACTCTGATGACTGCGAGGGTGAATTGTGGATCAGGCCGGTTACGGTGTCCAGCCTTGACATGGCGAAGCCGAATGTTCCCTCCGCCGACGGCCAGGGCCGCCGCGTGAACTGCGGCGGTTGCGCAATGACTGGCACCAAGCGAAGGCGCACAAGTTCCTTCGCTGCGCTCAGGATGACGGCCTCAGGGTACCGGACGCGGCGTCGGCGGATCGCGCGGGTCCTTGTTGGCGTCCTTCACCAGGAACGGCACGCCGTCCGTCATCCACTTTGGAGCCGGCATGCCCTTCAGGTAGTGATCGAAGAACTGGAAGTACCGGATCGTGAGATCCTTCCGGTTCGCCAAGCCGCGCAGTCCGTGACCCTCGTTGGGGTACGCCAGCATGAACGCTTCTTTCTTGTTGAAGCGCAGGGCCTGGTAGAAGTTCATGCCCTCCTGGAACGACACCGTCGGGTCCGCCGTGCCATGCATGATCAAGACCGGCTGCGACACTTCGGGCGCATGCGTCAGCGCCGACTCGAACCGATATACCTCGGGTTTTTCCCACGGCGAGAAGCCCCAGCGGCCCTGGCTTTCCATGTAGTACTCGAACGCGTTGTCGCCGCTGCCGGCATTCACCTGGTATGACCAGCCCCAGCTCTGCGAGAAGTCCGTCGTGAGGTCGGTGACACCCGCGCCCATGCCAACCGCGGCGAACAACTTGGACTGCGTGGCGATAAACGCGGCGCCTTCGCCGCCGTAGCTGTGCCCGTGCACCGCGATGCGCTTGGGATCCACGTACCCCATCTCGATCACCTTCTTCGTCGCCGCCTCAACCGCCTCGAGTTGGTCGCTGTGCGACTGTCCCGTGCGGTAGTACACGTCCGGAAGCATCGTGAGATACCCCTTGCTCACTGCCTCCGTGGGAATCGAGCCCATGCCCGTCACGAAGTTGGGTGACGGATAGCGGTGCATGTTCTGCGAGTTCTTCTCGTAGAACGTCACGATCATCGGGCGCTTCTCGCCTTCCTTGTAATCGTCAGGAAGGGCGAGGATACCCTGCGAGCGCTTGCCGTCCTTGAGCGTGAAATCGAACAGGACGCGCCGGCCCCAGCTGTATTCGGCCTGCTGCGGATTGACGTTGGTGAGCTTCTTCGAATCGCCGAACGCCGCGCCGGACACGCGCAGGTCCGGAAACTCCGCGAAGGTCTGACGCGAGAGCAGGTACTTGTCCGCCCGGAGCGCCCGATCCGGCGTGCCGTAGATCGCGTCGTCGTACACGATGGGCTTGAGCGTATTGCCGCTCAGTTCGTAGAAGCCCGCCTTCTTGGTCCACTGGCCGTACGCCGAGAGCGTGAGCGGTTTGGTGAGATCAAAGACGCGACGATCGCGATCGGCGCGGGGGGCCATCGGATCAACCGGCGCGGTGCGCACGAGGCGCAATTCCATTTCGGACTTCGCGCCTTCGCCGTTGGTCAGGTTCTTCGCCGCCCCACTGTTGTATGGCAGGTACCACAGGTCGTAGCGGGCGCGGACGATTACGCCCTTGCCGTCCTTGCTGTAGCCCTGCACCCCGTACGACGGTTTGCCGCCGGGATAGTCGAACTCGGTGTTCACGAAGTTCGGCGCTCCGGTCGGGGTGAGCGCCCTGGAGACGCCGGCGTCCAGATCGTAGTCATGGAAGGCATTGTCCTTCCAATAGGTGTAGTGCTTGCCGTCAGGCGAGATGCCGTAGGAGATCGAAGCGGTCGAGAGCGAAACAAGCATCCCCTTGGCAATCAGCGTGCGCTCGCCGGTGGCCGTATTGACGCGGTAAACATCGGCCTTGGTGCCACCGTAGTCGGCCACGTAGCCACGAATGTCGCGGCCCACGGCCCAGCGGCCATCCGGGGCGATGTCGATCTCCTTCATCGTCGTGTCCGCCAACAAGAGGTACTTCGACGCGCTCACGTCGAACGCCTGGCGATAGGTGTAGTTGCGATCCTGATCGGCGCGGATCATCTGCAGCGACTGGATGCGCTCGTCCTGCGTGCGCCACACGTCCACGTCCGGCACCGAGTCCGTGCTGCGGCGGCGGCCGGTGTCAGGTGCGGCGGTCTGCTTGATCAGGCCGAAGAAGACGCGCTGGTTGTCGTCGCTGAATGACAGCGGCGCGCGGTCCGAGACCACCCAACCCTTGGGCAGTGCAGTCGTCGCCGCCGAATCGAGCTTGGCGACTGTCAGCGTCGCCGCCAGCACGTTGGGGAAGACGAGGAGCGCGTTGTCCTTCTCTCGCATGCGCGGAACGTCCTTGGCCTTGAGCACGGCGACGGCCGTGCCGGCATCGTTCCACGCGAGCCGGTTATACGTCTTGGCCTCGTTGTCGAGGGCCATCGTGCGCCCGTTCGGCAAATCCACGACGAACAGGCCGTTGCCGTCCTTCACGGTCGCGTCCACGGTGTACGCCAACATGCTGCCGTTGCGATTGAATTCGGCCGTGCCCACGCTGCCCAGGAACTGGCTGCGCGAGGTGGCGAGCGTGTGAAGCAACGCGTCTGTCGCGCGAACTGTGTTACCGGCGGCGCCTGCACCGCCGCCGAATCCGCCCGGACCTCCCGGCGGACCGCCGCCGCCTTGGGCACCCGCTCCGCCCGCGACCCCGGCCGGCGTCGGTGGACGCCGCCGCAGGAGCAGGTGCGATGCCGTAGGCGAGAACATCGCCGTCGCGATGTCCTGCCACGACTGGACTTTGCCCGTGGCGAGTTCGCGGAGTTCCGTCTTGCGGGTCGGTTGCGCCGGCGTGCCGCCGCGAGCGCGGTTGGCTGTGTCCGCTGGGGCCGCTGGGGCCGCTGGGGCCGCGGTGTCAGCCGGCGCTCCCGGAGCGCCTGCCGCCGGACGGGCGCCGGGGCGTGGAGCGGGTGTCTCGATCTGGTAGACGATCCACTTGGAGTCGGACGAGAACTGCGCGTTCGTGGCGTCCGGAATCGCGATGTCCTCATTGGTGGCGAGGTTCACGATGTGGAGCACCGGCTTGGCGTCCGGCGTCACGACGTTGGTGAAGCGCACGCCGTAGGACACCCACTTGCCGTCGGGCGAGATCCGCGACGCGTCGATGGCGCGCCACTTGGAGTATTCGTCGACTGTGAGGACCTTCTTCCCGTTGGGAGTGGGTGCCGCCTGCGCGGCACCGCGATCCTGAGCGGCGGCCGAGGCGGCGAAGACCAGCAAGGTGAACGCAGTGGCGACTCGTGTGGCGTGGTTCACGTCTGAACTCCGGCGTAGGTTTTGGACCTTGGAATCTGCGCTCGTGAGGCGAGGTGGCGCCACCGCAGTCATCGCGGTTGCGGACCCATCGCGTCACATCCAGGCAGCGGTGCGCAAACGCCGTTTCTCATCGAAGGAACGCTGTCTGGCGATTGCCGACAGCAACAACATACGGACAGCAGTTACGGCGTTGGCCGAGCTCGAGGAATGGGCTCGCCAAGCTTGGCTTCGCGCCGCGCGTACTCGGCCGCAGCCCCGTGGGTCGCCCACCAGACCTTGCCTGCTCCCTTGGCCTCGATGTGCGCGATGAGCAGTTCCAGCGCGACGATTCGTGAGCGGTGCCCGGACACGTGCGGATGCATGGTGAGCACGAACATCGTGCCCTCATCGAGCGCTTTGTCGAACTCGTCCATCCAGACCTTGGCAACGTCGCGCGGGTTCATGTAGCTCTGGCCGCGCGGGTCAAAGAGCGGCGCGTCGTCCAGGATCCACTCGACCGGAATCTCCACCAGGCCCGTGGGCTGACCGTTCTGCATCAGTTCGTACGGGCTGTCGTCCGCCATGAGCGAGCTCTCGTACCGGAACCCCATGTCGCGCAGGATGTTCAGCGTGTTGGGGCTGAAGTTCCAGCTTGGCGCGCGGTACCCGGTTGGTTTGGTGCCCGTCAGCCGCGTGAGCTCGGCGACGGCCTTGGCCACGAGCGCGCGTTCGGCCGAGTCCGGGAGCGTCATGTTCATCTCGTGGATCCAGCCGTGGACAGCGAACTCGTGCCGCCCACTCTTCTTTATGGTAGTGGCCATTCCCGGCGTGATGGCGAGACTCACCGACGGGACAAAAAACGTGGCCGGGATCCGGTGGGTATCGAGCAGCCTGACGATGCGGTCCAGGCCCACACGCGCGCCGTACTGCATCTGTGACAGGTGGCCCACCGTCGGTTCGCCGTACCGCAGCGAAATGGTCTCGTTATCGGCGTCGAACGAGAGCAACACCGCGACCCTCGCCCCGCCCGGCCAAGCGGCCGGCTTGAGTGAGCGGCCAGCGCGAACCGCGTTCACCACGGTCATCGCGCTGTCCTGCGTCCACTGCCATCCGGGTTTCACGGCCGGCGATTGGGTCAAGACCTGGGCGGACAACGCGTGTGCGCTGAGCAGGATCGACACGGAAAGGATTCGCATAGCGGGCGCCTGGGGTGAGAAGGACGGTGTCCGAAAATGCGGCTCGTGGCGCCCGCCGCAACTGTATGGGCGGGTCCCCGAGGTCCAGCACTAATGAGGAGCTGGCCGTATTTTCATGAGTGGCCCGCCCGAACCGCGGCGGACGCCGTTGCCTGACGCCTGTTCTCCAGGATTCCGATTGCGATCCATTGTCATACCCGCTGCGATAGCAGCGTTCGTGGTACCGTTCGCGCCGGCAGCAACCTGGGCACAAGGCGCCCTTGATCCTCAGAAGATCGGCGCCCTGACGCCGCGCTCCGCGCACGCCATGGCGCCGGTGGTTCACGCCGTGCGCACCAGCGCCGCCATCGCCATTGATGCCCGCCTGAACGAAGCCGTGTGGGCCAGCGTTCCCGCCTCCCGCGATTTCACCCAGATGGACCCGTCGGAAGGCGAGCCCGCCAGCGAGGAAACGCGCGTTCGCATTCTGTACGACGAGCGGAACATTTACGTGGGGGCGCGCCTTTCGGACACGGGCGCCATCAACTCGCGTCTGGGCCGCCGTGACTCCGATCTGCCGGACTCGGACTGGTTCGGCATCTCCTTCGACGCCTACCATGACCACCAGACCGCCGCGCGCTTCGCCGTGAACCCGGCCGGCGTTGTGGGTGATCGCATCGTCGTTGGCAGCCTGGGCTTTGGTGGCGACGCCTCGTGGGATCCTGTGTGGGAGGTGAAGACCGAAGTCGACGCCGGCGGCTGGACCGTGGAAATGCGAATCCCGCTCTCGCAACTCCGATTCGGCCGTGAGGACGTGCAGACGTGGGGCATCCAGATCGATCGCCGCATCGGACGGAAGAACGAATTCGTCGTACTCTCGTACACACCGCGCAATGAACGGCCCGGCGTGGCACGGTACGCGCACCTGGAAGGCATCTCGGGCGTGAAGCCGCCGCGTCAGCAGATCGAGTTCCTGCCCTACGGCTTGGGCAAGGCGGACTTCACCGCCGCGCCACAGAATTCGTCGGCCAGCTTCGCCAACCCGTACCGCGACGGCTCGCTCAGCGCGGGCGGCGCTGGCCTCGACATCAAATACCGTCCCACGTCCAACGTCACGATCGACGCGGCCGTAAACCCGGACTTCGGCCAGGTGGAGGTTGACCCGGCCGTCATCAACCTGTCCGCGTTCGAGACGCGGTTTCAGGAGAAACGGCCGTTCTTCGTGGAGGGCTCTGAGCTGTTCCGTTTCGGCGGCGGTGACGGCGGCGGCGGGCCGGGTGGCGGGCCAGGTGGCGGACCGGGCGGCGGGCCAGGTGGCGGACCGGGCGGCGGGCCTGGGGGTGGCGGCGGTGGGGGCTTCGGAGGCGGAGGTGGGCCAGCGTCCATTCTGTACTCGCGGCGCGTGGGCCGGAGTCCGCAGGTCTCGGTGCCGGGTGACGCCGTGTATTCGAACGTGCCGCAGACCGCGACGATCCTCGGCGCAGCCAAGCTCACCACGCGCACGGCGAATGGCTGGTCCGTTGGAGTCATGGAAGCAGTCACGCAGCGCGAGTTGGCCACGATCGTGGACTCGGCACGCATCGAGCGACGCGCACAGGTCGAGCCCCTGACGAACTACTTCGCGGCGCGCGTCCGGCGGGATTTCCGGTCCGGCCAGTCCGCTGTTGGCGTCATCGGAACGTCCGTCAATCGCGAACTCGGAGACTCCATCGCCGCGCTCAAGCTCCGGTCGGCCGCCTACACTGGTGGCGTCGACTTCCGACACGAGTGGAACGATCGCGCCTGGTCATTCAACGGGTACGCCGCCGGCAGCTACATCCGCGGCCGACCGGAGGTCATGATCTCGGCGCAACGATCGTCGTCGCGCTACTTCCAGCGCCCCGATGCGGACTACGTCGAGGTGGACAGCCAGGCCACCGACATGGCCGGCTATTCGGGACGCTTCGACATCGGCAAGCGCGCGGGCACCTGGCGCGGCAATGTCGCGGTCAGCGCTACGAGCCCGCGCTACGAGGTGAACGATCTCGGGTTCCAGACGTCCGCCGACCGGGTCGCGCTGGACATCAATCTCAATTACGAGCAAAACAAGCCCACCCTGTTGCTGCGTCGCTGGTCGCTGCGCGGCGGCCCGGACCTGAGTTGGAACTACGGCTGGGAGCCGGTGGGCAAGTCCGTGGGCATCAACGGCAACGGACAGTTTCACAACTTCTGGAACTTCGGTTACAACTTCTCGCGCGACATGGGCTCACTGGACGACCGGTTGACGCGCGGCGGCGTGCTGGCGGCCAACCCGGCCGGCCAATCAGGATCGGTGAACCTTTCCACCGACTCGCGGCGCTCGTACACCGGCCGAATCTCCTTCAATGCCAGCCGGTCCGCGGAGCAGGACTGGCGCTTCTCGTCGAACGTTGGGGTTGGTCTGCGCCCGGGCTCCAACATTGAAATCCAGGTTGGCCCCAACTATTCCCGCAGTCGCACCACCGCGCAGTATTTGACGTCGGTGTCTGACGCCCTCGCCACGGCGACGTACGGCCGGCGTTACGTGTTTGGCGATCTCGTGCAAACGTCGCTGGGCATCGAGACGCGGTTGAACGTGACGTTCCGCCCGAACCTGTCGTTGGAGATGTACGCACAGCCGCTGCTCTCCAGCGGCGGATACAGCGCGATCAAGGAGTTGCAAACGCCGCGCACGTTTGATTTCGCCACGTATGGCGCAGGTGCCAGCACGCTCACCGACTCGAGCGGCGTGTTCACGATTGATCCGGACGGCGCGGGCGCGGCTGCATCGTTCACGCTCAAGAATCCGGATTTCGATTTTCACTCGCTCCGTGGTAGCACCGTGCTCCGCTGGGAGTGGCGGCCCAGCTCGACGATCTACTTCGTGTGGCAGCAGAATCGGTCGCGTCAAATCACGCCGATCACCGGCACGGGCGTTGGTGCGTTCGACCTGCGCGCGGACGCGCGCGACGTGTTTGGCCTGCGTCCGGACAACGTGTTCATGGTCAAGGCATCGTTCTGGGTCAATCCGTAGAAAGCGTCGCCCCCGTCGGACCAAGCTGGCCAAGCCTGGCCTGACGCTGCACCTTCGCGCGATGCAAAACTCCGTCGAACCTGGCGGCTTGAGCGCCAAGGATTGGCTGTTCATCGCGCTCGGCCTGTTCACTGCCTACCTGCTTTGGAACGTTTGGACCGGCGTCAAGCGGCACCTCGCCGACGGCAAATCCAAGCCGACGCTGGCGATGATCGCCACGGGCGCGGTCACCGCGTTCTTCGATACACTCGGCATCGGGTCGTTTGCGACGACGACATCCATCGTCCGCCAATGGAACCTCGTCGACGTCGCCGTGCTCCCCGGCACACTCAACGTCGGCCACGCGTTGGGCACCGTGGCGCAGGCCTACATCTATACGAAGCTGGTTCCGGTCGATTCGACCACACTGATCCTCATGATCGGCGCTTCCGTCGTTGGCGCGTGGCTCGGCGCCGGCATCGTGGGACACTGGCCCAAGGCGCGCATCCAATACGGCATGGGCATCCTGCTGCTCGGCGCCGCGGCAATCTTTCTCGGCGGCGTGATGAACTGGTTGCCAGCGGGCAGTGACGCGACCTCGTTGACGGGCGCCAAGCTCGGCATCGGCCTCGCTGGAAACTTCGCGCTCGGCGCATTGATGACGCTCGGCATCGGGCTCTACGGCCCGTGCATGATCCTCGTCAGTCTGCTGGGCATGAACTCCACGACCGCGTTCCCGATCATGATGGGCTCGTGCGCGTTCCTCATGCCCATCGCCAGCGCGCGGTTCATCAAGCTGGATCGTTTCGATCCCGGCGCGGCACTCAGCATCATGATCGGCGGACTGCCGGCCACATTGATCGCGGCATTCCTCGTGGTCTCGATGCCGCTCACGTACGTGAAGTGGCTCGTGATCATCGTTGTGACATATACGTCGATCAACCTGCTGCGTTCCGCGCGCGCCGGAACCTAGGCGCGCTGGCCGAGCCGGTGCGTTTGCCCTACCATAGGTGTCAATGAGGTTTGCCGAAGTACGCGTGTCTATCCGCGCCGCAGCGGTCATCGCGCTTCTCGCGGCATCGCGGGCAGACGCGCAGTGCGCAGACGGCAGTCCGCCGCCGTGCCGGCAAGCAGCGGCGAGACCGGCGCCGGCCACCACCGCGAGGCCAGTCGCGGTGGATCCGAACCGGATTGCGGTCGTGCCCTTCCGAGTCACTACTGCCGACTCGCTTCTCGGCGAAGGTTTCGCTGAGCTGCTGGCGCAGGAATTCACCGGCGAGGGCGGTCCGCGCGCGGTGGACATGTCCACGACGCTGAGCGCATGGCGCCATGCCGGCGGCGGACTGCGCACGCCGCTGGCACTGGACTCGGCGATGATGTTGGCCCGGCGCTTGGGCTCTGGCATCCTGCTGCAGGGCAGCATCGTGGGGCTCGCTGGTCGCCTCAGCATCAACGCGGCGATGGTCAATTCCGCGACCGCCGCGCCGATCGGTCAGCCGGCTCGTGTCGCCGGGTCCGCAGACAGCCTCGAATCAATGCTCCGGCAAGTGGCAGCTTCGCTGCTGGGAATCGGCGCCAGCGAACGGGTGCTCAAATCCGCGCGGCTCTCCAAATCGCCGGCCGCGCTGCGGTCGTACCTGGAGGGGTTGGCGCTTTGGCGGCGCGGGTTCGCAGTACAGGCCGCACGCGCGTTCGAGGCGAGCGTCGAGGCTGACTCGCTGTTTGCTTCCGCCATCTACCAGCGCTGGCTCATGGGCCAAGCGTACGCCGGGGGCGGCGTTGTCACGAGTGGATGGACGCCACGTACGCGCGCGCGGATAGACTTGCTCACGCCGCGCGAGCGGAAGGTCTTCGAAGCGTACGTTGGCAAAGGCCAACCGCGCACGCGCATGCAGGCCTATCTCGAACGTCGCCGCGCCGCCGAGGAGCTCGGTGACTCTCCTGAAGCGTGGTTTTCCGTCGGAGACTATGTCTATCACGACGGGAATGCCGTCGTCGGCCCCGACAGCCTGATTCCACTTGCTCGCCAGTTCTTCTCACTCGCGGTCGGACTGGACACGCAGCCGGTCTTCCTGTTTCACCTCACCGAGATCGCAATCAACACGCGTGACACGACGTTGATGCGACGCCTGCTTCCGGCCTACGCGAATGTGGACAGTGAAGACAAGTGGATCCACCGCTGGGGTCTCGCCGCGGCGCTTGGCGATGCGTCGATCCTGGAGACCCTTCGACGCAATGCGCCGAAGGAATGGAGCAACACCACGTTTCTCCTGACGGGCGCCGTGATGGACAGCCCCATCCCGATCGGTGCGTTCATGGACGTCGCAGCACAATTGCCCGCCGGCGGCCCACGGCCCGTGCTGAACGGGATGCTTGAGGCGCTGCAGATGGCACGCGGTCGACCGGCCGCGGCCGAGGCCATACGCCGCCCGAGTCCAACGAGCGCCGTCCCGTTTGCGTTCCTCATGCATACCGGGGACCGCTTCGATTCATCGATGCTCGCCTCTGCAGGCGATCGCGTTCTTGCAGATTCTGCGTCAGAAGTCTCGCGCCAGTGCCTGCGCGCCAGACTCGTGATCGAGCGGGGTGGCACGATACCCCTCGACTCGGCGTCCATTCAACTGAACACGCGCTGCCGCAACGTGCTGCGCGCCTGGGATTCGTGGAATCGCGGCTCCCTCACTGACTCGGCGTTGGCGCGCTTGGACACAGTCGTGACGTACGGTCGCATGTCAAACTTCCTCGGATTCGAACACCGCCTGCTGTCGCGAGTCTATGAAGCGAAGGGTGACACTGCGCGCGCGGTACGTGCAATGCACCTGTACCCGCACGACTACGGCGGCGCGCACAGCGCACCAACGCAACGCGAGCTCGGACGAGTGCTGTTGATGGCTAGAGACACCGCAGGGGCGATCATGGCGTATGAGCGCTACCTCTCGTTGCGCGCCGAAGCACAGCCGCCGCTCATTGCGGAGCGCGATAGCGTCAAGGCGATTGTGGCGCGGTTGACTCGGAGAGTGGTGCCGTAGAAAAAGGGACCAGGAACGAGTGAGTAGGAACTAGAACGAGCGATCCAGTCCCTACTTACCAGTCCCTAGTCCCCAGTCGTTCAGGGCTTTCTCTTCCCCCACGTCGGCGGCGTCGGCTCCGTCATCATCCGGTCGCCCGGACTTGCCTTCAGGAGACGTAGCGCTTCAGCGACCGCGCGCTCCAACTGCGGATCGCGTCCCGCGATCAGTTCCTTCGGGAAGTTCTCCACCTGAATGTCCGGCGCAACGCCGGTGTTCTCAACCGCGAAGTTGCCAGCGCGGTCAATGAAGCCGAAGCGCGGCGCGATCATCGAGCCGCCATCCACGAACGGTGGCGTGTCGCTCGTCGCCACCAGCCCGCCCCACGTGCGCTCGCCCACCAGCGGGCCGATCTTGCGCGCCTTGAACATGAACGGCATCAAGTCGCCGCCCGATCCCGCCATTTCATTGATGATCATCACCTTCGGGCCCCAGATGCCTGACGCGGGGCTCGTGAACGGAACGCGCTGGCCGGCCGGGTTGTTGAAGTAGCCGTCGTACGTCCGGCCCAGGATGTCGACGATGTAGTCCGCCGCGGATCCGCCGCCGTTGTACCGCTCGTCGATCACCGCACCCTTCTTGTGCTGCTGCGCGAAGTAGTAGCGGTTGAAACTCGTGTAACCCGGCTGGCCGGTGTTCGGGATGTAGACATACGCCAACTGGCCGTTGGAGAGTGAATCCACCACGCGGCGATTGTGCTCCACCCACGCACGCGTGCGCAGGCCCTGCTCATTCGCCACCGGTACCACGGTTACATTCCGCGCGCCTTCCATCACCGGACGCGCGTTCACCGCAATCACGGTCTGGCGATTGGCTGTGCCATCCAGCAAACGATAGATGTTGTCCGGCGCGCGCAGTTCCACGCCGTTGATCGCGACAACGTACTCGCCCGTCGCGACGTTGACGCCCGGCGTCGCCAGCGGAGCGCGCAGCTCAGGGTTCCACGTTTCCGTCTCGTAGATCTTCGTGATGCGAAAGCGGCCCTGGTCGATCGTGAAGTCAGCGCCCAGCAATCCGCCGTTGGCCTGCGGCACTTCCGGCATCTCGCCGCCACGGACGTACGAGTGACCGATCGCCAACTCCGCGCCCATCATGTCCATCACGTAGTTCAACTCGGCGCGGTGCATCGCCCACGGCAGCAACGGCTCGTACATCTTCTTCATCGCCGGCCAATCCGAGCCGTGCAGGTTGCGCACGTAGAAGTTGTTGCGCTGGTTGCGCCAGCCTTCGTCGAAGATCTGCTTGAACTCCGCCTTGGGATCGATGAACGCGCTGAGCTGGACGTTGAGGCGGCCGGTGCCCGCCTGCGGCGCGACGCGATCGGCGTCCACCAGGAAGAGCGACGGCGTCGCGGCACCACCACCACCTGCGCCACCACCGCCACCACCGCCACCACCGGTGCGGTACAGGATCTTCCGACCATCCGCGCTCACCGTGTACTGCGCCACGCCCTGGACGAACGGCGCCGCGCGGCGCGTGCTCAGCTGATAGCGATGCAACGCGCTTCCACCGCCGCCACCGCCCGCGCCGCCGCCGCCGCTGGTGCCACTGGCGGGGATCGGCTCAAGGAAGAACACGGAACCTGCAACGCCGGCCTTGAGCTGCGAGTAGTCGCGCAGCGTCAGGTTCGGCACCGCGATCACGCGGTCCTGCAATCCGTCGAAGTCAATGCGAACGGTGACGGCGCGCGCCGGCCGCGATTCGGCCGCTGAGTCGGCTCCAGCCGGGCGGCCGGCACGCGAGCTGTCAGCCTGCGCCGCCGCCCGACGACCCGCCTCTTCGTCACTCTCCGGCAGCAGCGGTGACGCGTCCGCCTTGGACAACACCATCACGTACAGCCCGCGCGTGTTCTGCCTCTCGTACGCGGACATGTCCAGCACCGACGAATTGAGACCGTAGTCGGTGGAGGCGAAGAACCAGAGGTATTTCCCGCCCGCGTCCCACGCCGGCGACGTCACGTCGGACAGACCGTCGGTCACTTGCTTTGCCTGGCCAGTCTCCGTGTCCATGATGTGGAGCGCGCGGAAGAGCGACGGCAGGTGCTTCGGGTATGCGATGTACCTGGAGTCCGGACTCCACACCGGCGTGATGGTGCGGTCGCCGTGATAAAACAGATCGGCGTCCACGACCTTCGCGGCGCCGTTCGCGACGTCCACGATCCACAGTTTGAAGTTGGAATCGTGGAACCCGATCTTGGTGCCGTTCGGCGACCACGTGGGCGTATAGAAGAAGCTCGGTTCCGGAATCGTGATTTCACGCGGCGTGCCAAGTCCGTCCTGCGACGCGATGTACAGCTTGTACTCGCCGGACCGGTCGCTGAAGTACGCCAGCGAACGGCCGTCGGGCGACCACAGCGGCATCCGTTCAGCCGACCCGCTGGAGTTGGTCATGTTGCGGACGTCGCCCTTCTCTGCCGGGACCGTGAAGATCTCGCCGCGGGCTTCGACAGCCGCGCGTTTGCCGGTCGCCGAGATGGCCAGGTTGGTCATGCGGCTGGAGAGGTCCTTCCACTGGGCCATCATCCACGGGAAGTCGCCGGTTGCGGTGATGCTGACGACCTTCGAGCGACCGGTGGCTGGATCCATTTCGTGGACGTAGCCAGCCTGTTCGAACACGAGTGCGTTCGCGCCGCCGTCGAGTGCCTTGACGTCGAAGTCCGTGAACTTGGTGAGCTGACGGATGGCCTTGGTCGCAGGATCGAAACCATAGACGTTGGCGACGCCGTCACGATCCGATATCCAGTAGACGCTGCTGCCGACCCACGCCGGATCGATCTCCTTGGTCTGGTCCTTCCACGGCGTCTGGACCACATCGTACGACTTGAGGTCCATGATCCAGATAGCCTTGTTTTGTCCGCCGCGGTAATTGCGGCGCTCTTCGTCCCACGACGATGGCATGCGGTACGCCACGAAGCGTCCGTCGGGCGAGATTTTGCCCTGGAATGCGCGCGGCATCGGCATCGGCTCTTCCACGCCACCGTTGGTCGGCACGGTCCAGAAGCGCGGCGCGCCGGTGGGCGCATGCGTCGCGCGGCTCGACGCAAACACGATGCTGCGGCCATCGGGCATCCAGCCCTGCACCTGATCGGCGCCCGGGTGCCACGTGAGGCGTTTGGGCTCGCCGCCGCGCGCGGGCACCGTGTAGACATCGGTGTTGCCGCCGTACTGTCCACTGAACGCGACGGTGTTGCCGTCCGGGGAGATCTGCGGGTTGGACGCTTCGCCCGGGAAGCTGGTGAGGCGGCGAGCGTCACCGCCGGTCCGCGCCACGATCCAGATGTTGCCGGCGTACGCGAACGCGATGTGGTTCGCGCTGACCGTCGGCGTGCGCAGCAGTCGCGTGCTGCCCGCAGGATCTTCGCCGCGGGCAGGCAGGCTGCCGGCCGATGCATTTCGCGGGGCACCTTGCGCTGATGCGGTGAAGGCGATGCACGCGCTCAACAGGGTTGAGACGCCGAGGAGCGAGCGGAGGGTACGCATGGCGGGTTTCGGGGAATACGGGTTGAGATTCTATCATGGTACGTGCGTCGCCGAGGCGCCAGCGCAGTTGCCCGCGCTCGGCTGGTCACACACCCGCGTCGAGCGCAGATTCCTCCATCCGCCATGACCACCGCCAACGAAGACGCAGACGAACGAGAGTACCGCCAGCGGCTGCAACGCGCGCTTGGGCAGGATTTGGAACTGCGCGACTTGATCGGCAGGGGTGGATTCGGCGCAGTGTACTCCGCGTGGGATCGCAAGCTCGAGCGCGATGTTGCGGTGAAGGCGCTGCGGCACGACTTGTTCCCCACCCGCCTGGTGCTCGAGCGATTTCAACGGGAGGCTCGCGCCGTCGCCAAACTGCGACACGCCAACATCCTTCCGGTGTACGCCGTCGGTGAGGGCGACGGACTCGCCTACATGATCATGCCGGTGATTCGTGGATCGAATCTGCGAACACTGCTGGACGGCAAACGAGCAGTGGATACCGAGTCCACAGTCAGGATCATCGTCGAGGTCGCGCGAGCGCTGGAGGCCGCGCACCGGCTCGGCATCATTCATCGCGACGTGAAGCCGGAGAACGTCCTTCTGGAGGGCGATGAGCGGCACGCGCTGCTGAGCGACTTCGGCATCGCCAAAAGTGCCGACGGCGACGGCTCGCTCACGGGCTCGGGCGTGATTCTGGGGTCGCCGCACTACATGAGTCCCGAGCAAGCGTCGGCGGAAAAGACCCTCGACGGACGATCCGACGTCTATTCCATGGGCGTCATCGCGTATGAAATGCTTGCAGGCCGGCGTCCGTTCGAAGCCACGAGCCTCCAGCAGTTGCTGGTGCAGCAGTTCACCACTGAGCCAGCGCCGCTTGCGCAATTGGCGCCGTCCGCACCGCGCGCGCTCGGCGACGCCGTAATGCGGGCCCTGGCCCGCGATCCTGCCCAACGATGGCAGAGTGCCGGAGAATTTGCCGCTGCCGTAACCGCGGCGGGCGCACCCGCGACCGTGGTCACCGGTCCTGCCTCGAGCTGGTTCGCCCGCCGTGGCCTTCTCGTCGGCTTCCTCTATTGGCTCGGAATCTGGTCAGCGATCATCGCCATGCCGCTCTCCGGTGCGGCGGCCGCCGCCGGCAACCAGGGTATGGAAGACGCGATCTCACTCTTGCGAACGCCGATTCAGATTTTGGTGCCGCTGGCTCTGTTGTTCCTGGTCGGCGAATTCTTCGCGATCGTATTCCAGTCGCGGCGCTCCGGTGTGGCATGGCCCGAGATCCATCGGCGCCTGTGGCTCCAACCCGGATGGTGGCAGCCCTGGTATCCTCGCGCACTGCGCAGCGCTGACAGCGTCTGGGACCGGATGCCGCTGAGCATGAAGGCGCTGCGCACCGTGCTCTGGCTGTCGTTGGCCGCCAACATCCTCGCGGCGCCCTATTATTTCGCGATCCCGCGACTCGCCGGCCTGGCGGCGGGAGCGGCGCTGCCGCTGCCGCTGCCGGTTCGCATCGTGATCGGAATTTCCTCGTGGATGACTCTGCCAATCGCGATCGGCTTTGCCTTGGTCGTGTTGGGTGTCGCCATTGAGTCTGCGCGGCATCGCATGTCGCCGGTGTCCGTGCTACGGCACTTGTTCACCTGGCGTGCGGCCGGCTGGGACAACCCTGCTGGCCGCCGGCTGCTCACTTCTTGAATGCGGTCGGTCAGCGCGCGTTGTATCCGTTGACGGGTCCACCGCGGAAGAACGCCCCGGGCGTCATCACGCCATTCTGCTTGAAGACCATGCCGTTCTTCATGACGAAGCGGACATCGCGCAACGCGTCGATGTTCTCGAGCGGATTGCCGCTGACGGCGATGAAGTCGGCCCAGAACCCCACCTTGATCGGCCCGCGCGTGGCTTCAGTCTCGCTCACCTTGAAGCCGTTCGTGGTCATGGCGCGAAGGATGTCGCGCGCCGGAATCCCGGCGGCCTTCCACGTCTCGATGAACTCGATGGCGACTTCGCCCCGCGTCTTTCCCGGGACGTGGTAGTCGGCGTCCGTGCTGAACGTGAGCGGCGCCTTGTTCTGCCAGGCGTTGCGCAGAGACTGCACTGTGAAATCGTAGCGCGCCTGCGTCGTGTGCCCCTTGAGCGTGATGGGCGTCTCCGTGCCGGCGCGCCACACGCCCTTGCGCGCCATTTCCTTGTGCAGGGAATCGGTCATGCCGCGGTCGTGGGCGATCGACCAGATACCTGCTTCCACGGCGCGCTTGCCGCCGTCCACGGTCTGCACGTGCCCTTCCACCTTGAGTCCGGCCTTGGCGGCCTCCTTGACGAAGAGGCGGATGTCGTCCACCGAGTAGCCCCACGCTTTGCAGTCCACACAGATCTTGATGACGCGCGCACCGAAGAGTGCGTTTTGCCGCACCGCCTTCACGATTTCGTCCGGCGTGTCGGCGTCGAGATACTCCGGATAAACGATGTTGTGGTCCTTGGCCATCTCGGGCGTGGGCCAGAACTGACCGCCCATGCCGCCGATGATGAGTCCCGACGGAATGACCGTCGGTCCGGGCAGCCACCCCTGCTCGATAGCCATCCGCAGCGCGACGTCGGCGTAGTTGCCGTTGTTGCCCATGTCGCGGACAATGGTGAATCCGCTCGTCAACATCTGGATTCCGTTCGACGCCGCCTGAATCGCGCGCAGCGGCGTGGATTCGGCGATGTACGTGTAGTAGTAGACGTTGTTCTCGGGAAACTCTTTATAGGTGAGCGCGAGGTGGTTGTGCGCGTCCACGAGGCCGGGCAGCAGGGTCTGGTTCGAGAGATCAATGACCGTCGCGCCCGCCGGTATCGCGACGTTTGGCCCGATCGCTTTGAAGCGGCCCGAGTCAACCAGAATAATCTGGTTCGTCGCCACCGTGCCGGCGTCGGGGCCAACCAAGCGGCCGGCGCGGATGGCGGTAACGGTGGATTGAGACTGCGCGGCCGACGCAACACACAGCAGTAGGCCGACGAGACGCGTGCGCATGAAGGGCTCCAAGGCAAGAGACGAATGCCTGAAGATGCCCGCCCAGGCCGAAGTCAGCGACCCGGCCACCAGTTCCGCTTGCCGGCCAGCTTGAGCAGCGCCGGCCCGATGGCGATGCGTACGACGGTCGCGTCCACGAACACCGCCGTCGCCAGCGCAAAGCCCAGCACCTTGATGAACACGAAGTCGCCCAGCGTGAACGCCGCGAACACGGTGATCATGATGGCCGCGGCGCTGGTGATGACGCCGCCGGTGCGCGCCAAGCCCTCAACAATTGCGTCGTCCTCGCTCATGGTTTGCCGCGCCTCGGCCACGCGCGCCACGAGAAACACCTCGTAGTCCATGCTCAGGCCAAACACGGTGCAGAACACGAGGATCGGCACCGCCGGAAACACGGCGCCCAGTGGCTCGGACAGTCCCAGCAGCGAGCCGCCGTGCCCTTCCTGCATCACCACGACCACGGCGCCATACGCCGCGGCGACCGACAGCAGGTTCAGCGCCAACGCTTTCACGGGCACGAGCAGCGATCGGAACCCGACCATGAGACCCGCCAGTGTCGCAAGCACGACCGTCAGCACGATGCCTAGGAAACGAGAGTTGATCGCATCTATATAGTCGGCATTGAACGCCGGCAGCCCGCCCACCAACACTGTCGCGCCCGGCAGTCCACTCATCGCCGCAATGTCCATGCGGCGGATGTCGCGCGCCATCTTGGTCAATGAATTGAACCCCAGGTGGTCGCGCGGAATCACGTCCACCACGGCCGCGTGTTCGTCCGTTGATATCAACGAGCGCCGCACGACGTCGGGCAGCGTTGCCAGCATGATGGGCATGGGGTGTTCCGACGGGAGCACGATCGCGATGGATTGCACGCGCGCCGCTCGCGGATCTTTCGCGAGGGCCAGGCTCACCCGCCTCACCGCACTCCAACCCCCGTCCCGTGTGATCCGCACCGAGTCCGGCAACTGGAGCACGACCCGAATGGAGTTGACGATGCCCGAGCGCTCCATCCGCGCCAGGTCGCGCAGCGCGACGCCAGACTCCATATCGGCGGGCAACCAATCGCCGCGCGGCAGTTCGGCGCTGAGTCGGAACGCTTGCCACGACAATCCCAGCACGGGCGCGCTGCCGAGAATGAGCACCGTCCACGGTCGTGCGATCACGGCGCGGCCCCACGAGCGCCACAATCCCTCCATGGGGCTGCTGGCGGCGCGGCGCTTGCGGATGCGCCCCGCGTCCACGTGCGGGCCCAGCATGGCCAGCACCGCGGGTAACAGCGTCTGCGCAATCAGCACCGACGCGCCAACCACGATCACACCGCCGGCGCCGGTGGACTGAAGCTCGTTGAGCGACACAAACATGAGCGCCCCAAAGCCGATCATCACGGCCAGGCCCGATAGTCCGATGGTCAGGCCGGCGTGTTCAGCGGCCTCGATCGCCGCCTCCTCGGCGTTGTTGCCGCGGGCGAGACTCTCGCGGAACCGACTGACCGTGAGCAGGGCGTAGTCGATGCCGACGCCGAGCCCGATCATGGACACGATATTCTGAAGTAGCACCGACAAGGGCCACACCGTGTTGATCGCCACCGCGATGCCCAGCGTGATCACGATGGCAGCCGAGGCAGCTACGATCGGCAGCAGCGACGCCACTAGTGCGCCCGACGCCAGCAAGAGCAACACGAGCGAGATCGGCAGCACGCGCTGCTCCGCGCGACGCGCGTCGGCCGCGCTGGATTGGCGAATGTCGAAGTTGATCGGCACATCGCCAGTCCACCGCAACATGAACCCGGCGTGTTCGCGGCCAAGCCGCTGGACGAGCGGCGCCGTTGCCCTCCGGAGTCGCGGCACCATGGCATCGAGCTGACCATTGGGAGCGAGTCCCACGACTATGATCGTCCCGTCGCCATGGGCACTCACCAACAGCGGATCGCGCGACGTGAGATACGACACGGTGCCGCTCACGCCCGACACCGTGTCAAGCGTCGCCACTACTTCCCTGATCACGTCGAGTCCAGCGGGCGTTTCCGGCGATGGTGCGCCAGTGATCACGAGCACGGCAAAGCGCGCGAACGGCGAGTCGAAGCGCTGGCGCAGGATTTCCTGCACGGCTTCCGCCTCACTGCCAGGCACCCGTGCCGCCACCTCGAGCTCCTTCTCGGCTCTCCCGGCCCCAGGCGCAAACGCCGCAAGGAGTACGACCCATGCCGCAACGACCCAGCGGCGACGCCGCACCACGAATTGTCCAACCCGACGCATCATGCCGGCCTCGCGCGTGGCGAAAGTCTGAGCGGCACCCCGCCGCGTGGCCGCAGAGTAATGCTGGGCTCATAGGGCGGGTCGCCCGGGAGCGTCGGCACCAGCCGTACGGCGCGGCATACCGCGGTCAGTACGATCTGGGCTTCCGCCACCGCAAATGCAGCGCCGATGCACATGCGCTGGCCCGCGCCGAATGGCATGAAAGCCAGTCGCGACCGGACCGCGGCTGCCGTCTTCTCGAAGCGGCTTGGATCGAATTCGTCCGGTCGCTCCCACAGCGCGCGATCCCGATGGATCAGCACCGGCGCGACCACCGCGATGGACCCCGTCGGCACTTCGAAGCCCCCGATAGTATCCGGGGCAAGGCTCAGCCGGCTGATGCGCCACACTGGCGGATGCAGTCGCATGGACTCCTCGAACACGCGCTCCGCCAGCGACAACCTGACGAGGTCGTCCGCGTTCGCCGCCCGGACGCCCAGGGTCGCCGCGCCCTCCGCCGCCACGGCGTCCGCGGCGGCCGGATGGAAAGACAACAGGTGCAGGGCCCACGCGAGACCGGTCGCCACGGTCTCGTGACCGGCGAGGAACATCGTCATGACTTCGTCGCGCACTTCCTGGTCCGACATCGCAACGCCAGACTCATCGCGCGCCTGAAGCAGCAGCGACACGAGGTCGGTGTCGGAGGAGCCTCGCGCCGCCTGCGCTCGATGCTCCACGATCACGCCGTAGATCAGGTCGTCCAGCACGCGGATCGCCTCGCGGAACTCGCGATTGCGACGCGTCGGCAAGTCCAACAGCACGCGGCGCAGCCCGCGCAGCCGTTTCCCACCCGGCAGCAGCTCCAGCACGCGGGCGCCCGATACCGACACGCGTTCCAGGTGCGTAAGGATAAAGTTCAGCGCGTGATGCACCTCCTGCTCCCGACCGAGCACCGCGCCGCCGAGCATCGCGCGCGCAATGATGCGCAGCGCCACATCGAGCATTTCCGGACAAACATCCACGGTCGCACCGCGTTCTGCCTGCTTCGCAAGTCGCAACGCCAGCGACTCAGCCTCCTGCGCCATCACCGACACGAACAGCGGCATCCGGTCGCGCTGGAGCGCAGGCTGCACCATGCGGCGGTGCCGGCGCCACTGATCGCCATCCGCCGTCACCAGGCCTTCACCGAGAAAGGACGCGAGCAAGTGGTAGACCGGCCCCTTGGTGTAGTTGCGCGCGTTGTCCACGAGCACGTGCCTGGCGCCCTCGATACCCGACAGGATGAAGTACGGCGTGGCTCCGACAGGAATGCGCACCACGTCGCCGTATCGCTCGCGCATGTCGCGCAGCATGCCCACCGGATTGCCGCGGCGTCCCATCAGGACGCGAATCATGTCGAGGCCGCTGGGCCCCGGCGCCCGTGTCATCGAGCGGCGGCCGCGCGCCGCATCAGGACGTATTCCCGCTTCCACGGCGTCACGCCAAGCTTGAGATACGGACTCGACAGGTGTTCGCTGGTGTTGCCGCGCCGCACCAACGCCGACACGGCTTTCCGCAGCCCGCGAGCGACCGACGTCTTGAGCACGAGATGCACCAGCGCGCTGGAGATGCGCTTGCCGCGAAGCTCGGGCGTGACGGCGATGGTCTTCACCACGGCGGTGTCGCCGTCAACGAACGCCAGCACGAAGCCGGCGAGCCGGCCGATTGCGTCGCGCACCCAGTGCGTCAACGTCGCGTCACGCCCACCCGATGACTCCGCGTACAGCGCGCGAAATAACTCCAGCGGAATCGGTTCGAACAGCAGGTTGTCGCGAAACGCGTCCATGCACAGCGCGTGCAGCTCGTCGAGCAGCGGCGCGAGCGCGTCAGGCGTCTCCAGCCGGTGAAACGTGAAGCCCGCCTGCGCGGCCTTCTTGAACGCCATTTCCGTCGCCGCCAGCACGGTCGCGGCGTCCTCGCCCTCGGCTTGGGTGAGGTCTCCGCCCAGTGTCTGGTATCGCTCCAGCTCCTCAAAGCCCAGCGCCGCGAAGACCCGCGGGTAGTCGTCCGGCTGCGCGGGCTCCCACGCGAACGGTGCGGGCGGCACGGGGCCGGGCGCCGGCGGCAACAGGAACCGGTAGGAAAACCACGTGTTCACGTCCACCGGCGCGATCAGCTCGTCCAGTCCGGCCTGCTCTGCCCATTCTGTGGCGGCATCCACGATGGCGCGCGCGGCGTTCGCTCCCGCCTCGCCGACGGCGAGTTCCACGAGTCCGACGGCGGCCGCGGCTCGCCCGGTTGCCGCGCTCACGAGCGCGCGGCCCGTCACGTCGCCGTCCCTGGCCATCAGCAGCTCGTGCGGTCGCGCCGACGCCAACCGGAGGATCAGCTCCGTGTACTTCGCGGAAGGCGCCTGCGCGGCCGCACGGTCACCTCGCAACGCCGCGGCACTGGCGATGAACGACTGCCGCCACGCGTCGCGCTGCGCGACGGGAGTCTCACTCCATCGTTCGACGCGCTGCATCACAGGATGTGCACCTCGCCCTTGCCCCCGTCCATGCGGACGCGCTGGCCGGTCTTGAGGCGCTGCATCGGCTTGCCGCGCACGCCCACGATCGTCGGGACACCCAGCTCCCGCGCGACGACCGCCGAGTGTGACAACAGACTGCCGCGTTCGATGATGAGTCCGGCACAGGCAGGAAATACCGGCACCCAACCCGGATCGGTGCGCTCGGTGACGAGGATTTCCCGCGAGATCCCCTCCGCATCCGCGAGCGACTCGGCCACCCGCACGGGGGCTTCGACGACGCCAGGTGAGCACGGCGTGCCGCGCAGAATGTTGGGGTCGTCGTCCGCGCCCTCGCTCGCCAGCAGGTCCGCCTCCTGCAGCACGCCTGGGTAACGCATGACGGTCGTTGCGGCACCGCGTGTCACGAACCTGTCGGGCGGCGCCGGCGTGGCGCGGTACTCGGCGAACTCGGCGCGACGCAGCGCGACCAGCGAGCGGAAGTTCGTTGCCAGCGAGCGACCCTCGTGGAAGCCGATGATCTCGTCGAGCGTGAGGTAGAACACGTCGCGCTCGTCGCCGATGAGGCCGAGCCGCTCGAAGTTCGCGCCCATGCCACGGAACAGGCGGCGCGTGACGCCGAACATGCGCGTGCGCTCGAAGCGCAACATTTCGCGATCGCTCACGGCTCGGCGCGCCCACCGCACAGACGCGAAGTACAGCAACCGACGCAGCCCGCCCAGTCGCTCACGCACCGTTGCCTCCGCTCGCTGGCGGATGGCCGCCTCGCGTTCCTCCATCGCCTTGATGGAGTAGCTGCCGAGTTTGAGATAGGACTGCACGCTGGAGACGACAAAACGCGGGTCATCGTGCAGGTCCGGCTCCTCGAGCTTGAGTTCGTTGACGCAGCGGAACCCGAACTCGCGCAGGAACGCCTTGAACTCTGCGAGAATCACCGGCGCTGCGCCGGCCTCCAGCTTCGCCCACACGATGTCGGGCGCGTTGTCCAGAAACAAGCGCTTGGTGGCGGCGTCGCCGCGATCCACGCGCTCGGCGATGCGCATGAGGAGCTTGGTGGGCTCGGTGCTCTTGAGGTCGCCCTCACCGCACAGCAGGTCGTTGCGCAACGAGCCGACGTCGTCGCCGGGCCGCGCAACCCAGCGCGTGGTGAGCGCACCCAGCATGCCAAAGGCCACCATGCATCGGGTGTCGTTCACGATCGGCGCGGTCCAGTGCCTCAGGACATCGTCCTCCAGTACACGATACACCGCCACCTGCTGCGGTACGCTCAGCGCACGCAGGTCCTTGGCCTCCAGCATGCGCGACACCCGCTCCACGCGCGCCATGAACTCCGCGACGTAGCTCTTGGTGCGCGTCAGCCGGTACAGCGTGCGCAGCAACACCATCAGTCGCCGCGGCGCGGAGTACGTCGCACCAATCGCCTTCGGGTTCAACACATGGGAGAGTTCAACGGGGAGCGCCTGTTGCACTCCCATCATCGTCTCCATGAACCCCTTGCTCGTGGACGCACCGGGGAACATGCCAAGCAGCTTGTACCAGTTGACCAGGTTGTAGTACACGCGGCCGCGCACGAGACCGAGCATGTTGCGGAAGACCGGCTCCTGCGCTGCGATCACGAGTTGCGGCACGCCCATCACTCGGCAGTACTGGAGGTATACCTCACGGTAGCACCGATTGACGTGCGTGAACGTGAGCGGCGTCGTGACGCCGGCAAAGCTCTCGATGATGTTGGAGTTGTCCCAGATGACGACCTCATCGCCGTTGACGCGCGCGTCGAACACGGCGTCGGGTGGCAGCGTAGTGATCGGCCGGGTCTGCAGGCAGTAGAGCGTGCCATTGGCGCGCGCCCACTCGATGTCCTGCGGACCAAATGCGTCGTGCATCTGCTGGGCAAGGCGAGCCACCTCGCGCACTTGGTCGTCCGACAGGGATGGCTGGCGCGCCCGGTCGCCGGCCACCGTCACGAGCTTTGTGCCGCCGCCCTCGTCGCGCACGCGCGCCTGCTCCTTGTGCGCGATGGCGGCCTTGATGGCCATCGTGGTGCGATGCACCTCGAAGTGGTCGGCATCGAGCTCCCCGCTCACCAAACCCTCGCCCTGCCCGATTACGCTGTCGATCACGATGGAGTCGCGGTCGCTCGCGACCAGCGGGTTGCGCGAGAACGCCACGCCAGACACCTCGGAGTCCACCATGCGCTGGAGGATCACGCCCATGCGCGGCGCGCTCGTGTCGCCTGTGTGCTTGCGGTAGGCCACGTTGCGCTCGGAGACCGCCGACGCCCAGCAGTCGACGACGGCCTTCGCGATCTGCGCGTCGCCGCGTTGAAACAGGAACGACGCGTACTGGCCGGCGAACGAGCGCTCCGCGGAATCCTCGCCGATGCCGCTCGAACGAACGGCGATGAGTGCGTCGGAGAGCCCGAGCTCGCCAAGCGCCGCGCGAACGTCGTCCCTCACGTCCGCCGGAAGCTCGCCGCGGTCCTTGTGCGAATCGTAGACGGTTGCCGGGATGCAACACCATTCGGGAACGCGCACGCCCAGCGTGTGCAGCCGCGCCATGTGTGCCGCCTTGCCACCGCCATCACGTGCCAGATCGTCGGCCGGCGACTCTGGCCCAAAGAAACGGATGCTCAACGCAGGCTCCACGCGTACGCGATGGCCGGCGCCAGCATGTACACGAGCGCGGCCAGGCCTGTGGCGCCAGCAACCACCGCGTGCCGATCCGGGCGAACGAACAGCACCGGCATCGCCAGCACGGCCAGCGCCGCGAACGGCCACACGATCGTGTGCAACCCAAGAGCCCACGCCGCGTCGGCAAGCAACGCGAGGGCCGCGAGCATCAGGATCGTCACCACGCCCCTTCCATAGAGTTGCAGGTACGTGCGCAACGCCGGATGCGCGGCGGGATCCAGCTTGCGGCTCACCTCGACGACGAAGGACGCCCCCAGGCCGCCCAGCGACCAGCCCAGCGCCCGCTCACTCAGCAACGCGCCCGGTTCGACGGCAGCGACGGCGAACTCGTACATCAGAATGACGATCAACTGATGCGAGAGCGCGTAGAGCAGCGGACGCTCCGCCAGCGCGCGTGACACGAAGAACTCCTTGTACATGAGTCCCGCGTACACCACGCAGGCGGCCAGCAGTACACTCAGCTGCATGGAAAACGCGGCCGCGAGGACCGCCGCGTACACCAGCAGCAGCACGGCGACTGTCAATATCGCGCGTCGCACTTCGTCAGCCGAGAGCAGGCCGCGCGGCACTGGACGATCGGGATGCGCGGCCCGGTCCTTGTCCTCGTCCTTCACCTCGTCCATGAGGCGCAACAGGACGAGCAATCCCATGATCCCGATCACGCAGGCCCATGTCGCCGCACTGGGCGCGCCCGTCCGCAGCAGCCAGAATGACGACAGCGCCTGCGGGATGGCCACCGCGAGCAGGAGCGGCAACGGCGAGCGCTCACGCAAGTACGTGAGCCAGCGGCTGGCGGCGGACATGTCAGGCATCGAGATACCCGGCCTTCTTCAACGTGGAGCGCCGATCGATGCGGGCGCGATGGCGGCGGTCGCGGACGATCCGCGCCTCGCGCAACTCGAGAATCGCCGGAAACGAACGCTGGAACGCGACCGCGGCCGCGCCCGTTGGCAACCGTTCGCCAAACAACGTCAGTTGCCCGTCGCCCGCCGAACGTCGCACGAAGCTCGCGCTCGACCGGAAATGCGCGTAGACACGCTGCTCCAGTTCGAACTCTTGCCTGGGTTGGGACGCCCGGCCACCGTACCACCAACCGTCCGCGTCGCACTCGATGCGATCGCCCGTGCAATGCCACAGCCGGTCCTCGGCGTCCACGCGCTTCATCGTCTTGTTGTCGGGATGATCGTCGAGATACATCGGCGCGACGTTCGGCCCGCTGACCCACATTCCCTGCGCGGAGTTCTCGGTGCGCAGTTGCGGGATCGGCCGGCCAAGATGCAGCAGTTGGAAGTATCCTCGTTCCCTGCTTCGCTTCACCGACTCACGCGCATCGCCAAACGTGACCGGCTCCACTTCGGTGCCACCGTAGACGTGTGTCCAGTCAGCGTCCGGCCACAGCTCCATCCCGCGTTCCATGATGGCGCAATCAGTTTGGGCGCCGCCCACGTTGATGCTCTTGAGTGATCGCATCATCGGAGCGCCCGCCGCGAGCGTGCTGAGCCGACGCAGGAACGCCGGCCCACAGCTCAACGACTGCGGCTGCAGCACGACTGGCAGTTCCGTGATGCGTTGCAGCGCCTTCGCGCTCCAGTCCGTTGACACGAGGACAGCGCCCCGCCCCGTGCCCACGTGCAGCAGCGTCAGGTTCGGGAAGATGCAGAGATCTGGCGCGTCGAATTGCTCGCGCGCGCCGCCCTGTGTGAGAATGTCCTGCGTGACCGCCAGATAGCGGTGCGAGCGGACGATGCCCTTGGGCGTCCCCGTTGTTCCCGACGTGAACGTGATCACGCCCGGCGACTCGGCGTCCACGTCGGCCGCGATGAACGGCGACGTCGGCTCGCGTTTGCCGATGCAGCGAATGCTGCGCCAGCGCGGGATGCGCCGCATCTCGCGGAGGCGCGCGCCCCACACGCGCGCGAGCAGGCTGCCATAGAACACCTTGGGTGCCACGCGCGCGATCACGCGCTCGATGTCTGCCACGGGAAGCCACGGCTCCACGAACACCACAGCGACACCAAGACCCATCATGCCCAGGATGCCGGCGTACAGGCGCGGGCCCGGCGTGTCGAGGATCAGCGCCGTGTCGCCCGCCTTCAGCCCGTCGTCATGCGCCAACGCCTGAGCGCTGGCCATCATGCGCCCAAGCTCGGCAAAGGTCAGGATCCCGTCGCGCGTGGTCCACACCGCCATGCGGTTGGCGCGCTGGCTCAAATGCGGAATCACTCGCGAAGCACAATTCATAGGCTGCTACTTTCCACCGCTCGCCGCAAACGCGATCAGCCCAAGTGCCGACGTTGCGATGCCGAGAAGCGCCTGCCGCGTCCAGGGGTACGACGCCTCGGATTCAGTGCGGCCCCAGCGCACAAGCGCCATGAACGCAGTACCGCCGATCGCCAGCCAGAGGAATGCGGCGGCCGCCCACATTCTCTCAATCGGTGAACCACCGCCGGCCACGATGACAAACGGCACGAACATCACCACCCAGGCGGCGAAGGCGCTCCGCGTGAGCGCCACGGCGGCATTGAGCATTGGCTTGGTGAAGCGATGCCACGTGATGCCGACGAACGTCAAATGCGCGGCAAAAGACAGCGTGTAGAGGTAGTAGGCTGCAACAAAGTCAAACTGGATGTCCATCAGAAGCCACAACAGCCCGGCCGACACCACCGCCATGATGGACGTGACTTCGTGCGGGCGATTGCGCAGTTGGCTGCGCCGCGGCCACAGCGGCGTGTACGTCAGGAAGAACAGCAGAGGCGGCAACAGCCAGCGCCAGCCGCCCACGGACCACACCAGGAAACCCACGAGCACAGCGGCGAGCATGGCCGCGTCGTTCAGTGAGCGTTGCCGCCGGAAGCTGAGTACCAGCACCAGCGCCAGCACCACGACGATCAGCATGACACCCAGGCGACCGGTGCTCATGCCCAGGAACGACCGCAGCAGCAGGTAGCCCCCGAATGGAATAAAGACGTTGTCGGTGCCGTACAGCGACACGGCCTCGAGCATCATCACCAGCAAACCGACGATGAGCGCGATGACGAGCGACGCGCCGCGTGTCGTGTCCGACAGGAGCAACAGCGGCACGTGCGTCGCGAAGAAGGCCACCAGAAAAAACGCCAGCGAACCTTCGACGGTCTTGTCGGCGCCCACCATGCGCGTCCGCCCATAGAAAACGCCGATCAGCGCGGCGCCCGCGTCCGCGAACGTCAGGATCAGGATCGGAACGCCGAACAGGATCCGGTCGCCACCCGTGAGCACGAACAACAGCGCCGCGGCCAATGGGAAGTAGAAGTCGCCGCCCGAACCGCGCGACACGCCCCCCACCACCCCGCCAAAGCGCTCCTTGATGCCCGGCAACCAGCGCATCACGGCGATCACGAAGACCGCGGCGCCGGCCAGCACGCCTACCGGCCACACGACGTCGAACAGGAACGGACACGCCAGCATCGACAGGCCCAGCGCGACGTGCGCCACCTTGCGCGACACTTCGGCGTGCAGTGCGGTGCGCCGCCGCAGCTCGCGCAGCCCCACGAGGATCGCCATCTGCACGCCGATGAGCAGGGCCAGCCCCAGCCACGGATTCTGCCTCAACGCACGTCCTCGACGAAGAACCCGCGGTAGAAGAACGCCTTGTCCTGCGCGAAGAGACGCGCCGAGTCTTCCTGACGGGTGCGCAGGCGCGTTGGCAGATACGTCTCGCCGCGCCGCGGCACGATCATGTTCCAGTACGCCAGGCGACTGCCGGCGCGCGACCGATCCGCGATGCGACCGAACAACGCGCGCGCGTTGTCGTCGGACATGTACTCGAAAATGTCGCTGAGATTCCAGCGGTCTATGGGCCCCGTGCTCTCGTCCAGTTCCTCAAGCGACGACCGGCGGACGTCGAGGCGGTCCAGGTTGGCACGAATGGCGTCAAAGTTCTCGGCGCGCAGAGCGTGCGGCAGGGCCGTGCCGTGCATGCCGGTGAGAATCCAGGTGAGATATGGATTGGCGGCGGGATCCAGCTCCACGAACGCGTGCCGCACGCGCTTCATGAGGTGCTCCGCCACCGAATCTTCGGCGTATCTGAAGAAACTCGGGTCCCGTCCCAGGAAACCCAGAAGTCGCTCCGAGAAAAACACGCGGAAGAGCATCCGCCACGCGAACGAGTTCCACGTCTCGTCAAAGAACCGACGTCGCTCGTCAAGGCTCTTGGGCGAGAGCAGAGAGCGTACTTGCCGGCGCCGATGCACCAGCGGCAACACTCGGCGACGGAACGTCGCAAAGTAGCGCTCGAACTTGCCCGCGCACCCGATGCCCGCGGCCACTTCGCTGGGACGCGAGTCCCAGAAAGCGCGCGCCCCGGGCTTCAGTCCGTCACGGCAGCGCGAGTACAACGCCAGGCGTCGCTCGCTGAGCCGTGAGCCGATGAGTTCGAGCAATTCCGCATGCGTCAGCGTGCGATACGCCGAGACCCGCAGCTCCACGGCCGCCAATTGCGCCGGATTCAGGTCCACCGCGATCACGCGCTTGGGTGAGCGTGACAGCAGCGAAAGCGAGTTCTCGCCGGCGGACGCGATGGACACGCACGTGTGACCCGGCTGTACGTCGAGGCCGTCCACCAGAATGTCCGCGTCTTCCCAGCACTGCGCATACCGCAGCAGTGACTCGAAGTCGGCGGTCGCCGCCGCTTCGCTACGCACCCGCCGAACCGCCGCCGGAGGCAGCAGGTGCGCGCGCCAACCGCTGATGCGCCGACGTGAAGTGGCCGGCCGCGAGCGCGCCCGCGATCGAGATCTCTCCCGCCAATGCAATCGCGGCGCAGACCTCAGCGAACGCGTTGGCGTTGCCGACGCCGGCCAGGCCCAGGATGTCCAGGCTGGCGCGCTGCGACGGCAACCCGGTGCCGCCGCCAACCGTCCCGACGATGAGACTCGGCAATGTCACCGACGCGTACAGTCCCTCCTTGGTGGACTCGAGGCGCGTGATTCCTGTCGCAGACTCGGCGACGCAAGCCACGTCCTGGCCACAGGCGAGATAGATCGCGGCAAGGCAGTTGGCGTAGTGGCCCTGCACACCCATCGTGCCGCTCAGCATCGCGCCGACCGCGGACATTTTCCAGTACTGCTCGATGAGTGAGGATGGCGTGTGCAACTTTGCCTGCACCATCGCCTCAGGAATCACGACTTCGGCCACGACACTCCGGCCGCGCCCCGTCAGGAACGACTGGCTGCTGGGCTTCTTGTCGCCCGAATGATTGGCCTCGACGAACTGGTACTCCGCTTTCGTGGGGCACTCGCGCACCAAGTATTCGCACACCGCCTGCGTCGCGATCGTCACGATGTTCTGACCTGATGCGTCGCCGGTGGAATACTCGAGCACGAGGTACACGTGATTCCCTTCCAGGTTCACGCGCAGGTCACGCAGCTTGCCATGCCGCGTGGTGGACTCCGCGACTTTGCGGATGTCGTCGATGTGTTCCAGCACCCAGGCAACGAAAGTGCCCGCTTCGGCCAACCGCGAGAACGCGAAGCCCGGTGCCCGCGACACCGATTCGTTGGTGGTGATGGCGACGCAGCCGCCCACTTCAGTGATCAACTGGGCGCCGCGGCTGTACGACGCCACCAACGCGGCCTCCGTCGTGGCGAGCGGGACATAGTAGTCCCCCTGCGCGTGCGAGCCGTTCACGCGGAGCGGCCCAGCGACGCCCACCGGCACCTTCACGGTACCGACGAAGTTTTCGATGTTGCGGGCGTAGACCGCGGCGTAGCCGGCCGTATGCGCATCCAGCAACTCCTTCCGCGAATCCGGCTTGTCGAGCACGACCCAGCGCGCCGCGACCGCGTCCGCGGTGATCTCCGACCCGCTCGGGATCTTCGCAAGGCGCTCGTGGTGCTTGGGCGACAGCCTGCGCAGCAGCGCGTCTGGAGCGTGCGCCTTGAGCAGCGCGCGGAGCGAGTCCAGAGCCTTCCGATGGTCGATGGACATTGCCGACCAATATGCGTGCCGGAAGGTGTTTTCGGGTAAGCAGGTATTGAGTATCGCTGGTCCGCGCCGGGGCGGTAGATTCCGGGAAATGAGATGCTTCATGATCGCCGCACATTCAGCTGTCAGACGCCACCGGTCGATCTGAGTGATGCTGAGCCGACGCACGTTCCTGGCAACCGGCGCGGCCGCGCTCGGCGCACCGCTGGTCGGGTCCCCGCTCTTCGCGCGGCACCGCGTGGGCGCGATTGCCGGCTCGTCGTTCGATCCGTGGCTGGAGATTGACGCCGACGCGCTCGCGCACAATGCACGGACGGTTGCGCTGCTCGCAGGCGGACGACCCATCATCGCGGTCGTAAAGAACAACGCCTACGGATTAGGCCTGGAAACGGCCGGACCCATCCTGGATCGCTTGCCGGAGATCCAGTCGTTCGCGGTGGTGCGTGCCGACGAGGCGCTGACGCTCAGGCGCGCTGGGGTTCGCAAAGCAATCCTCCTCATGGGCCCTGCCAGCGAGGACGACTTGATGGAATTGGCGCCGCATGACGTCATTCACTCCCTGCATCTCGCGAACGCGCTTGAGACATTCGCGCGTGTTGCCGAGCGTTTGCGTCACCCGGTGCGCGTGCAGGTGTACGTGGACACGGGCATGCACCGTATGGGAATCCCGCATACTGCCGCGATCCCATCGATTCAAACCCTTGCGGCCACAAACGCCGTGCGCATCGAAGGTGCATTCACCGAACTCGTGGAAGACCCGGACTTCGATCGCGAGCAAGCGCGACGACTGCGGACGCTGCAATCGGACGCGCGGGCCAAAGGCGTCGTCATCGGTCCGCTGCACGCCGCGTCGTCGGACGCCGTGATGCACGGAACGAGCGACGCGTTTCTCGACGCTGTGCGACCCGGCCTGGCACTGTACGGCGGCTATGTATCGGACCGCGCCATGGCACGCGGCGAGTTGCGCCCCAGCTTCAGCCTCAAGGCGCGCGTCATTCGCGTTGACCACGTGGCCGCGGGTGAAGGCGTGAGCTACCACCGGCGCTGGAGCACCGATCGACCGGCATGGACCGCGACACTCGCGGTCGGACACGTTGATGGGTACCCCAGCGGGGCGACCAAGGGGTGCGAGGTGCTGGTGCGCGGAAGACTCTTCCCGGTCATTGGCACGGTGAGCGCGAGCCACACCGTGATACACCTGGGCGAGACGCAAGCCGCCGACGTGGGAGATGAGGCGACACTCGTCGGACGCGAACACGCGGCGCTGCACCCCAACGAAGTGGCCAAACGCGCGGGCTGGTCGGAATACAACATGTTCATGCATCTGTCGCCGCGGTTGCGGCGCTTGGTGCGGTCCGGGTCGCAATGACTGCATTCCACGGCAGCAGCGACGCACCAAGCCGCGTTCTGCGTGGGCTGCTCATTCTCAGCGCTGTCGGGGTGATGGCCTGCGGCCCGGCGCCGGAGCGAGCCCGCGACGGCACCGCGCGAATGGCCGACACGCTGGCCAGCATCAACGCGCGGGAACGGGCCACGCCTGAGCGCAACTTGTTTCTCAACCGCGAGCGGGCCGACAAGATTCAGGCCGAACTGTTGCGTCGGGGCGGACGCTACGATCCCGAAGGCTTCTACCTGCTCGCGCAAGAGCGCTTGCTCGCCGGCCAGACGCGGGAAGCCATCGGCGAGATCGAGCGACTGGCGCGGGAAACCGGCCTGTCAATCGAAACAGCCTCCCCACAGAGCAAGCAGCTCTTCGATCTCCTGGCAATCGCGTACCTGCGGCTTGGCGAGCAGGAGAATTGTCTCAACAACCCCGCGGCCAACGTATGCATCCTGCCGTTGGAGGGCGACGCTCGGCACTCCAAGGAAGAGGGCGCCCGAAGTGCCGTCGCGCTGTACGAGCGCCTGCTGAAGCAATACCCGAACGACGACGGCTCGCGGTGGCTCCTCAACATCGCGCACATGGCACTGGGGGGTTATCCGGACCGTGTGCCAAAGGCGCATCGCATCCCCGGACTCTCCCGGGTCGCGAAGGGCGCCTTCCCGCTCTTCCATAACATCGCGGGAGAAGTGGGCTTGTCGGTCACCGGACTGGCCGGCGGATTGTCCATCGAGGACTTCAATCGTGACGGATTCCTTGATGTGTTCAGCACCGCCTGGGGCATCTCCGATTCAGCACGCCTGTTTCTCGCGGACGGACGGGGCGGGTATGTGGACCAGACGCCGAAGGCGGGACTCGACGGCATCGTTGGCGGCCTGAACGTCGCGCACGCGGACTACGACAACGATGGCGACGCAGACATCTTCGTCATGCGCGGCGCGTGGTTTGGTGACGCCGGCGCGTATCCCAACTCGCTCCTGCGCAACACGGGTGACGGGAGCTTCGAAGACGTCACGCTGGACGCGGGCCTCTTCTCTTTGCATCCAACACCGACCGCGGCCTGGGCGGACTTCAACCTCGACGGGCGCCTCGACCTGTTTGTCGGCAATGAATCCGGTGTGAGGCAGGGTGGGTCCCCGCACCGCTCCGAGCTGTTTGTGAACAATGGCGACGGCACATTCACCGAAGCGTCGGCGCGAGTCGGCATCGATCTCGACGAGTTCGTCAAAGGCGTCACCTGGGGCGACATCAACAACGACGGATTGCCGGACCTGTTCGCGTCGGTGCTCTTTGGCCCGAATCGACTGTATGTCAACAAGGGCGGCAGGACGCTGGACGACTGGCGCTTCGAGGAGCACGGCGCTGCCGCCGGTGTCCAGGATCCACTCGCGTCATTTCCGGCGTGGTTTTGGGATTTCGACAACGATGGCTGGGAAGACCTTCTCGTCCTGAGCTACGACGTCCGCAATAGTCAGGCGTTGCATGATGCCGTGGCGCGGGAGTACCTGGGGCAGGCCGGCGCCAAGGCAGCGGACAAACGGCCTGCGCTCGAGAGTTCCCGACTGTTCAGGAACAACGGCGACGGCACGTTCACCGATCTCACTCGTCAAGCCGGCCTGAAGGACAAGGTGATCTTCGCGATGGGCGCCAACTTCGGCGACCTGGACAACGACGGCTGGCTTGATTTTTACGTGGGGACGGGCAACCCCGACCTGCGCGCGGTGATCCCGAATCGAATGTTCCGCAACGTTGGGGGGCGGCGGTTCGAAGAGGTGACGCTCGCCGGCGGCTTCGGCCACATCCAGAAGGGCCACGGGACAGCATTCGTTGATCTCGACCGCGACGGCGACGCTGATATCTACATGGTGATGGGCGGGGCGTACGCGGGAGATCGGGCCTCAAGCGTCCTCTTCGAGAATCCCGGAAACCCGAGTCGCTCGTGGATCGCATTGGATCTGGAGGGGCGTGCCGCGAACCGATCCGCGATTGGCGCACGCATCGAACTCGAGGTCGTTGAAGCCAACGGCGCCCGCCGGATGTTGCGGCGCACCATTGGAACCGGTGGCTCGTTCGGCGCCGGCAGCCTGCAGCTTCACGTCGGGCTGGGCTCCGCCACTCGAGTGCAACGCCTGCGAATCAGGTGGCCCGACGCCGCGCGCACGATGACCACCCATGCCAACCTCGCCATCAATCGCTTCTATCGGATCGTTCAGGGTTCGGAACCCGTGCTGCTCGAGCGGCCGGCGGTGCCCTTCCGGAAGACTCCGGCACTGCCGCACGCCGCGCACGACTGATCGTTGCAGGTATGCGTCGGCGCGGACGCGCTGCACCTCGCCTACGGTTTCTTCGGCGCACTCCAGATCGGCTTGGGATCCGCCTTGGACGCGACCTCACGACCATACAGCGCGGCGTTGAACACCACGCGGAACGTGCCCATCGGCTGTCCGCGCCACTGCGGCCGAAAGCCGATCAGCACCACACGGCCTGCGCCGTGCAGCACGTCCAGCGCCGCCGCGTACCCGTTCAAGTGCTTCTCGCCCAGCAGGTAACCCGAGAGCAACGGTGAGCCGGACGCCGCGTAGGCCGCGAGCGCATGGCCCTGAAACCCATCGAGCGTCGTGAAGACCGGGCTGCCATCCACGAACACCTTGGCGCGCTCCGGCATGCCGGCCATCACCGGATGCGTATTGGCCGTCGTGACTTCGAGAATGGATCCGCTCGCGAAATAGTCTTTGCTGGCCAGACCGGCGACGACGTTCTTCACCGGCAGGTGCAACGCGTCAATCGCGACGTTGGCGCTCTGGTTCATGAACACGAGCGTGCCGCCGACGCGCGCAAATTCATCCAGCGCGCGCACGCCAACGTCGCCGATGCCACCCTCGAACCGCGGCGGCACCGTGCCCGACGCGAACCCGTCTATGATGCCCCGCTGGCCGTCGGAGGCGAACATGATGACGTCAAAGCGCGCATTCAGGTCGCCTGCACGCACCTCGGCCGGAGTAATGGTCGTGTGCTTGAGACCATACTGGTCAAAGAGCCACTCGGTCCAGCCCACGTCCATGCTCGCGGTCCACGGCTTGAAGAGCGCAATGCGCTTTGCCACCAGCTGGCCAGCGCCCGCGCCCACCGAGTACTTGCCATCCTGGAATCGGACTTGATTCCCCGTCGCAAGCGCATGCGCGATGGTCTTGAAGATCTCGGTGTGCGCGGGATCCAACGCGGACGCATTGTCGCTCGTGCTGGGCGCGCGGATGGCGGCGGCGCCCGACAGGTGACGCAGCGCACCACGCGCATCCTGGTCCAGCGGCGACCGCGCCTCCACCACGCGCACGTCCATCTGGTACGGCAGCGTCCAGCCGGCGGCGTCGTACGGCTGCTCGGGCGGACCCTGCGGATACTCGCGCAGGTCAGGATACTTCTGGACTTCGAACAGCTGCCGCACCAGCTCGGCGAACTCCTGGTCCATCGCAATCACCCAGGTCCCGGCCGGGTACGACACCCCATCTATAGTAGTGGCCCGCGACAGCTCACTGACGCGCAGGCCCAACATCGCCATGCGCTTGAGCAGTTCGGCAGCGGAGTTGGGGTCGCGCTGTGCCTGCGGAATCACATACGCGTACGGCGGCTCAGCCTTGTACTTCGCAATCGTGTTGCGGCCGGCCTGATACCGGTTCCACAGCAGGTCTTCCTTGTATTTGGCTGCGTAGTCCAGCGTCGCGATGGACGCAGTTTCCATGTAGTCCACAGCGTCGCGCAGGCGCCACCAACCGCCGGCCCACGGACTGGCGTACAACGACTGCGGCCGCAGGTCGCGCATGTCGGCCGGAAAGTCGTTGAGCGTGTAAAACCGCGGCGTGGCGTACTGGTACAGTGCCGTCTCAGTCCAATACGCCGCGATGTTTTGCAGCATCGGCATGTAGTCGATGTACCCGGGATACCACGCATCGAAGCCAGTGCCCATGTGCGTCGCGCCCAGCTGTCCGTTGGTCTCCAATGCCTGCGCGATGGTCATGCCGATCGTATTCACCTCACGCGACATCAGTGGCGGTGCGCGATTCGCGATCGGCTCAGCGAATGGCGGCAGCCAGATACGCGTCGGGAACGGCGCCGTCTGGTGCTGCACGTAGATGATCTGCGGCTCCCAGTCGCGCCACACTTTGTTGACGACGCGCGATTCCAGCACGTTCAGCATGTACGAGTCGCGGTTGTTGTCGTGGCCGATGTACTTCTGGTACAGCTCGTGCAGCGGCGCGGTCTCGTACGGCGTGCCCACCACCTCGCGGTACCAGTGCACCACGATGTTCTGTCCATCCGGATTGATGGACGGCCACAGGAACAGCACGTCGTTGTCCAGGATTCGGCGCGTCTGCTCATCGTTCTTCGCAAGCAGGTCGTACGCGAGCTGAATGGTGTGCTGCGAGCCGGCGATCTCGGACGCATGCAGTCCGCCGCTGATGTCCACGAACGCTTTGCCTTCCCGGGCCAGGCGCCGCGCGGCTGAGTCGGTGAGGCCGGCCGGGTGCGCCAGCTGCAGCGAGATGCGCGTCAGCTCGGTGAGCCGCGCCAGGTTCTGCGGCGACGAGATGATCGCCAGCGTCCACGCACGGCCGCTCGACGTCTTGCCGACCTCGACAAGCTTGATGCGATCGCTCGTGGCGACGAGCTGTTGGAAGTACCGGATCGACTCGTCGTAGTCGATGAGCTTGAAGTCGGCGCCGACCTTGTGGCCGAAGACAGACTCCGGCGTGGGCACCTGCGCCACCGCGACCGAGCCAAGGACAAATGTGCAAACGAGGGCAAGCATGCGTGTCGTCATCTCACCAATCTCGCACCTCTGCACTCCACGAGCCATCTTGATGTGTCGAACACCAGCCCTCCGTTGCCATGCGCCGACTCCTTTTCGTTGCACCACTCGTCGTCACCTGCGCTGTCACAGCGCTTGCGCAGGCCGGAACGTCCACGGCTGCCGCGCTGATCGCCCGCGCCAGGTCATTCGAGCTCAACACACCGTACGTCGCGCCACCAGGCGACTCGATGTCCCATTACGCGAGCGGGTTCGCGAAGGTCGTGTGCTCCGCGGTCTTCGTCACCGGATTCGATTCCGCCTTTGCGGCCAACAACATTGGCAGCTTCACCGCCCCGTTCTCGGTCCGGTCACGACTCGGCAAGCCGCGCATCGATCGTGTGAAGCAGGAGGTGCACGTCATGGTCCCAGGCGGACCCACCCGCACCGCGCGCTATCTCGGAAGCCAGGGCTGCGTCTGGCTGCCCGAAGGCGAGAACGACGTCCACTTCAAGCCGGTGAAGGTCACCAGCACGTTGCCCGCGCCGGCGACCCAGGATTGGCCAATGGGCGACCGACTCCCCGCCACGCCGTTCCCGAAGGAACTCGACGAGAAGAAGGTGAACGCCGCCGTGGCCGCGGCGTTCAATCCCGAGAGCGCCATGACGTCGGCGTTCGTCGTCACCTGGAAAGGTCGCATCATCGGCGAGCGCTACGGCAGGAACGTCGCGATGCACACGCCACTGGAGAGCTGGTCCATGGGCAAGAGCATCACGGCCACGTTCATGGGCGTTCTCATCAAGCAGGGCGTGTACTCGCTGACGCAGCCCGCGCCCGTGCCTGAGTGGCAGGTGACGCCCAACGACCCGCGCGCAAAGATTACGATCGCGGATATCCTGCGCATGTCGAGCGGGATTCGCATCAGGGCCCCGCTGGATCCGGACTACGATCCCAAGGGACCATACGCCGACCACGTGTACTTCTACACCGGAGCCGTGGACGCCTTCCGTTTTGCCGCGACGCGCCCGCCGCAGTGGCCGCCCAACACCGTGGGCCGGTATCACAACACGAACCCGGTGCTCATCAACTACCTCGTCCGCCTCGCGGTGGAAAAGCATGGCGAGGAGTACCTCTCGTGGCCCCAGCGCGCCCTGTTCGACAAGCTCGGCGTTCGCACCGCGGTCCTCGAAACCGATCCGTCAGGCAACTTCCTTACGCAGGGCTACGAGTTCCTGTCTGGCCGCGACTGGGCGCGGCTCGGCAACCTCTACCTCCAGGATGGCGTCTGGAACGGCGAACGGATCCTGCCCGAGGGCTATGTGCGGTTCGTCAGCACAGTGGCGCCGGCGTGGAAAGCCGACGGCCGGCCCGTGTACGGCGGATTCTTCTGGATCAACGGTGACAGCGCGCTCAACGCCCCACGCGACGCGTACTTCATGTCGGGGGCCGGCGAACAGACGACCCTCATCGTACCGTCACATGACCTCGTGGTCGTGCGGATCGGCGCTTACCGGGGTGAGCAACCGGGCGCACAGGCATTCAATCGCGCGCTCGCGCTCCTGATGGAGGCCGTGCCGAGGGCGCGCTGAGCCACCGGTCCCGAATCGGGCGCCAATGTATTAGCGTATAGGCATACGCTCCCACACTGAGACCGCGATGGCCCGCTCGCTCGACCCACAACTGATGCGCCTCGTCGCCGCGCGATTCAAGGTCCTGGCAGAACCGGCCCGGCTCGCCATCCTCGACGCCCTGCGCGCGGGCGAGATGACGGTCACCGATCTGGTGGACATCACCACCCTGGGTCAGGCCAACCTCTCCAAGCACCTTCAGCTGCTCCACTCCCACGGCTTCGTGAAGCGCCGCAAGGACGGGCTCTTCACGTACTACGCCGTCGCCAATCGCGACGTGTACCGGCTGTGCGACGTGATGTGCGGCCACCTCGAAGCCGAGGCGACCGCACGGCGCAAGCTCGCCCTCGCCCGCTAGGCGGACGTCCGGCGCGTCGGCAACAGGCGCACCGCGGTGAGAAGCGCCCCGGCCATCACGACGGCCACCACGATCGTCGGCAGGTGCACCACGTCGGCCCACGTGATCTTGCCATAGGACAGCGGCTTGATCAACGGCGCCTCGATCAGCGTGTAGACGAGCGTGAACGCCAGCGCACCGAAGACGCCGCCGAGCAGCGCGACGAAGCCGTCCTTGCGACCCTCCGCGATACCAACCACACAGGTGCCCGGGCAGTATCCGCCGATCGCGAAGCCAGCGCCGAAGATCAGGCCGCCAACGGCGACGCCGATGACATACGTCGGCTTGATGTCGAAATGCATCGGCATGCCGAGGTTCATCAGGTACGACACCAGAGCCCCGACGGCGATGGTGGTCGCCATGAACTTGATGATGGTGAGATCCTCGAGCCGCAGCGCGGCGAGAATCATCTTCGGGCTCGACGCCCCAACACGCTGGATCAACGCGCCCATGACGACGCCCACCAGCAATCCGTAGACGAGGTTCATGGTCAGGCCCTCCAGGCGGCGATGAGTTTGGCGGTGCCGATACCGCCGGCGAAGACCGCCGCGGCGAAGATCGTGCTGCTCACGGCCAGTTGCGACATGCCGGAGATGATATGGCCGCTGGTGCACCCGCCGGCCAACCGCGCGCCGAACAGGATGAGGAAGCCGCCGATGAACGCGTCGACGTAGCGCCGCGAATCCGTCGTCTCACGGGCATGCACGCGGTCGGCTGCCGGCGCCTTGGGTCCGGCGAACAGGCGCGACGAGAGAAAACCGCCGATGAGGAGCCCCACGACCAGCGTGGTCTCGGGCGTCAGCAACGCTCCCATCTTGACGAGATACGGGTTCGCTGCCGCGTACTCCGGTGTGACGGCGCGCAGCGACGCACCGATGAACCTCGGATACGTCCCCGAGACACCGATGGGCCCGAACAGCGCGATCGATCCCGCGCTGAGCAAGCCAAAGAGGACGCCGAGCACGGCCCACTGCGGGACCGGCGCGGCCGAAGGTCGCTCCGCGTGCGGCAGAGCAGCTGAGGGATGTGTCATGTGATTCGCCCGTGTCTGTGGTGGTGGCAAGTCCGGCCGACCAGCAATTGCATGACTATACAGTAATATCGCAGCCGCGCAAATGGCGACCCTGCGTCATGACCTCGTCATGGGGACGGCGCGGACGAAACCACATTGGCAAGCAGGCCGGCCAACACGGCGCCAACGACAATCATCGAGAGTCCCCAGATCAGCAGTTGGCGGAACAGCTCGCGCGCCGCCACGCGATCCGCCACCGTCGCAACGCACAGCGCACCAAGCGTCGAGAGCGGTGACACGTCGACCAGCGCGGAGCCCACGTTGATCGAGATCGCCACCGCCAGCGGGTCACCGCCGCCCACCTGACGCACCAGTCCCGGCACCATCGGCAGGAACGCCGGGAGCACCACACCCGAGGTGCTGCTGTACGTGGAGATCGCGCCGGTCACGAAGGCGATCACCGGATTGATCGTCGCCGGAGTCGCCACGCGCGCGATCATCCCCGTGAAGAGGTCCATCCCGCCCGTGGCTTCCAGCACGCCAATCAACATCGTCACGCCGGTGACCATGAAGATCACGTCGAGGGGAATGAGTGGAATCACGTCGCGCTCCTCCGCGACGCGCAAGAGCATCAGGACGGTGCCGGCCGCGAATGCCGACAGCCCCGGATTCACGCGCCATACAACCGCGCCGATCATCCACGCCACGGTGACTGCGATCGTGATCCAGTGCGTCCGCGAGACAGGCTTGGCGTCCGGTGTCCGCGCCGAGCGGCCGGCGCGCAGCAGCCGCGGTCCGCCGAACAGGAAGTACGCCGCGCCCGCGACGACTACGTGCGCGCCGAAGTTCACGACCCACAACAACCACTGATTCCCCGGCAACCCGATACCCTCCATGAGGCCGCCCACCATCGCGCCCACCGAACTGATCGGCGACATGTTGCCGGCGTTGGCACCGGCCCCGACCATGATCGCCGTCAGCAAGTTCGAAACACCGGCCGCCGCGGCCGCCGGCATGGCGATCGGCGCCACCAGCGCCACGCTCAGGATTGCACCGGGCCCCACGGTTGAGAGAACACCGGCCAGCAGGAAGAACACAATGGGCAGAAGGCCGGCGTTGCCGAGCACCGCCCGCGCAGCCTGGCGCGCGAGAATTTCGAGCGTGCCGTTGGCCTTGGCGATCGCAAAGAGGAACGTCACGCCTGACAGTGTAAGAAAGAGCCCGCCCGGAAACCCGGCGATGACCGCCTCCACCTTCATGTCCGCGGCGTAGACACCGATGCCCCACGCCAGCGCAATCGCCAGTACGCCGACATTGATGCGCGTCGTCATGCTCAACCCGATGGCGAGCAGCAGCGCCAGCAGCGCCAGGACGGCTGGCGTCATGCCGTCCACTTCGGCAGGAGATGCTTCTGCACTTTCCCCAACGCGGTCCGCGGCAGGGACTCCACCCGCACGAATCCCCGTGGCGTCTTGAACGACGCCAGTTGCGCCTGACACCGCTCGGTCAGCTCGGCGCTGTCCAGCGACGCGTCCGCCACGATGTAGGCCACCGGCACTTCTCCGCGCACCGGGTCCGGCACACCCACCACCGCGGCTTCGCGGACGCGGGAGTCCTCGAGCAGCAACTCTTCGATCTCGCGGGGATAGATGTTGAAACCACCGGAGATGATCAGGTCGCCGCGCCGGCCGCGCAGCGTCACGTAGCCGTCCGGCGAGCGGACCGCCAGGTCACCGGTGCGAAAGAAGCCGTCGTGCGTGAAGGCCACGGCGGTCGCGTCGTCGCGCTGCCAGTAACCGCGAAACAGCGCAGGCCCCTGCATCTGCACTTCGCCCACCTCGCCTTCGGGCACGGGCGCGTCGTGCTTGTCGGCGATGCGGATCGTCACGCCCGGCAGCGGCAGCCCAACCGTTCCCGCGCGCCGCTCGCCGTCGTACGGATTGCTGATGATCATGAGCGCTTCACTCATGCCGTAGCGCTCGAGAATCGTGTGGCCAAAACGCTGCCGGAACGCTTCGTGGACGTGGGCCGGCAAAGGCGCCGATCCCGAGACGAAGAGCCGGGCATGCTGCCCAATCGCTCGCGCGTCCGCTTCGGAAATGACGGCCGGATCCAGCAAGCGGACGTAGATCGTCGGCACGCCAAAGAAGAGTGTCGGCTTGAACTCCGTGAAGAGCGCGGCCGCTGTCTTCTGCTCGAAACGCTCGGCCAGCCGCATGCGACACCCGCTGAAGAGCCAGGCGTGCAGGCCGTTGCCGAGTCCGTGCACATGGAACAGCGGCAGCACCGCGAGATAGCGATCGGCGTCTGTGATGCGCCACGCCGACGCGAGCGTCCTGCCGTTGGCGGCGAGATTGTCGTGCGACAATACCGCGCCCTTGGCGACGCCCGTGGTTCCGGAGGTGTACACGATGAGCGCCGGTGCGTTGCCCTCGAGCGAGGCCTCGGTTCGCTCCTGCGGTCGCGCCGCGCCAGCGCCCTCCAACTCACGCACCGGCCACTGCGCCACACCCGTGGGGTAGGCGGCGTCCACTCCTCCGGTCACGACGGCCCGTGGCTGGGCGTCGCCAACGATGTGCCGCAGCTCCCTTTCCTTATATAGGATGTTCATCGGAACCATGATGACGCCCAGCCGGACGCAGGCGAGGTAAACATCGATGAACTCGACGCAGTTGCCGAGGTGCACGCACAGCCGGTCGCCGGGCTTGAGGCCGCGGGCCGAGAGTTCGCTGGCCATCCGGTTGGCGCGGGCCTCGACCTCGCCGAATGTCAGCGTGCGCAGAACGCCGGACGCGTCCATAGAGTCCAGCGCAGGGCGGGAAACTCGGCCCTTGAGCGACGCGTCGAACAGTTCAGTGAGAGACATGCTCGCGGGAAGATGGCCATTCGTGCCTGTCGGGGCCAACGTCAACTGCTCGGATCGTCCGGACAGCGCGGTTGACTGGACCTCTCCCCCCGAGCCGACCAACTTTCCCCACATGAAGCGAATCCTCTTTGCTCTCCTGATCGCGAGCCCGGCACTCGGCCAGACTCGCACGCTGACCGCCGACGACTACGCCCGCGCTGAACGCTGGCTCGGCAGCAACACGGCGCCACTTGTGTCCGGCACCTCCGGCCGCCCCATGTGGCTGCCAGACGGCCGTTTCACGTACCGCGCCACCACGCCAGCCGGCTCCGCATTCTGGACGGTGAACCCCGCCCGGAAGACCAAGGTCGCCGCCTTCGATCACGCCAGGCTCGCCGCGGCGTACTCCGCCGTCGCCACCCGCGTGGACGCCGATCACCTGCCCTTCCAGGCGTTCGAATACTCGGCCGACATCAAGTCCATCACGTTCCAGACGCCGCCACCGCGTTCTGGACGCTGGACGTGCGACGTTGTCGCGTACACCTGTATTTCCGCGCCAGCCGTCACGCCCCCGCCGCGCAATTCGGTGACATCGCCCGACGGCAAGCGCGCCGCCTACATCAAGAACCACAACCTCTTCGTCATGGAGTTGGCCGGCGGCAAGGAGAGCCAGCTCACCACCGACGGCATCACGGATTTCGGCTACGCCACCAACAACGCCGGCTGGGTGAAGAGCGACATGCCGGTGCTCACGTGGTCGCCCGATTCCAGGAAGATCGCCACGTTCCAGCACGACGGACGCGGCGTGAGCGAGATGTACCTCGTCCGCACCACCGTCGGCGCGCCGGTGCTCGACGCGTGGAAGTATCCGCTCCCCGGCGACAGCGTGATCTTCCGCATCAGCCGAGTGATCATCGATGTGGATGCGGGCAAGGTGGTGCGCCTGCAGATGCCGCCGGACCAACATCGCTCCACCGTGTCAGACCACATCGCGTGCGGCACGCGTATTTGCGACCTGCTGTGGTATCCGGATGCGTCCGCGGTTGCGTTCATCTCCAGCTCGCGCGACCACAAGCAGGCGTGGATGCGCATCGCCGACGCCAGCACCGGCGCGGTGCGCACGCTGTTTGATGAGACGTCAAAGACCCAGATTGGCGACGCCAGCGGCGTCGAGAACTTTCGCATCCTGCCAACGTCGAAGGACTTGATCTGGTGGTCAGAACGCGACGACTGGGGCCAGCTCTACCTCTACGACCTCGCTACCGGTCAGCTGAAGAGCAAGATCACGAACGGCAGCGGCAACGTGGACGACATCGAGCGCGTGGACGAGAAGTCGCGCTCGATCTGGTTCGTGGGCGGTGGCAAGGAAGCCGGCCGCGATCCCTACTTCCAGCACTTCTACAAGGTGGGGATGGACGGCAGGAACCAGATGCCGCTCACGCCGGAGAACGCCAATCACGTCGTGGTCATGTCGCCGGATGGCAAGCACTTCGTGGACGTGTTCTCCACGCCCACCACTCCACCGACAACCGTCGTGCGTGATGCGGCCGGCAAGCTGGTGATGGAGCTGGAAAAGGCCGACGTGTCCAAGCTCGTCGCCACCGGCTGGCGTCCGCCGACGCCGTTCACCGCCAAGGCGCGCGATGGCAAGACGGATATCTACGGCCTGATGTTTACGCCAACGAGATTCGATTCGACGAAGAAGTACCCGATCATCGACTACATCTACCCCGGCCCGCAGAGCGGCAGTGTCGGCAGCCGTAGCTTCTCGGCCGCGCGCGGCGACCATCAGGCGCTCGCGGAACTCGGCTTCATCGTCGTTGCCATTGATGGCATGGGCACCCCGGGCCGCAGCAAGTCGTTCCACGACGCCTACTACGGCGACATGGGCGACAACACGCTGCCGGATCAGGTGGCCGGCATCAAGGAACTCGCGTCGCGATACCGGTGGATTGATGGCGACAAGGTCGGCATCTGGGGCCATTCCGGCGGCGGCTTCGCCACGGCGGCCGCGATGTTCAAGTTTCCGGACTTCTTCAAGGTCGGAATTTCGGAGAGCGGCAATCACGACAACCGCAACTACGAGGACGATTGGGGCGAGCGGTATCAGGGCTTGCTTGCGAAGAACGGTCCCGCGGTCGGCGCCGACAACTACGCCGACGAGGCCAACCAGACGCATGCCAGGAACCTCAAGGGCAAGCTGATGCTGGCGCACGGCGGAATGGACGCGAACGTGCCGCCCTACAACACCTATCTCGTGGTGGACGCGTTGGAGCGCGCCGGCAAGGACTTTGATCTCGTCGTGTTCCCGAACGCCGGACACGGCTACGGTCCGTTGGGCAATTACATGATGCGGCGGCGCTGGGATTATTTCGTTCGGAATCTTCTTGGCGCGGAACCTCCCAAGGAGTATGAGATCGGGCGGAGGCCGGTACCCTGACAGCAACGGCAACGACGACGGCGGGACCTGGGAACCTGGAACAGGGAAACAAAGACCGCGGGAACAGGAAGCCGGGACGCTGGACGGCAACTCGCCTTCGGTTCCAGTTCCCGGTTCCCGCCGTTTTCGTTTCCCTGTTCCCTGTTCCCGCCTTCTTTGTTGCCGTCCTCGTGCTTCCCCAGCTGTTGCTCGCGCAAGACTTGGGTTCGTGGCCGCAACACAGCCTGAGCCGTCCCCAACCGCGGATCGTGACCCTCGCGCCCGCCGGCGCTCCCGTCCCACCTCCGTCCGACGCCATCGTTCTATTCGACGGCACATCGCTCGCCAATTGGCGCACCGCGGACTCGGCGATGGGCCCGGCGAAGTGGAAGGTCGAGAGCGGCTATATGGAAGTCGTCGCGGGCAGTGGCGCAATCATGACGTCGCGCGGTTTTGGCGACGCGCAGCTGCACATCGAATTCGCGTCGCCCTCGCCCCCGTCGACGCGCACCGGACAGAATCGCGGCAACAGCGGCGTGTTCCTCATGCGCACGTACGAGGTGCAGGTGCTGGACTCGTGGCAGAATCCCACGTACCCCGACGGTCAGGCCGGCGCGCTCTACGGACAATACCCGCCGCTCGTGAACGCCAGCCGCAAACCGGGCGAGTGGCAGACGTTCGACATCGTCTTTCGCGCCCCCCGCTTTCGCAGCGACAGCAGCGTGGCGTCACCGGCGCGCTTCACCGTGTTCCACAACGGCGTGTTGGTGCAGGACAACGTCGCGCTCGTGGGCCCTACGTCGCACACGCGGCGCACTCCGTACATCGCACATCCGGACCGCCTGCCGATCATGCTCCAGGACCACGGCGACCCGGTCCGCTTTCGCAACATCTGGATACGCGAACTCCCCGAGGTGTCCGCGGCAGTCACCGCGAGCGCCGCCGGCTATGCGGCGATCAGCGGAACGCGGTAGGCCTTGAGCGCGGCATCGCGGGTCACGATCGTCAAGCGGTCCGCTTTCGCCTGCGCGACGAGCATCCGGTCGAACGGATCACGGTGATGCATCGGCAGACTTGACAGCGCCGCGGCGTGGCGCAGGAAGACCGGCAGCTCCTCGAACCCGGAATCCTCGATCGCGTCGGACACCGTGCGGCGCGCCCTGATCTTTCCGAGCGACGCCTTGATCGCGATCTCCCATCCGGTCACGGCGCTCACGTAGACCTGGTCGGCTGCCCGGATCGCGTCGTTGGCTGCGCCGCTGAGTCGCGCGCCTTCATCCCACCAGATGAGGACGTGCGTGTCCAGCAGGAGCCTCACTTGCCCTCGAACGCGCCAAGGAGGTCCGCGGGCAGCGGCGCGTCGAAGTCACGGGCCACGCGCCACTTCCCCTTGCCTTGGCCCGGCTTCCGCAACGGGCGCACGACGCCCAGCGGCACCAGCAGCGCCTTGGGCTTGCCGGACTTGGCGATGACGAACTCCGCACCGGCCGCCGCACGCTCCACCAGGTCGGAGAGGTTGGTCTTGGCGTCGTACAATGACACCGTCTCGCGCACAAGGCTCATGGGCTTCTTGGTCATGGTTCAACCTACCGCCATTTGACCACTTTGGTCAAGGCGACCCTCAGTACTGCTTCGTGCCCGGATGGAAATTGAGCCAGCTGTGCCAGAACTCCTGCGACGCCTTGATGGGCGGCAGGTTCCCCTTCGCGCCGCGGCCGTCAACGGCATAGGCGATGCCCTTGGTCACTAGTGAGTCGCCGCGCATCATGTAGCGCGTAGCCGTGTCGGGCCGCTGGAACGCAAAGAAGCTCATCGTGTCCTTGGCCAGCACCACGACAATTGGCGTTCCGCCCACAACATCGTTCACCACGCGCTCGCGCTTGAGGCGATTCCAGTCGTATGCCACGTCCTGGCCGTTGATGCTCACGCCCACCACCCACGACTTCTCCTTCCAGGAGGCCGTGTCGGTGCCGGTGAGCGCGCTGCGGCTCGTTCCGGTTTCGTACGCGAAGCTCTGTGCGTAGTACCGGCTGAGCGCCGAGTCCGGCTGCATGATGAGCGACTT
>ERZ1292623.346-Hain-H51-01um-R1-346-length-50738-cov-72_pt1 | contig 50738 bp, 66 predicted proteins | sample MGYA00564398_ERZ1292623 | MGnify/ENA primary metagenome ERZ1292623 (study PRJEB36523, sample SAMEA6512633) | groundwater metagenome | collected 2019-01-07 | study: AquaDiva: Metagenomics assemblies of 32 groundwater samples
TTCGTTTAGTAAGAATTAAAGTTGCCAGAGTTCTTCAGAACTATGAGCACCTGGTAGGCTCATATATCATCAAAGATGATATTCACCAGGATTTTTCAAATATGGTAAAGGACACTGAAATTTGAACAAGTTTGTGCCTTTACTATCACGACAAAGACATACACTCTGTTCAATTAATTATGTCTTTGGCTCTACTTCAACTTGAACGGTAAAAAAGTTGAAGTTACCGATAACATCAGTTAGCGAGTACCTGGTGGGCTCATCGCATTGAAAAGAATAAATTTATTTCTTGCAAACAACAAGAGCATACTCTTGGTCCTTATCCATAAATATTTTAGGATTCTCAAAATACATCTTGCAAAACTTGTCAAACTCTTCAGCATAATACTTGTAAAGTGTAGCAATAACAAATTCATCCCCTGGCTTAAAAACAATACTTTTATCCCCAACTTTTTTAACCATTTCCTTTTTAATCCTATAAAGAAACTCTACTCTAGAATTCCCAAATCTTGCATCAAACTCTATATCCTTTTTATCAAATCCTAAATGCAACATTAAATGTTTAAACCACTCATGAAATGAAGGATGCTTATACTTGTGAATATCAACTAATCTTTCACCAACACGAACCCCATTTCCAATCACCAAAACATCCCCCTTATTCAAATCCCTATTAATTTCAAACAGATATTCATTAATATCAAAACATGCAATAACACCTCCCAAAATAATCACCACATTTTTTTTATAGACTCCTGATTTCAAATTATCTCCAATCTCTCTTAGGGCTCTTCCGTCCCCTGAAGAAAGATAAGGTTGATAATCGTGAACATTAGGAATACCAGCTTTTTTTACATTAGAAACCGCCAAGTCAAGTAAATACTGCGAGGAATTTAAAGGACAATATCTTATATTAACAGCACCATTATTTTTAGAATTAAACTCTTTGATAAACTCAACAGCTTTTAACCCATCTCCACAATAAATATCTATAAGATTAAAATCTTCAGAACCTATTTCTCCTGCAATGACTGATGCCTGTTTCCTTATCATGTCTATCTCAAGTTCAAAGAACTGCTTTCGATACATAGGAGTAGATGAAAAAGAAAGAAACCCTTTAGCAAGATCATCGGTCAAACCAAGATACTGTAACTCAGTAATCTCCCATGACTTATTACCATTTTTTAGGGCAAAACCATTTTTTAAAAAAGCCTGCAACAGCATGTCCTGCAACCATGGATTTTGGCCCTTTTGTGCGCCAGATATAAAACTTGAGGTGAATGAGAGTTTTTATGTTTTTGGATACAAATTTTACTACGACTCAATGAAGTGTAAAAACGTTTAAAAATTGTTTCTAATACAATTTTTAAGCCCATTAACATCAGTTAATAATGTTTAAAAGGTATCTTTTTCAAATAACTCCGTCGCCCTAATAGTCTAGTGGTCAAGGACGCGGCCCTTTCGCGGCCGAAACCCGGGTTCGAATCCCGGTTGGGGCATAAAAGTTAAAGAGGGATTTGAATATCTAGAGATGAAAGAGTCAATAAATGAATTCTCTTCTTTCTCTGGTTCCATGAGGGTCTCAAAAAACCCCATTTATTCTTTCTTTAAAGGATCTCTTAATAGAAGGACATAGTTTCCATTTCTATCTTGTGAAAGATACTTTATTGCAGCTTCTCTAACATTTTCTGGAGTTACTCTTCCCATCTGTTTAAGAACATAATCCGGAGTGATTCCTTTGTCTCTTCTAAGATCTATTGCGCTAATATGACCCGCATTTGTTTCAAATGTTTTAGCTAGATGATATCTTGTACCTCTTTTCAACCTCTCTAATACATCTTGTAAAACTAAGTCTGTTCTTAGTTTTGCCATTTCCTCAAAAATTGCATCAAGAGATTCGTCTGCTTTTTTAGATGGAATGCTTCCCCCAATGTAAATTAAACCCTTGTTATCATCTTTTTCATATTGAGCGCCTATGCCATAAGCAAGACCCCTTCTTTGACTTACACTTTTAAATAATCTTGAATTTGCATCCCCTCCAAGTATATCTACCAACATATCAGTTGCAAAAAAATCTTCATCTGTTAGTGTGGGACCATATAAAGCCAGGGTAAGTTGTGCACTGCTTTCAGAAGGGTTATCGTGATTATGAAATTCTGGAGCCTGCGTATGCAAAACTGTGGATCCTTTTATCTCAGGATTTCTTGGAAATTCAAATTTTTTACCTTTTCCGCGTTTAAATTGACCAAAGCTTTCTCTAACTAAGTCTTCAATATTTTTAGGTAATGCCCCAACTAGAACCAAATCCGCGTTATTTGGAGAATAACCTCTCTGATGAAATGCTGTTAAATTATCTACTGATGCGTTTTTTACAATAGCTTCTTTTCCTAGAATTTGATAAATATATGGAGAACCTTTTCCAAAAATTGCTTCACCAATAGACAAGTTATCTTTAAACGAAGGTTTACTTTTATTATCTGCAGTTTCTCTTAGAACTCTTTGCCTTTCTTCTTCTACTCTTCTTAAATCAAATCTTGGATTAAATACCGCATCAGAAATATATTGTAAGAATAGTAAGATATCTTCCGCTAACATATCAACAGGAAAAAATGTTCTGTCTCGACTAGTGTATGCGTTGAATGATCCAAATCTTCCTCGGATTTCATCGGCTTCCTCGGGAGTGTGTTTTTCAGAACCACCCATCAATAAAGTGTGTTCTAAAAAATGAGCAATTCCTTCTTCTCCTTCTCTTTCGTTTAGAGCTCCATGCCAAACTCTAAGCCTACCTGAAACTGTTTGGGTAGGTGTCTCTTGCAAAGCCACTGAAAGTCCATTATCCAGCTTTAATTCTCTATAGCATTCATTAATTATAGCCATGGATTTAAAGATTATTATGGTCTTTTAAACCTTTGTATTTGTAACCACTTATTAGTTAATTATATCTTTTAGTCTAGAATATAATAAAATCCTATGCTAGACTTGTATCCTAAAGATGAACAGTAGAATAATCTCATTGAAGTCAAAATACGATAAGGGCATATCTTTAAAAGGGCTGTTTGAAATTGACAATTGGCGGGGAACAAAGAGATCCCTAAACCCCTTTGTTCTCTGCTACTTTTTTGATTTATTAGGATACAATTAAATATTTATACGGCTTTTATATCAGTTATTTGATTAAAAATGGTGAACTGGATATTTATATTGCTTGTAATTATTGCAGTATTTATTTTCTTTAAGATTACTTCTTTTAGATATGAAAGATGGTGGACTTACTCTATTGCAATACTACTCATTTTTGTTCTTTTCTCTTTCTTTAATGTTGTAAGAAGCAATGATATTGATTTGAATTCTCTAGAAGGTTTTGTATCTGCAGTCAAGGCTTATACTTACTGGGTTGTGAATTTTGGCCAGACTGCTTCTTCAATTACTGGAAAAGCTGGTTTTTTTGATTGGAATGCAACTAAAAATGCTTCTACAGGAAAATGAAACTCATACTTATTTTGATGAAAATATTTGTAATTGGAGCTTTATTAATTATAAGCAATCAAGGTCTCGCTATGGAAATTTCGGAGAATAGAACCCACTTTGTTGAGGAATATTCTTTGTGGATAAATCATCTTTTTGAAAAAGGACTATCTATCGCAAGTTATGTTGTCAAGAACGAGTGGCTTCCCGAGAATCCGTGAATACCTCATAATACACTACCCCATAACATACTTCTCTTGGAAGCCCTAATTTTTCGGTTATGCTTCTTTCAATCAGTTCATATGCTCTTCTAAATCTGTCTTTTTCAGTTCTCTCAATCAATTCATACATTTTTCTATCAGTTATTATGTGTGGTATATCGCGCAAATCCCATCCTGCTTTCCAGGCTTCGTTAAGAGTTAACCCTTTTAATTCTCTTTCAGCAGTTAATTCTGCTAAATCTCTTCCGCTATGGTTAAATGTGAATATACAGACTTTGTCTGCTAATTCTAACTTAAAATCTATAACCAGACCTTTCCTTTTAATTTCTCTTGTTAAATCTCTTCCGAAATCTATAAACTGCCTAAATTCTTCTGGAATGCCTTGCCCAAAAAATCTTTTGTACAAATCTCCCATGTTGTCTCGGATGAAATTGAGTTTTTAAATGATTCTTATCCAGATTTTACTATTTTTAGGCGTTTTCTATTATAGACTGTTAAGATTACTATAACTACGATTAAGACAAATAAAATTATTCCAAGTAAGGGTCTCTTTCCAATTGCCCCTATTACTGCACCAGTTATTTTAGATATCCCCGATTCCGAGTCTGAATTTTCTTCATTAATATCTGTATTAAGTTCTATTAATGGAAGAGATGTTTGATTATTTCTTCGACCGCCTTCATTTCCACCGCTTCCCCCGTTTCCGCCTGAACCTCCACCATTGTTTCCAGGTTTATCTGGTTCATCTACAGGTGCTTTTGCTATTGGACTTACAGGTGGCTCAATAGGTTTTGGAGGAATATTTGTCCTGTCAGGATTTTCTATTGGAGTTATGGAATTGTTTGTAGAATTGATTATAGGGACTATAATTTGGTCAGATAATTCTGCATCTAGGAAGAATTCATCGCCATCTGCAGAAGGCATTTCTTGTGCAGTTGAGTACATAAGAGATAGAACCAATAGAGATAGACACACTATTACTCTTTTGTTCATTTTATTTTGAGATTTTTTGTTTATTTAAAGATGTTGCTTTAAGATTAAAGCCTCCATTTGGCTTTGAACTTTATTTCAAATCCTGCATCGAGATATGAACCTATCTTGTAAGGTATTCTTCCTAGATATTAGGAGTTTATTTACCTTTCTATAACAACTATATTTTTATACGACTTTCTTTGTTGAAATATATGGGGGATATAATTGATGTTGCAGGAATGCTAGGGCTTGCACTTAGTAGCTTGGCTCTGGCGCTAGCTGGACAAGAATATAATAATAAATGGTTAGTATTTCTAGGGAGAGTTTCTGCTGTAATCTTCTCATTGCTCTTTTTCATTTTGTTAACTAGAGCAATTTTAGTTAAATTGCAATACTTTGGATATATAGACCAATCAGCATGTATCTTTTGTATTTCTAAACAATTCCCATATTTTAGACTAGTCTAAAATATATTCTTCAAAATAAGTCTCTAGGGTGTTTCGATTAGAAGTTTAGATGTGTTGGTTTAGTTTAACTAAAGAAAAGAAAATAAGGCAACACAAAATATGACTCCTATTATTGCAATTATAAAGTACATCAAGATACGCTCAAATTCTTTACTCATAAATTACTTTAATATTGAGATTATTTAAATTCTCACTTCCTAAACTAAACTTTAAAGCCTCAGCCGGGACTTGAACCCGGGACCTCGTCCTCATTGTCTTGCTTTTTCTATTTTTTAGTAGCAAGATACCAAGGACGCACTCTACCAGCTGAGCTACTGAGGCTTGTTTTTATTCTGTTTTGTTCTGTTTTAAAAGTTTAGGTGGGTTTTTATACTATTTATTTTAATATGCCTTATGAATCTTAAAGAACTAATTGAGAAGTATTCTATTTTACAGAAAAAGTATTCTTTGCCTGGTTTTGATGAATTAAACTCTGCGTTTGATATAGGCAAAATAAGAAGAGATTCGGGAAATCTAATAAGAGACATCAGAAGAATGATGATTGAGAAAATTGTCTATTACTTGAAACTCATAGAGGTAATAATGAATCCTTCACAGGCTTCTCCAATCTTTATGATGCTTCTTAAGGATATAAACCCAAATGATTTGAAGATTATGGATTCTTTGCTTTCTCCTTTTGTTGAGCTTGAGTTGAAAGCTCATAAGTTAGATGTTTATTCAACTGAAAAAGAAGAATCCCAACTAGTATCCAGAATTTTTAACTGCTGGGTCTCAAAAAGAAGCGAACTTGGGGAATTAATTACAGTTTTAGAAAGAAACTGGAGCCAGATAAAAAGCGTTCCCAAGAAAAGCAGAGATTATTTTAGTTAATATGTTCATAAATTTCTTCAATAGAAATTTCTGCAATCGCAACAGGCATATAGATATTGTTGCTCGCCAAGACATTTGGATGAACCTCTCCAAAATAACCTATCTGTTTATTGTCTAAAAATATTGAGCATGTACGCCCATCTACCAAATGAGGGATGCTCTTTTCTTTTATAGAGTACTCTAATCCAAGCATTTTGAAAAGATAGTCCAAATGCTTCTTTATTTCAGTAGCATTTGCTGGAGATATACTAATTATAAGATTATCCTTTTCTTCAATATCATTTTCTTTTTGATTATTTTTAACAAACGTTCTGCCAATTTCAAAAAGTTTTTGAGGATATTCTGAATCTTTGTTTTCAGACATTACTCTTAACAATGGAATAAATAGATTTGGTCTCAGATATTTGTATTCATTTTTTGAGTTAAGTAGCTCAAGACCATCTTTTATTTCATATTTTTCAATTTCCTCCCTCTTTACTAAGTGATAAGTAGATATTTCAAGCATACCCAAACCAATCATAATCTCCGACAATTTTCTTTTTATTATGCTTTGTTTAGATTCTTCTCCAGATGTGGAGATGTTCGGCATTTCAGGAGTAAACTTATCATATCCATAAGCTATTGCTACATCCTCTATCAAATCGACTTCATGAAGAACGTCGACTCTCCAAGGAGGCGTTTCAACAATCCCTTTTTTATATTTATGACCCATTCTTTCTAATAAATTGGATACTTGAGTCTCATTCAATTCTATTCCTAAAAGCTTGTTTACATTTTCTAAAGATAACTTTGTTTTTTGTTTAGCCAGTTGTGGAGAATCATATTCTTCTTTATCCAGGATTTTTACCTGGTGTATTGTTCCTCCAGATTCTGCAAGAGAAGTTGCCAGTATTATAAGTGTTTTCTCCACAGTATATTTGTCCGTGCCAGTACATTCTATAAACAACTCTTGAGTATTTGTATCTACTCTTCCTATATTTTCGCTGTTTATTATTGGAGGCATAGAAATTATTTCATTTTTTGAATCAATTAAAATGGGATATTTTTCGCTACCTTTTAAGAGACTTTCGTATTTTATTCCAGTTTGATGGATTGTCAAGATATCATTTGCACTCAATTCGTTTTTTGTTCCCAGTGGAATAAATTTTATCTCATCCGGTTTTTTTGCTTTATAATTTATAGGAAAGTTCATCTTGTCTGAAGGATATATTCCTATTGCCATTTTTTTTCTATTTCTTCCAAGAGTTATTGATAATTTTTCCTGCATATTTATTAAATCTTTTAATTTTTCTTCGGTTAGATTTAATCTTTTTATTATTGCACATGCAATAAAGGGCCTTATATTTTTTACAGAAGAATCTACATTAACTCTATAGTTTTGCTCTGGTTTTTTTAAAAGATATTCTATTTTTTCATCGGATTTACCAATAAATTTTTTAAATGAACGCATAAATCCTTCAAGAGAAATTAGGTCTGGGCGATTTGGGAATACCTCTATCTCCAGATTTTGAGAGTCTATACTTTCAAGTGGGGTTCCAAAAAGGGTTATTCTTTCTATTATTTCTGGAGTTATCTTTATGTGTTTTTCGAATTCCTTTCTTGAGAATATTATATTTGTCATGTTAAGATATTTTTTTATTTTTCATTTTAGTAATGTCTTGTGGTTTCTAAGGTGACTTAAATCATTCTTATATAACTCTCTTAAATCCTTTATTTTGTGAGCTTCGGTCATCAATCGGTCAAAACCTGGTCCCCATGCCAATACTGGAATCGATGTTCCAAGCAATGGAACGGTTACCTCTGGCCTGAATATTCCTGCAGCCAAAACCTCGACCCATTCTTTCCTTTCTTCATTCCATATAGACCCTTCCAGACTTGGTTCTGTATAAGGAAAGTAACTTGGTTGAATTCTAATTCTATCATAACCCATTTTTCTTGCAAATTCTTTAAGATACCCTATTAGATTTCTAAAATTCGCGTTTGGGTCTATTACTATACCTTCTGCTTGATTAAACTCAAATCCGTGTTTCCAATCCAAGGTCTCATTTCTAAAGACCTTGTTAACCGAGAAGAATTTAGCTGGTAGATTTTCTTTTTTCAGTTCGGACAATTTTCTAGAGGATAAACATGTTGTGTGTGTTCTAAGCAACACTTTTTTGCTTTCATTTTCAGACCATTTATACTTCCAACCAGTACTGTTATTCACTCCATTCTCATGTGCTCTCATTACTTCAGAAACTATTTTTTTATCAGGCAATTTACCAGTTACTCCTTTTATAAAAAAAGTATCTTGCATTTCCCTTACTGGATGATCTTGAGGAGTGAAAAGAGTATCAAAATTCCAGAATCCATTTACAGTATAATCTCCAATCATCTCCTTAAATCCTAATTCCAACCATATCTTTTTGCCTTGTTCTATCGACTGATTCACAAAATGTTTTTTCCCACCATAAATTGAGGGAGTTTTTATGCTAAAGTCATATCTTCTGAACTTTTTGTTTTTTACACCCTCTTTTATCAATTCAGGGGTTATTTCTTCTATTAAATCTAAGTTTATCTTTTTTCCAGCTATATTCTTTCCAAATTCAGTTAGACTAAAAGTTATTTCTTTTTTTTCCACTATTTTTACTATTTCTTTTCTGTTTTTCAAGTTGTTAAGAGAAAATTTGTCCATGTCAGACAAATCTTCTTCATTTAAGGGTAATTTCTCAATTAACATTTCTTCAGGGAACTTTTTTGAGCATTCTTCCCTAGAGGAGGATATTTTTACTTTGCCATCTTGTAAGGATATTAATGCTTTCTTCTTCAGAGCACCCAGTGCTGCCTTGAATTCGTTTTCCGAAAGTCCTGACTTCTCTTTTAATTCTTCAATTGGTTGATTATTATTTTCTTCTACAGTAATTATAAGATTTCTTTCTGGAAGATTATTTTTCTTGTAATGTATCCCATTCACCGCAAGTTCTATTACTTTACTGTTATTTTGAGTTATTTTTAGAAATCCTTTGCTTTCAAGAAACCCCAAAGCTCTCAAGACAGTAGTGTTGTCCATTCCAGTTTTTTCAACTATCTTATCTATTTCTTCCCTTAAGTAAGGAATTACTGCTCTCTCGATATTTGAAAGGGAATCTAGTATTTTTTCCACGTCCTCTGTAGTTTTATATAGTTAAAAAGATTTGTCTGACCTACATTATATTATAATTACTTCTTTAACCTGTAATGTTGAGGCTCCAATACCTTCTATAAAATCTTTCCCCTTTTTTATGCTTTTTGATTTAATTGCTATTTTTGTCTTTGTTTTTCTACATATTTTTACGTTTTCCATTATCTTCGCAAGTCTTTCCGCTTTTTCCTTTAAATCAAGAACTTTAAGTTCTTCCAAGTTTATTCCTATAGCAATATTCTTCTTACTTGCTATTTTTGCCAAAACATGATTTAATCCGCTATCAGTTTGTCTTACCTTGTTCTTTCTGTTTCCCTTCTCTATAGACAAGAGAACGTCAAAACCACCATTTTCAAGTATCTTTCTATTAAATGAATCATCTTGGGCAACAATTATTTTGGGAGTCTCCTCATTTTTTAGTAACCGTTTCACTTGTTCTATATTGCTGTTTTCTATCATTTATCCTCCTATTACGGTTCCTATAAATTTTTTTCTGTTTAAAAATTTCTTAATATTTTCAATGCTTTTACCTAAGATATAAGTCTTTATTTTATGCTTTTTTATTATTTTTGATGCGTTTTGGTCAAGAACAAAATGTTGCCCTGGAGAATATTTGCTTTTTAATGCTATTTTTTCGAAATCTTTCCATGATATAGAGGAGATAAATCTCGCATCCTTATTTTTTGAGGGGTTTTTTGTGTATAGTCCATCAACATTGGTCAGATTTACAAATTCTGTTTTAAAATAACTAGCGATTTTAGCAGCAGTGCTATCAGAAGTTTGGTTTGGAGCATATCTTAGAGCTCCACAAAATACAATGTCTTTCTTTTCAAGAAGGTTTTTTATCTGATTCATACTTTTTGGAAGTTCCTTATTAGAGTAATTCCCAAACAATTGCATCATTATTTTTGCGTTCATTCTAGTTACATCAATTCCAGCGAGGGACTGTTGTTTCTTGCTTTTATGCTCTTCTTTTAAGATAGTTATATACTCTCTTGCCACAAATCCTCCCCCACACTCAACTACAAATTTGTATTTTCTCCTAAAAGTTATTATTAGTCTTTTGAAATCTTCAAGCCATTTGGGGTCTACTTTCTCTGGAACTATGAGACTACCCCCAAGACTTAGCACCAAGGTCTTTTTCATTTTTTTATATATGAAAATCTTTATTTAAACATACCCTAAATAAGTTTAATAAGTATTTTTTATAGGTTATATTATGTTTAGTAAAAGTGTTGATGAGTTTTTTAGAAGAAATATTGTTTTTTTACTTATTTTTTCTGTAACTCTTATTATTTTTTCTCTTTCTTACACTGATTTGCGTTATGGTAAAATTACTGGTTTGCAGAGTGAAGAAGGTGAATCTGGGGGAGGATTTATCGAACCTGGGGGTGAAGCTACCTGTAGGTTTTTTGACTTTGGAGGGCCTTGTGTTTTTACCTCTATAATTGAATATAATAAGCCTCCTTTAGATATTTTGAATAAGATTTCTGATAATTCCAAGATTGCATCTCAAAGTGCCATTTATTCTATAGATATAGTAAATCTGGCCAAAAGCAATTTTGTCTCAGAGACTGAATTAATTAGATACAAAACTAACATAGGATATGCTCTTGACTCTGTGATTTACGAATATAACTACTCCAAAACCATATCTAAGGACTACTCTTCTGTCGAACTTAGCACATATTTAGAGTCTATGGTCAATGATATAGATATAATTGAAGATTCCTTTAAAGAGATTAATTCTAAAATAACTGAAACTGTCTCTGAAAGACAGGATTTTCAAAGAGGACATGCAGAATGGACATTAGATCACCAGTCATTTATAGAAGATTCTATAGATTTGCTTGTTGAAGATATTTCCTCTGAATTTGATGAAGATTATAACTCTAAATATTCCCTTTTTATTTCAAATTATGTGGATAATAACAAACTAATAGAACAATGTGTTTCGGATATTAGCGGTTGTTCTAACTCTTCAAATTGTCCAAGCTATATTTATCTTTGTATCATTTCAGATACAGAGCTTAATTCTCCTTGTGAAGGTTTTCTTGATATCTGTTTAGAAAATAAAGTTGTTTCTGATCCCGCAGGAAATAATCTCGATAATTCCTCTAATGGTACTAAAATATCAGGAAATGGTTCTGTGGGTTTCGGAAGATCTGGTTTACCTGGAGGCTCCGGAAGAACAGGTGGTGGCGAAATTCCTTGTATAGGCAATCAATGTGAGGACCTTCCTGCCTGTAACCCTCCAGATTATTTACTTGCTACAAATCCATCAGTTTTTGACTTTGGAAATTATGGGACAAACTCAGTTACGGGAGATATATGTTATATAGGAAAATTAGAAGTTTACTCAAGGTCTTCTTCTATTTTTAAACCAAGTAATAATTCAACAAACGTTTCTAATTCCGTTGTTTCTTCTGGCAGAAGTTCTGGAAGAGATTTAAAAGTTATTCACTTTAAGAGTAGGAATGGAGCCAATGTAAAAGACTATGCAGCCACTATTTTATCCAGAGATTCTAATGGGCAACTAAATATAAACTTTTTAAGTGCATTAGATTACAATGGTCTCGAATCAAAGATTGATGAACTCGTAAGTAAGATATTATTTAGTCCAGAAAGTCTTAGTGGTTCTTATTTAACAAGGATATCTTTACAAAATGCGGAGAAAATTATTGAAGATTCTAATGAAATTCCGTGGATTCTATGGATAATTCTTTTTATGATGCTTTTTGTCTTTGTTTTTTATGAAAAACTATTTAGTCTCTTCAAGAGTTAGTATTTTAGTTCCTTCTCTTTTGAATTATAAAGCTTGGAGTTGATAAGTTTGCAGAGATTGTTAGATTATCTAATGCTGCCTTTATTTTTCCATCTATTGCTGGTATTTTTGTTTTTTGCGAAAATTCTGCTATTAAATCATATGCCTCTTCCACAGATAATTTTATCTGCGTTTTTTGAGAAATTCCCGATTTCCTAACTGTAATCGGAGTATCTACTCCTGAAAATTCTATTTCTGTTACATAAGGGTCTCTTAAAACATTGTTTAATTTTTCAGTTGAAGATATTCTACTTGGAGGGCCCCTTACAGTTTCAATTATTTTTAGAGGGTTTCTTATCAAAGGTCTCTTCTGGATTATTTTTATTGGAGGATTTGTAAACATTTGTGCCTGTCTTTTTGGAAACTCTTCATTTTTAGCCCTTACAGATATTTGAATTAAACTATCATTTGTTTCTTTAGGAATGGATTGAGCCTTTATTTCAATTATCGAGTTTATGAAGTTTAAGAGGAATATCTCACTTAATTCAGTTGTCATTATATCTCTTCTAATTTTGTTTCTGGATTTTGAGGCATACTTGGTATGTTTTTGAATCCTGTTCTTGTTAAAGCTCCTGGACCATACAGTCTTTCACGCATTTTTTCTTCCATTAAAGAAAGACCTTTAGCCAATAGTTTGTTTTGGTCAAGTAATTTATCTATCTTCTCTAGAAATTCTTTATCTTTTTCAGTGTTTTGCATTTGAGGTTGTTTTGCAAAATTTCTTGCAGCCAATTCAAATAATGCCAATAGATTTTCTATTTGAGTCGATAGTTTGTCGAATTTTTCTGCAAAGTTTACATGCACTTTTTGTAACTCTATTATGCTATGTAGTGTTTGTTCTTCTAGAGATTCTTTTGATATTTTGTGTTCGTGCCTGACATCTTTATGCTCAGCCTTCTTTTTATGCATGAGTTATATTCGCTTGGGTTATTTATAAAGATTTATTGTCCTTTTTATTTAGATGTATAGATTAAGGGTAAACTATAAATATAACCATATGCTTTGATTTGCGTGGGTTTATATCTAAATGAAGAACAAAGAAAAGAGGCTCTAATAAATTATATAAAAAATAATCCTTTTACTACACACAAAGAAATTAGAATGGCTTTACATATGAAGCCTGAAAGAGTCTATTCCGGAGGAATGGCTGAAGCATTCCACGAGGCTGGTGTTTCTCCGCCTAGAACTTTTGAGATGAAGAGCAAGGAAAAAAGGAAGGAAATTCTTATCAATTATTTAAGAAAAAATCCTAATGCTGGAATGCATATTGTAAATAAAGAAACTAAAATAAATTATCTTTCGGTTTTTAAAAATGTTGAAGAATTTTGTGATGTTGCTGGAATTTTTTATTGTAGGCAGGAACAAAGAAGATTACAAAGAAGAACTCCCGAAGAAAGAAAAAGAGAAATAGTTGATTTAGTTAAAAATAATCCACTTATTACCTCTGAAGAAATAATGGCTAAAACAAAAATCCATTTATATAGACTATTTCAAAATATGGATGAGGTTTATAAGTTAGCAGGAATAAATTGGATAAAAAGGGGCGATAAACGTAAACTTAAGAAGAGAATAAAGGTTATTGATTTCATTAAGTTAAATCCTCTTGCTACGCAGAGAGAAATAAATTATTTTTGTAAAACACATGTTCAATTAACTTTTGATGGAGGTATTTTTGAAGCTTATAACTTGGCAGGTATAACTTACCCTTATGAAAGATTAAATTTACATGGAAGCGCACTCTTAAACATTAAAGATAGAGCTAAAAACTTTGAAAATGAAATTGCTTTAAAATTAAGTGGTTATGGAACTGTAAATAAATTAGTAAAAACAAAACGTGGCTTTGCAGATATTATTCTTGAAAGAAAAAATAAAAAAGCAATAATTGAAGTTAAAGATTATTTAGTCCATGAAATTTCTATTTCTCAAATTAAACAACTTAATAAATATTTAGAAGATTGTAATTGCAATACGGGATTTTTAATTTGTAAGAGAAAACCTTCAAAAGATAAGTTTTTAATTGGTAAAAATACTATTTATGTGTTAACTCCTGATAAATTAAGCAAGATTCCAGAAGTTATAGATTAGGATCCGTGGTTCAATGGCTCAGAATCTTCGGCTCCAGAATTTTTGGAGATCCCGAAGGATGGGGGTTCGATTCCCTCCGGGTCCATTTATTAACAATCTATTTGGCTGTATGCTTCTAAAAGTAATTGGTCTTCTCTTGTAAGTCCGTACATTGTTCTATCTTTTCTTATATTATCTATTTCTCTTTTGAATCTATTACCTATTTCTTTTAGAGAAATGCCTTCTTCTACAAATCGGGCATTCAAGAATTCTAATAGTCCTTGAGACAATTTTTCTTTAAAATCTGGGAGGTCAGTTACTTGATGTATTGCTACTCTTCTAAGTGGGTCTTTAAAAAAAGCTCTTACTATATCTGGAGTTAATCCCTCTTCGCAACCTATACAGATAAGAGAGTGATGGATACTTTCACTCAAATCTCTTATTTGTAAACCTATTGAAGCACGATCTTTCAAAAGTCTGTAACATTCTTAGAATACTTTATTATCCTTATCTTTCAAAGCTCTTCTAGTTTCATAAACTCCAATAAATTGAGGAACTAGCGGTCTTTGATTAGCACGCAATATCTTAATTGAATCTTTTAAGTTATTCCTAGAACCATCTGGGCTTCTTGATGCTTCATCTATACTTCCAACTTTATACACATATTCAGTCACTGTTTCCATAGAAATGGTGATTTTTGCGCCTTTTTAAAGCTTTTTTAACTGCTCTATCTCTTCCCAAGATATTGCGCATCCCTTAAACTTTGTTGCGTATAAAAGAGCTTCCAAAGCATTTTTGTCTTTTATCTCTATAAACTTCTTTTTATAAGCCATAAACACCAATTCACTAGACCTTATGAATTTGAACGGCTTTATGTTTTCAAGCTCTCTTTTATCAAGAGTTATGTTTCTATGTAGCTTGTTTGACATGAGCTCTTTTAGATTTTCTGGTTTTTCAAATAATATTCTTGTTGTTCTTTCATCTATTACTATCAGATTCTGGATACCTCTTTTATTGAGTAGATTACTTACAGCAACACAAGAAATTTCTGCCGGACTTACTATTTCTATTAGATGATTATCTGCCCTTATCGAAGAGTTTGCTATTCTTAGAATCCTTTGTGTCTCACTTTCTATCTCTGCCTGTGCTAGTCCAAGTTCTGTTGCAAATTTTATCACCTTATCTTCTACTAAGCTTTTTATCTTTAAAGCTCCTAATTCAAATCGAGGTATGTGTGATGGCCTATCAACTACTTCTTGATAAACATAATTTGTTATTACAATAGTTATTCCCAATCTATTTATTTTTTCAAATATTTCAAGTAACCCATTCGTTGATAAATTTATTATGGGACCTGCGTCTAAAATTAAGACTTTTTTCATTTGAAGAACTCCATAGCCATTAAAGCTCTCTCTTTAGCTTCTATTGTTTTGTTAAATCTTATCTGAGGATTTTCTCTTTCGCCAATATATTCGGACACTTCCCACGGAGTTACTCCTAAAAGTTTTGTTGTTTTTTCTAGAGATATACCATGCTCGTATATCTTTGAAGCTTTGTTTATAGAAGCTTTTCTTAACATTTCCCCTATCATTGGCTTTAGATCTCCAGATGAATTTTCTAGATAATACTTCATTTTCTCAAGAAGATTTATGAACTGCCCGTGCTTGTTTCTTTGTACTGAAGAGATTGCAAGAGCTAAAAGATTGTTTATATCTTTTACAAATATTCTCCAGTTTAGAAAATTTATCTTATCTTTTCTTTCCACTATCTTGCTTAAAGTATAAATTATTGTTGCTACAAGAATATAATCTGTATGCTGATATACTGAAGCCGAGTGTATTGTTCTATCCGATAAATTTTTTAGTTCCTTAGTATCTTCTTTTTCAAGTGCATATCTTGCTCTTGTCAGAACATCAATTATGTGTGTTGTCTCTTCCATAAGACTATATATTACGATAGATTAATATATCTTACTTATCTTCTTAACTTATGCAAGTTTTATTGGATAGTAGTTTTATCATTTCATGTGTGAGGGATAGAATTGATTTTCTTGCCCAATTGCAAGAGCAAGGATTTACTCCCGTCGTACCAAGAGAAGTTTTGCAAGAGATGAAGGATTTGAGGATTAGTAATCGGTCTTCTAGGGAAGACAGGCTTGCTATTGATGTTGCTTTTGACATCTTAGAAAAAAGTAAAGTAAAGAAAACTACGCTTGGTGAAGGAAAAATTGATGATTTTTTGATAAGGAAGGGGCAGGAAGGGATTTTTGTTGCAACTTTAGATAATGGAATAAAGAAGAGAATTCCTAAAAAGGTGATAATTTTTAAGGCCCAGAATAGAGTGGGTGTTGAGACTGGAGCTTAATATGGATAACTGCGTTGGATATGCCACACTTTAGAGCAGTTATACAGATAGAGAACTGAAAAAATAAATAGGATATAAGCTATGCAGTTCTCTATAACTTTATAGAATTAATATTCTCTAATACATTCGACTTATTTAAGATGAAATAGAAGTCTTTAAAAACCATGTTTTTCTCTCAAAGATATGTTTTATGTTGCTGAAGTCGAGGATCACGTCCGCGTCGAGCCACGTCACTTTGGTCTTGCGACAAAGGATGCCGTAGCTGAGCAGTTGCAAGAATCTTATGTAAAAACAATGCATAAGGAGCTTGGATTTGTTATATCAGTTATTGGTGTTAAAGAAGTAGGGGAAGGCATAATAATTCCGGGAGACGGAGCTGCTTATTATAAATCGTTATTTACAGTTTTAGTCTGGAGACCAGAACTCCATGAGCTCATTCCAGGAACAATAAAAGAGATCACCAATTTTGGTGCCTTTATGCAAGTAGGCCCTACCCAAGGAATGATTCACATCTCTCAAACCATGGAAGATTTTGTTTCTCTAAGCAAAACAGGCAATTTACAAGGAAAAGTCACTAAAAAGTCCCTTAATGTAGGAGACTCTTGTCTAGCAAGAATAGTTGCTATAAGCTATAAGGCTGGAGAACCTAAAATAGGTTTAACCATGAGACAACCCGGACTTGGTAAATTAGAGTGGCTCGAAGAGTCTAGAAAGAGAGCAATTGCATTCGCTAAAAAAGCAGAGAAATCTGAAAAGCCTGAAAAGAAGAAAGGAGCTAAGAAGGAATAATAAAATGGCTAAAGAAAAAGCTTGCAAGAATTGTAAAATGATATATGAAGGTGTTAGTTGTCCTGGTTGTCAGCATACAGAAAATGTGGAAAGTTTCAAAGGAAAGATTACAGTATTAGACACAGAGAATTCTGAGATTGCAAAGAATCTGGGTATAAAGGGAAAGGGAGTCTTTGCAGTGAGATTAAGATGAAATTTTTGTTAAACTTTTACAATACTCTTTTGCATAGGCACGATATAGTTTTTAAGAAATCTTATCAATCAAATCCAGGATATTCTGTTGTCAAAGAAGACATAGCAAAACACTTTGACAAGGGTATTGATTGTGTTTCTCTAAGTTCTGTTAAAGGGAGTTTTGGAAGCTCCGAGTTTGTTATAGAAGCTAAAGTTTACGATTCACCTGAAAATTTACTAGCCATAGAACCCAAACCAAGAGTTAAGGTGGAGGCAGGTAAGTAATGGCAGGCAAATCGGATGGCGGAAAAAAACCCCATAAAAATAAGCCCTCAAGTGAAAAATACAAGCTATACAAAGTATCTGGTGATAGCGTGAAAAGAGAAGCTAAGTTCTGTCCTCGTTGTGGACCTGGAATATTCATGGGTGGCGGTTTAAATAGACTGCATTGTGGCAAGTGCAAATATTCAGAATTTAGCAAGTAACTGACAAAGTTTAAATAAATGTTTCACCTGTAATACCAATGACTTTCAAGACTTTTTTAAGAAGATTTGTTTTTTTTCCGCTTATTTTGTTTTTGGTAGTTTTACTTCTCTTTTTTTCAAGTCAGAGTATATCTGCAAAACCAATTTCTAGTGCTGGTTCTTTAGTTAGGTCTGTTGAACCAGGATGTTTTCAAGCAAGATATCTTGGTTCTGATTTATTTCCATTTTATGTTAATGGGCAGAATTTTGTTTATTATACTTTAAGTGGACCTTCATTTCCCATACCAGTAGATATACAAAACTTTAATGTACTTAACTTAGGTCCAGACCACAAACCATTTACGAGAGATGACGGATTAAATATACAAATTAATGGGTCTCATATGCCTTATCAGCTATCTGAGGAAGGTGGAAGCATTACTCCCAAAATTAATTCAAAATATCTTGTCTGGAGAGATATGGAGAACTTTGTTTCTGTGATAAAGGTTGCTAATCTTGGAGTTAATGGTCTACTTGAACAGGCAGAGGTTAATAATGCTCAAGTTATTTTTTCAGATAGAAATCACACAATTACTTCTTTTAATTTAAATGAAGATGTTTTAACTTTTGTTTATGAGGACTCTGTTCAATATGCAAATGCACAGAATATTCTTTATTGTGACTTATCTTTGTCTGCTTCAACGATTGGTTCTTGTTATAATCAAAATAAACACTCCGTTCCATTGCCTGTGCGTCCAGGGGTTAGATTTAGCGAAGTTTATGGTTACAAAGAGAATGGGAATTATATGGTTCTTTGGAATGAATATATTGATAGAGGTATGTTAGGGGTGTTCTTCTTTTCTTATTATTTCGATTCGTCTACTAGGACAATTGCTCAATTAGGGGCTAATGATAATATAATTAAGAGTGTCACAGGCAGTTTCATAACCACACATTATCACGATAGGTTTTACTTTTATTTTGGACCTTTTAGTTCTCCGTTAGTTGTTTCAAGCGGTCCTAGTGACCAGTATGGTGTTGGGGGCAGTCCTTCTTATGAGGGTTCTCCTGGAGGAAATTACCTTGCTGGATATTATAAAAACAACAAAGGTAAGTGGTTTTTGGGTACTTTTAGTGGTATAGAAGTTGCAACTCCATTCAGTGATTATCTAAACAATATGGTTTTTGACAGTTCTTCAAGAGGCAATTTTGTTTATCATACAAATAATCGGAATAGGCTTTATTTCACCCAGTGTTATGGATTTTAAAGTTTAGGATTTTGGTCTAAATTCGTAGGTGTAAGATATTATTTTTTCAGCTTTTCGGGTATTGGAAAATCTTTAAATTCATGCAATAATATTTTTCCATATAATATTCTTGATAAACATTCTGCTTCTATTTTAGCATCTTCTAAACCATTATGAGGAGTTCCTTCAACCGCAACTTTACCTTTGTGCATTTTAATTCTTCTATCTTTCATTCCACAGAATTCCATTATTGCTGAAAGATTCATTGTGCTTTTTCCATCCGCGAAAGGTAATTTACCATTTAATTCTAAATATTTCATTGATGCGAGACCATGCAAGTCAAGGTTTTACAGTCGAAGGATACTTCCAAACCATATTTTTTAGCTTTCAATACTATAAATCCGTAATCGAAAGGAGTGTTATGTGCTACAATAACTCTATTTTTTATCTTTGAAACCCATTCAAAAAAGTTAGATAAAAGTTGTTTTTGAGATTGTTTTGTCTTATCTCTTAATTGTGCTTCTGTCTTTCCTGTTACTTTTAATGCCTCTTCTGTTAAACTGTCTTCATCATCTATTCTTGCTTCTTCTAAAAAAGTATTTGTGGGATTTTCAAAATCTAAAGCTCCTATTTGCCATATTCCGTGTTTCGCTGGGTCGAAATTTCCACTTGTTTCTATATCTACTACAATCATATTTACACAGAATAATTCTTGTTTTTAAAATCTTGTAGGTTTGTTAGAAGTTTAATAAACCCATAGAGGAAATATTGAAATTGTAGGGTAAAAGTGTGGCTTTGGTCTTATTATTTTTTAACTAAGAAGCTCTTCTTAAAGAGACTTTTGAATTTTCTTCACCCTTATCAACAAATTCACAGACATAAACTCCTTTAGGAACTTTAACTACTGTGAATAACTCAAAAAATTTAGATGCTTCTTTTGTCTTTACTACCTCGTATAATTCAGGATCAACTACTGCCATTCTACCACTACCAAGACCTACTAAGCCTTCTAATCTATAATTACGACCATCTATTCTTTCTCTTACTTGCCCTTTCATAATAGCCTTAGTTAATTTAGGACTTAAATCTGTTGGATAAGTTTCTGCGTAAACTTCTAGGTTATCTCCTTTATTCGAAAGGACAGCAAACATACCATCACCAAACAAATTACTGAAGTTGACAGCATCGTCATTAAATTGCATTAAATTTGGAAGAGATGTATAATTTATATAAAAGGGCCCATCTCCCTCCCTAAAAACAGGTCCTGATGCCTTAGCCCTCTGCTCGTCCCACATTGTACTCGTCCCATATAAAATACTTTTTACAGCCAGGGACTCACAAAATACTAAGTGTCCTGAGTTACACACAACTCTTCCTCGAGTTACTGGTTTTACCTCATTTAGAGGTTGATTCTCCGGTAAACCTAATCTTTTGAAATCATATCCTTTCTCTGAATATTTTACCCATGTCCTATATTTTTGTACATCGCTCATAATATTCTCACAAATTAACTATATAAAAAGATTCCTATTTATTATTGCTTTAGAATTATAAATTAGATAAACATAAAGACGGTGACATTCATTGGTTGGGTTTATATTTACTCTTCTCCATAAAATTCCCGAGGTATTTCTATTACATGTAGTCTAGTTTTTTCTGTATCTAGAGGTTGATAATTTACTTGCACTTCTCCACCTAAGAAATCCAATATATCATCTAGGTCTTCGTGTCCTTGACCATAGTACTTACCAGAGTTTCTTAGCCTATTTACTAGTCCAGTTTCTTTCCAGAATTCAGTACCATCTGGAAGTTCTCTTTTTTGCTCTTTTAATCTTAGAAAATCTTTTAACATTGCAGTTGGCACTCTTAAAAGAATATAAGCTACATCATGTTTGGCATCAGTGAAATCTACATAATCTGTACTTTCAACTTCAATTTCATCAAAATAATTATTTACCAACTGTTCTACAGACATATTTTTTGAGAACAAATTATATATTTAAGGATATAGTGCTTAAACCTTGCTGAAGAAATATAAACCCATAGAGGAGAGACCATAACCTTCAAGAAGATGGCTATGATGTCTCCTCCTGGGAAAAAGAGGTGATGATAATAAAGCGAACTTAGGGTAGTATTTAAATCTTTCGATTATGTTCTTATTATATAGTTACAACATGATTTTTATGTCTTATGTTTATGCTCTTTGTAAAGCTATTTAATGTTGTCTTTGTTTTTGGTTTCATGGATGAAGTTGATGAAAGTCTTAATGTTAAAGACAAGGTTGGTCAGGAACAGATACAGGACTTACTTTTTGATGATCGCTTGAGTTGGCAGGCAATTATCTATGACTTGATAAATTCAGAGCAACTTGACCCTTGGGATATTGATTTATCAATATTAGCTAATAAGTATATCCTAAAAGTTCACGAATTGGAAGAGGCGGATTTTTTTATATCCTCTAAGGTTTTGCTTGCCGCTTCCCTTCTTTTAAGGCTTAAGTCAGAACTTGTTTTAAGCAGAGATTTAAGGTCTCTTGACGATATTTTATATGGTAAAAAAGAGGAAAAGACATATTCCCAAGAGAGAATAGAGCTTGATGAAGACATTCCTGAATTAATTCCAAGAACTCCTCTTCCAAGACATAAGAAAGTTTCATTGCAGGAACTCATACTTGCATTAAGCAAGGCTATTTCTACAGAGAACAGGAGAGAGACAAAGGCTTTGATATTGAAACAACATGAACTTAACGCATACCTCCCCATTCCTAAAAGGCTCTTCAATATACAAGACAAGATAAAGGGTGTTTATTCAAAGATTAAAAAAATGTTTATTGGAAGAGATGAGAGAATAGCTTTTTCAGAGCTTTCTTCAATGGATTATGAAGAGAGACTTTTGACTTTCATTTCTTTATTGCATTTAGATACTCAACAAAAGATATGGCTTGAACAAGACGGGCATTTTGAGGAAATTTGGGTTTTACTAAAAGAGATGTATGAAGAAAAAAACAAAGACCTTATTGAACAGCTTAAAAAAGAGATGGAAATGTTAGAAGAAGAACAGATTATTGAAGAGAAAATAGATAAAGAGACTGCTTAATTTTTATATAAATTCTTATAAATCCTTTATTAATAGAGGTTTTATGAGATATGAGTATATTACTTATCCAGAAGCTATTTCTAAATTAGAATCCTCTGGAATAGCAGATAGAGTAAATATTGCAATAAAAAGGGGGGATTTAGGTTCAGAGGGATTTCTTTCTGATGAAGATGTTGTTGGAATTATTAGAGATATGATTAAAGATGGATTGTTTAATGAAATTCCTGCCTGGCAAAGAAATTTATTTCAAAGTAAAATGAATCTTGCTTTTAAGAATAAGACTGACCATCCATGGAAAGTTAAAAGAGCTAATGGACTGATTGTTACTGAGCAAACTGAAGTTGCAGATTTTTTAGCAATGACTGGTTACTGGTCTGCAAGAGTTTTGAATCCAAAAGAGATGTGGGGTTGTGAGAAGTTTGGTTTCAGAAACCTTACTGATTTTACTGGTTCTGTTACTGCGCTTATTAGTAATAGGTTACGTAATGATTTTAGTAGGGGGGGATATCGATGGCAGACCCAAACGTTAGATGGAAGAGTTTTAGACAATCAGATTACTGGAGATGTGCATGCTGATTTAAGAATTTTCCAGACAGATGTCACTCCTTATGAGACCTTTGATCCTTTAGGTAATCAAGTATCTTACAGACCACAATTTAGTTCTGACGAATCTAATGTTATAGCTTATCATTCTACAGAACTTTCTTTTTTAGTGTCTGTAATTCAATGGATTGAACAGCATAAAATTCCTTCAGAAACTCTGAAAGATAAGGCTAAAGATGTAATTGAGTGGGCAAAATCTTTAGGGCAGAGAGGAGGTCATGTTGCAGAACATTACTTTGGAGATGCAGATAGATTTGATACTAAAATGGCTTTTTGTATGGGTATAAATCCCTTGCCTAAAATAGAAGATTCTCATGCTAGACCCCTAAATTCTTTAGCTACAAATTCTGGAGGGCGATACGATATATATACAGACTCTCGAGAAGGGTTGGTTTTTGTTTATGTACATGATAATCTTAGGGGCAAACGCGAAGTTAGAGCAAGATTTTCGCCAGCAGATGCAGACCATTTAGTAAGAGGAATACTTTACCAAGGAGCTATGGGTCTAGGAAGAACTTCTGCAAGACAACTGATTGATGGGTTGGAATATAAATTTTCTCCAGAATATGAAACAGATATGAAAAGATAATCATTAACCTCTTACTATCTTTTCAGTTTAGAAACCACAGATTTTTCTGCCAAAAGAGATTCCTCCCCAGAATTTAAGTCTTTTAGCTTGAATTTCTTTCTAGAAACTTCTTCTTTACCTACAAATATTGCATAAGGAATTTTATAATTGTTTGCATATTCAAGAGCTTTACCCACTTTTTCCAAGAAAATCACACAGCTAACATTGTTATTTCTTAATATCTGGGCAAGTTTAATTGCCTCTTTATCCTTGTCTATGGAAATTACAATTGCTTTTGTATTCTCTATCTCCATACTATTTATTTGACTATTGCACAGTCCCATTATCGCCTCAACACTGAATGAAATTCCAACTGCAGGTATGTCTCTGTTAAGATATTTTCCCACCAATTTATCATACCTTCCCCCACCAAGGAGAGCTGTTTTTCCAATAGAAACTTCGAATACATTGCCCGTATAATAATTGAAACCCCTCATTAATCTTGGATTAAATGTTGCTTTTATTCCATACTCTTTACATTTTTGAATAAGGTCAGTTAAGTCTTGAGAACCTTCAAACACATTATCTTTAAAGAATTTAATATCTTTTTCCATTAATTTAAACAGGCTTAGTATTTGATTTGCATCCGCATATTTTTTTAGATTAAATTTTACCTGATCCTCTCCTATTTTTTCTATCTTGTCTATTTCTCTCAACACTTCCTGTTTTTCAGAAATTTGAACAGATTTAATTATCTCGTCTACTAATTTTCTGTTATTAACTTGTATTTCAACATCTTCTATCTTTAACTCTTTTAGAATATCAGTCATTACTGCAAGACATTCTACATCCGCATTTATTGAAGAATCTCCTATTATGTCTATATCACATTGTGTAAACTCACGAGTTCTTCCTAATTTTATATTTTCGTCTCTAAAAACAGAGCCTATTTGGTATCTTTTGAAAGGCAACTTTATATTTAGATTCTGTTTAAAAAGCCTTGCCAATTGAAAAGTGAATTCATATCTTAGACCTAAATTTCTATTTGCCCTGTCTCTTAATCTAAATCTATCTCTGACGGCTTCGTCTTCTCCTCCAATAGTATCTCCCCTCATTAGCTCATCAAATTCTATTATTGGAGTTTCAACAGGGAGAAATCCATACAGCTTGAAGTATTTTCTTGCTGTGTCTTTTATTTTTTCTCTTTTTAGAGATTCTGGAGGCAAATAGTCTTCAAATCCTTTTACTGTTTCTGGTTGGTATATCATTTTAATTCCTTGCTCCCCATTTCAATAATTTATTTTTCATTTTATTTGATTCACACCTGGAGCATGAAAAAGCGGAAGGTGGGAATCGGACCCACTCCAACAGCGCCACAAGCTGGTATGCTACCATTACACAACATCCGCCATATATCAATATTAGCTTCTCTCCTTTCTTGCCAATATTGGGATATCAAAGAGACAGTCATTTTGTATTTACAGTCTTTTTTGACATATTTAACTTTTCCTTATATTTGGTATATAAAGACTTTGAATTAATAGATGTTTGTAATATAAAGTAAGAACTAGGTTTGCTTTCTTTAGCGACTATGAATCAACCTCAAGGATTGTGTATTCATATTTTTCCTAATTTTTGAGAGTTTATAAAGATTAGCTCACTGGTATCATATGTGTCTGTTGTGTACTCTAGTCTTTAGGAATGCCTAACCTTTTGAAAGTTATACTCTTTTCAGTTAATCTTCTTTCTAATTCTTTAATATAATCTTCTGCTTGACTTACTTCAATTACTCCTTCATCAGGACCGTAGCTAGGTAATGTTTCTGCACCTCTCAGGTTAAATCGCATTGGGACCTTTAATCTTGGGGTGTATATTCTTGCCTCTGTTAAACTTTTATCTAATGCTACAGTATATCCATTAGGTCTAAAAGAAAAAAACAATATTCCATGAGCATTATAAGGATTTGGCGTAGTAAAGACAGGTCTTACAGTATGGTCCATATTCATATGTAACCTATATGGTGAGTTTCTTATTCCATCTCTTTGAATACTTAGGCATAATTCTAAATAATCTTTGGGGCTCATTCCGTCTGGTACGCTTACGCCATGAAATAGTTCGCTTATATGTGAGCCATTTACAATATCACTTATTCGAGGATTTAGAAATACATGGGGTAATGCCCTTCTTATTCCAACTTGATCGCCTTTCCTGTAAGCATCTAACAATTTTCTGTATGAATCATCGCTTTTTAGTATGCCATATAGTTTTTTGAATTCTTTTTCTCTCTCAGTTAGTTTGCTATCTTCTACGTGCTTTAAATCCATTATATGAGGCTCTAATAAGGTGGCTAAAGCACCAGGTCTGTCAATGAATGCTCCTGGAAAGTCTCTTATCAAACTTGCGATGAGTCCTTGTACATTTCTTTCCGTTAAACCATACCGATCCGCATAATTAAAATTACGAAGATTACTTACGTTTATTGCCAATCTTTCTAGTCTACTCTTTAGACTTCTCATATTATTAAGCCAAATAAACTCCTTTTAAATCTTGTTATTTGTAATTACTAATTAGTTATATTATTATTGGTTTGTTGAGTCTTTACTAGATAGGTTTTTATTGTTGTTTTGATTAAATTAATTATGAGATACAGAAAAAATGGATTTAGATTTTACGCCTTGAAATTATGTGGAATTATGTTTGTTGTATTTTTAATTCAGTTGCTTATCTCTGGGTTTACTGGACTGTTTTTACTTGATTCTAACTCTTATAGCCAGATTTGGAGGTTTATTACATCTATATTTCTTCATGGTGGGTTTGCTCATTTGCTTTACAATATATTCGCTCTTGCTTTGTTTGGAAGCATGCTTGAAAGATTAATTGGTTCTAGAAGATTTATGTTTATTTTCTTTTTGACAGGAATACTTGCTAATATTCTTAGTGTTAATTTCTATGATTCCTCACTTGGTGCTTCTGGAGCAATATTTGGTGTTATAGGAGCTCTTATTATAGTTAGACCTTTGATGTTCATATGGGCTTTCGGATTTCCAATGCCTTTGTTTGTTGCGGGAATCATTTGGGTTGCAGGGGATTTGATTGGATTGTTTGTTCCAAGCAATGTTGCTAACCTTGCACATTTGTCTGGAATGTTTTTTGGTTTGATATTTGGGTTTGTTTATAGAAAAAATGCTTTAAAATTAATAAGTTAAAGCTTTTAGTACTCGGTCAAACATCTATTTTTTGATTTTTAAGTTTTACTAAACTCTTTCTTAATTTGTAACATCTGTTTTTTCAAAGGTAAAATATATTCTTTAACGACTTTCCATATTAATTTCAAATCAATTCCAAAATAATGATGAGATATTTTATCTCTTATTCCAGCTACTCCTTTCCAAGGAACTTGTGGATATTTTATCTTTATTTTATCTGGAATATTCTTTACAGCTTCTCCTATTATTTCCAGACTTCTTGTTACAGCATTTTGTTTTTCCCTATTTTTTAAAAAGCTATCTTCATCTATATTATAGATAAAATTTTCTATATCTGTAATATTTTCGATAATGTGGTCTATAAAAACCAATGGATCATTCATAAGATTCTAACCTCTTCTTTCAATATTCTATTACGAAGAAGCTTATGTATACTTGAATAAGTTAACAAATCTACTTTCTTTTTTAACTTTCTTTTAAGCTCTTCTTCAAGCTCAATAACCTCAAATAAACCCATATCTTTACCGGGCTCAACTAAAATATCAATGTCACTATTATTTTTCTGTTCACCTCTAGCATAACTGCCAAAAATACCTGCTTTTTTAATTCCCTTCTCTTTTATAATTCTATAGATTATCGGCTTTATTTTATTAAGGCCCTTATTTATTTTTTTCTTATTAAATAAAACATCAGCATCATCTTGCTTTCTAAGCAATTCCTCATTAGATAGGTTCTTTCCTAAATATACCCTATCTTTACAAACTTTTCCAGATTTTCTTACAGAGAGAACCCTATAGAAATATTTTTTTCCGTTACGTTCTTTAATTTCTGTGTAAGGCATAATTAATGTACGTCTACATAATATATAAATCTTTTTATGTAGACTCCTATAATATTTTTGATATTTTTCAGATTCTACTTTATGTTCAAATAAGAAAATATAACCTTCCTCGCTTGCTCGACTTTCCTTACAGGCTCTGACACTCGCTACGGGGTAAAGTTATGCCTCGACCGTTTTTAAGATAAAATGCTCCAATCAAGAGCGTCTTTTTAGTCTTTTTGATAGATATATTCCAAGCTTGGCACCCAAATAGAATCCCGCAGTTATTAATGCTAAAGTTCCGGTTGTTGCAGAAAAACTTGATTTTAGGTACTCTGCATAATTTTCTGGTTCATAAACTCCCGCTTTTTCCATCAAGACATACATTCTGTGAGAATGATCAAGGCCCAGGCTACCCCCTAATAGTAACCCAGTTATCACTGCAAGCTTACTTTCCTTTGAATTATCGTTTTTTCTATTTTCCATAATTTTATTGGAAAAAATGGAATTATATATCTAAGTTGTTATTCTTAATAACAACATTTATAACTCTTAATTGTGTTAATTTATGATGGAAATTTATGAAAAGCTACAAGAGATAGGTTTAACAGGTAATGAATCAAAAGTATACTTGGAACTGTTAACCTCTGGAGAATTAAGCGCCAATAACCTAGCAAAAAACCTTGGCATTGATAGGACTCTCACATACACAGTTCTTAACCATTTGATAGAAAAAGGACAAGCAAGATACACTATAAAAGAAGGAAAAAAATACTTCTCAAGTACAAAACCGGAAAATCTACTAAATCCCTTGAAGGCGAAAGAAATAGTAGCTCTTGATACAATAAAAGAATTAAACAAAATAAGGAAACAAGAACAAAAAGAAATTGAAATAAACATGTATGAAGGGAAAGAGGCCTTTAGAGTTTTATTTAATCATGTAAGAAGAGAAAATGAATTTTTAGCGTTGGGATCAACAGGGAAGGCATTTTACCAATTATACGAAATGCCTGCAATAGCAAAAGAGTTTGAGAAGAGAAATATAACTGTAAAAATTTTAGGGCACAAAAAATACAAAGGGACAGAACCATTTTCATTCAAAAAATTCCAATACAAGTACCTAGACATAGAAAGTGAAGCAACGACAACCATTTTTGGAGATTATATATCAATACACTTGATAAAAGGAAAACCAGCGATAATATTAATAAAAAACAAAGAAATGGCAAAGAGTTATAAGAACCATTTCAACTATCTCTGGAAACAGGCAAAACAGTAATTCTCCGTTGCACACAAGTGGTCGACAAGATCCATAATAAAAATGGGCCACAAATGACTAACAAAGAAGACCCCCTGAGATATCACAAAATAAATTTATGCCCCTGCCGGGATTTGAACCCGGGTTTCCGCCGTTCTCCACTATCGTGTAAACGATAGCTAAGTATCCATGCTGCTCTTTAGAGAGCCGGATATAGTCTCAGCGACATCACCTCGCATGCTGGTAAACCAGTTCGAGAGGGCGGTGTCCTTGACCACTAGACTACAAGGGCAACAATAAGTCTTGAATTAGACTCTTTAAAAAACTATTCAAATACTAAGAAGAAGAAACACTCCCAAAACATTTCCTATATAACTCATCACCATGAAAGGATAAGGATGAACTCTTGTAAACCCTGCAAACATTGCAACAGCTAGTTCATCGGGCAAAGGAGATGCAATAACCAACACACCAAAAACATAAACGAAAAAACTGCGAATTTTTAAAGGAATAATTGAACTAAAACCATAAGATAAATGTCTGATAAATGATGTGTGTTTCAATTTCTTAAACTCATCATTAAAAGATAACCTTATAAAAGAAAATATTCCCAAATCTGCAATAAGGGCACCAAGTCCAGCTACTAAAGATGCAAGATAAAGATTTAAGGGATTCGCTGCCAAAAAGAACCCTGTAGCAATAGGAGTAGTAAAACCTGCAGAATAAAGCAATCCTGCAGAGAACAAAACCAAATAAGTAATATTATCGAAAGAAGTAACTGCAAGGTAAATAGACGGAATCTGAAAGATAAAATAAGCAATAACTACGGCGATTATATACAGTGTAAGTTTAGGATAAGTTAATATAAACAGCCTCTTCATTATATAATCTAACAAAAAGAAATTATAAATTTAACTGAAATAATCCTTTATATCATCAGGCCATTCAATAGACTTTTGACCGCATTCCGTTAATACACTATTGCGAAACACCCACCTAACCTCCTCCAAGTCACTTCCAGGGATTGCTTTATCACTAGTAGCAAAACACTCATACCAACGAGCCTGTTTATGACTTGTAGGAGTTATTGAACACCCAATATATCTGCCTACCGTAATATCCAGACCAGTTTCTTCTTTAACCCCTCTAATTAAAGCAGATTCATCTGTCTCTCCTTCTTCAACAGTTTCTCCTGGAACATGCCAATGCCCTGCTAAAACTTTATAAGAGTCTCTTCTCTTTTTTCCAAGCAATATCTTGCCATTATAATTAATTATAGCTATAACTGCACTTTTTCCCAATAGCCCTACTCGGATTCGAACCGAGGTTTCGAGCGCCAGAGGCTCGCGAACTTGACCGCTATTCGATAGGGCTTCTATTCCAAACCAATAAAAATAGTATTTAAGGATTTCTCACAAAAAATTTTGCAAAAAAACATCAAAAAAACAATTAAGATTAAATATAAGTTAAGCAAAATAATAAAATGGAAGAAAAAGCGGAATTTCAAACACAAATAATCACTGAAGAAAACGAAAAGAATCCAAAGATAAGAGCAACTAAGGAGGAAATAAATCAAATTCTAAGAACTGTTTCACCGGGAACAAATTTCAGAAACTCATTGGAAGGCATCGTACATGCAAAGAAGGGAGCCATAGTAGTAGTAGAAGTGGATGGAATAGGGTCAATTCTCGACGGGGGATTCAAAATAAACAGCAAATTTACTCCTCAAAAAATGGTAGAGCTCTCAAAGATGGATGGAGCAATAATTTTATCAAAGGATATGAAAAGAATAACTCAAGCAAATGTAATGGTTTACCCAGACAAAAAAATAACCACGAAAGAAACTGGAACGAGACACAAGACAGCAGAAAGAACTGCAAAAATGATGAGCACTCTAGTTGCAACAGTTTCTGAAAGAAGAAGCGAAATGGCCGTATATTATAAAAATTTTAAGCACATTATAAAAAACGCGAATGAAGTATTAAGAAAAGTAAATGAACACACACAGATAATAGAAAAACAAAGAGAACTTTTCGATATGAATGTAGAAAAACTAAGCCAAATGGAGCTAAGAAATTACCCCAATCTTCAACAAGCATCTGTTGTAATTCAAAAAGGAGTACTGATAGAAAAAATGGCAAACGACGTAAAAAATCTGTTTGTGGAGCTTGGAAATGAAGGAACAATAATAAAAACTAGGTTGAAAGAGCTAACTTCAAATGTTGAAAAAGAAGTTAATCTGGTAATAAAAGATTACACAAAAGTCGACTTAAAAAAATCAAGAATACTCATAAACAGCCTTACTTATGAAGAGATTTTAGACCCTGAAAACATAATAAAATCTCTTGCATATGGTGAAAACAAAAAAGTAGAGAAAATAAGAGGGTGGAGAATCTTATCCAAGACATCTATGGAGGAGTCAGACATAGCTATGCTCACAAAAGAACTCTCAAGCCTTGGAAAAACAATATATTCAAACATGAACGCCTACAAAGAAATAATAGGAGAAGAAAAAGCAAATATCTTCAAAGAGGAGATAGACAGGATAAAAAGAGCATATTTTGCATAAAGTAAAGTTTAAAACCTAGAGAAATACATTTGTGAAGGTTCAAAAGTTTCTATAGTCAAGAACACTGAAAATTGAACAGTTGTGTCTTGACTATTTAGGGAAAGACATACAGTCCTGTTCAATTATTTATGTCTTTCACTATATTGGAAGCTTTTAAAAACCCAAAATCACAAAACATAATATGAAAAGATCATCAAGACGCTGGAAGAAAAAAGGTCAAATGCGTTGGAAGTGGCAACGTAAAAGACTTAAGAAAGAAAAGCGCAAGAGAAAAATGAGAAAGAGCAAGTAAATAAAATACTAACTAGATTTATCAAAAAAACTTTGAGAAAGTTAAGTTTTTTGGATGATCGAAGTGTTCTATCAAGATACACTTGCGACATACCCAAGCATAAAGAACAAGCTACTTAATCTATTAATATACCTATAAATTTCGCCCCTCAACTTTCCATCACGAAGAAGCTTAACAATAAACGTCTCAAGTTCTCTGCAACGCACACGACACTCGTTAAACCATATACTTTTTTCATTAGTAAACCTCACAAACCTATTAGGTGGTTCACCCAAAGAATCTATATATTCCTCAAGTTTCTTTAAATCATCATTAGTAATGGGTGAGGTTAAACATTCTCCCGGGCAATTAGCAATTTCGCCAGAAGCCTGCCACAATTTCTGTTGAACAACTTTCAAAAAATCAATGTGTTCAGTATCTAGAAGCAGAGCCATATCAATAGCACTCTGCAAAGAATCAATCTTCCCGTTAGCTAATATTATCCAATCGTCTTTAGGCAATTCCTTGCCAGAGTAATCTTTTGTAAATCCAGAATCTCCCTTAGTAGTATAAACTTTTACCACAAAAACTAAAAAGAAAAACACTATATCAATATTATGCCACCACAATAGTTATATACCAAAAAAAGAGAAACTCATTTATCTAAAAAGAGTAATGCATATGAGCCAAAGTGAAATCTGGACTGAAAAATATAGGCCTTCCATATTCGACGATATGGTAGGACAACAAGAGATAGTAAAACGTGCAAGCGCCTTGGTTCAAGCAATGAATATTCCCCATATTATGTTTGCAGGTCCTTCAGGAACAGGAAAATCAACTCTTGCACTCATAATAGTAAAAGAATTATTCAAAGATAAATGGAAAGAAAATTACCTTGAGTTAAATGCGTCAGATGAAAGAGGAATAGATGTTGTAAGACAAAAGGTAAAAGATTTTGCAAGGACTAAGTCTATAGGAATAGTTCCATTCAAAGTAATCTTCTTGGATGAAGCAGACGCCCTTACACAGGAAGCTCAACAAGCATTAAGAAGAACAATGGAAAACTACACAAATACCTGCAGATTCATTATGTCATGCAATTATTCAAGTAAAATAATAGACCCCATACAATCGCGATGTGTAGTGTTTAGATTCAGATTATTAGAAAAAAAGGATATAATAGAAGTAATAAAAAGAATATCAGAGAAAGAAAAATTAAAATTAACAGAAGATGCTTTTGAAACATTATATGAAATGTCTGAAGGCGATTGTAGAAGAGCGATAAACCTTCTTCAAGCTACTTCATCAATAGCTTTAGACATCAACGCAGAAATAATAAAGATGATAGCATCATCTACAAAACCAACAAATGTCAAAATAGTCTTAGATTACGCATTGGCGGGAGATTTTCTAAATGCAAGAGAAAAACTTTTAGATATTATGTTAAAAGATAGTGTAAGCGGAACAGATATAATTAAGGCAATTCAAAAGGAAGTATGGAATCTGCAGATAGAACCCCAAACAAAAGTGAAGCTAACAGAAAAAACAGGAGAAGCCGAGTTTAGAATAGTAGAAGGAAGCGATGAATTCGTACAATTACAAGCGCTCTTAGCCTCATTCGTATTAGCAGGCTCAAAAGAAGAAATTTAGACTTTTATAATTTTGTAAATTATTACAGGACCTCTTATAAGTATTGCCCATCCAAAAAAAAAACAACTAATAAATTTACTTCATAAACCCAGTCTTTAGAATATAAATTGGGTATCTCCCAAATAATAAACCCAATAATCATTGCTAAAATTGTTGAGTAAGTGCTTTTTTTAAGACGAAATTCTAAGAGATTATATAATTCTCTAAAATGTGCCAATATAAAAGGATACGTGAAACTTCCAAGAAACATATAAGGTTTGTCAATGGCAGAATAAAAGCAACTCATTATTGAGGGATTATAACCTGCAAGTTTATAGCTCCATAAGTTAAAAACTATCATCCCAATAAATTCAATAATTAAACCATAAATAAATAATGTTAAATATAGCCCTATAAATTTTTTGTATCTTTTATTTATCAGCAACCCTGAAAACGTTTTTTTACCCATTGAGTTGGAAAAATAATCAAACATTAACCAAAAACCAACCGGAGCGTAAAAAATCCAAACTGGATTGTTTTGAAGATATAATTTAATTGATAAAGAGATTAGTAAAATTCCAGTAATTAAAATTAAATTTTGATATTTTTTTATTAAAACCATTTAATAAATGTTATAGTCTGAAATTTAAATACCTATAGAATATATTTAGTGAATTCGCTATATCCTTAAATAAAGCAAAATTAAAACAAATAGATAAAAGGGGAAAATGGCAAAATCAAACTATGCCGAGAAATATAGGCCTGTAAACTTAAAAGAAATAGTTGGACAAGATTTAGCAATACAAGAAACTGAAAAATTCATTAAAGAATTCCCAAAAAAGAAAGCCTTAATCTTACATGGGCAATCTGGAACTGGAAAAACAACTATAGTTCATGCAATGGCCAAAGAGCATAATTTAGATATTTTTGAACTAAATTCTTCAGATTTAAGGAACAGGCTAAAATTGGAAGAAGTTCTAAAACCCGCATCAGAGCAACACAGCCTATTCAAAAAAGGAAAGATTTTATTAATGGATGAAGTTGACGGAGTCACAGGAACAGACATAGGCGGAGTCCCAGAACTAATAAGGATTCTAGAGAAAACAGCACATCCAATAATAATGACTGGAAATGATATTTGGGATTCTAAGTTTTCGGAATTAAGACCAAAATGTAAATTGGTAGAAATGAAACCACTATCAATAGAAAAAATAACAGAAGTCTTAAAAAAGATAACAGAAAAAGAGAATATAGATGAGAATATCCACTACATTAAACAGATAGCAATAAAATCACAAGGTGATTTGAGAGCAGCAATCAATGATTTACAAACATACGTTATTGGAGACCAAACAAACATTGACTTTTTAGATGAAAGAAATAAGCATGATAGCATATTCAATATATTAAAAAAACTATTCCAAGAACGCTCGGACAATCTAAACCTCTTTGATTCAACAAAGATGTCTTTAGATGAAATATTATTATGGATAGAAGAAAATATCCCAAGAGAATATAAAGGCAGAGCATTAGCAAAAGCATATTTAGCATTAGCACAAGCAGATATTTTTAGAGGCAGAATATATAGAAAACAATTTTGGAGATTCCTTGTATATCAAAACATATTCCAAAGTGCAGGCATCAGTTATGCAAAAGACAAACCAAAAACAGCATTCACAAAATATGAACGTCCCCAAAGAATATTAAAAATATGGCTCAATAACAGAATAATGGGGAAAAAGAAAACAATAAGCCAAAAATACGCAAGATATGTGCATTGTAGCACAAGCAGAGCAATGTCAGATTTCTTAGTCATAAAGAAAATCATCGCAAGTAATCCAGAAATATCGAGTAATCTAAAGCTTACCGATGAAGAAATGGATTTTGTTAAGAAATAAGATTATTTATAATTGAGTTCTTTCATTTCTACTTTAACGGGCTCTTCTTTATTTTTCCCTTCATCCTTATGTGCGCTCTTACGCAAGCAATCTCGTTAAAAGTAATTTCTTTAGACCTTGCTCTTTCACTAATTTTCTTAAGAGGTTCTTCGCTATTCATAATTAAATGAAGCAATAATACTATTTTTCTTTTAGAAAGGATATTCCATATAGAAATTTGCCCATTCTTTCAAAACAGCTCATCAATCATCAACAATCAACCAAACTCACCCAAAACCCTTAAATAGTATACAAACACACATATTTGTATACAAAATGACATTAATATCAACACGTCTGCCAGATGACTTGAAAAAATCCCTCAAATGGTATTCTGAAAAAGAAAGAATAGGCTTGTCAATAGCAATGCGAAAAATCCTTGAAATTGGGCTTAAAGAAGCTCGCATAAAAGATGCATTAGAAAGACTAAGAGAACATTCCGTAACTTTAGGAAGAGCAGCAGAAATTGCAGGAATATCAATTTGGGAGATGATGGATATAGTAAAAGAAAAAAAGATAGATTGGATAGGTCTTACACCTGAAGATATTGATAAAGACTTAGAAATATCCTTGAAATTGTCAGAAAAAATAAAACCTAAAAAATATTGAAATGATAATTATTTCAGACTCTTCTCCTCTAATTTATTTAGCTAAAATAGGTTGTATAAATCTCCTAAATAAATTATTTGATGAGATAATCATACCAATAGGAGTTTATGATGAAATATTAGAAGGTAAAAAACACGAAAAAAATGAAGTTAGAATTATTGAAGAACTTATTCAAAAAAGGTTTATTATTGTAAAAAGTCCAAAATCAATCATAGAAATAGAAAATCTAGATAAAGGAGAAAAAGAGGGCATTTCTCTTTGCAAAGAACTCAATATAGAAACAATCCTCATTGATGAAAAAAAAGGGTTTAACATTTCATACATGTTTAATCTTACCCCTATAAGAACAACAAATTTGTTAATAATTTTATTGGATAAAAAATTGATAAATTTAAACAGATATAAAGAACTGCTCAAAGGGCTTATTGAATCAGGCTACTTCCTTAATGTAGTAGAATATGAAAAGTTGTTAAAAATAGGGGAAAATCTATCTAAAAGCTAATTACCAAAATACTTTTTCTCTGCTTCTTGCCAATCAATTAAATCACTGAATGTTTCAAAAAACAAACATTTAAATATTTAAACGTAATTATGTATTTAAACAAAATGGTAAGCATAACTCTATCAATCCCAGAAGATATAAAGAAAAAAATGGAAACTTTCCCTGAAATAAACTGGTCAGGTCTAGTTAGAACAATAATAATGGAAAAAATAGAGAGATTAACTTGGAAAAAAGAAATGTTAAAGAACTTTGAAGAAGAAAGCTGGTTTAATGATTGGGCAGTAAATACTATCAGAGACGGAAGAAAAAACAAAAAATGAAGATAGTTATTGATACAAACATCTTATTCAGTTTCTTTTGGAAAGAATCAATAACAAGAAAATTGATAATAAGCTTAAAAGATAATTTGCTATCTCCTGAGAAGGCAAAAGAAGAGTTAATAAAATACTCTGAAGATATCTGTAAAAAAATAAAGATTAGCCCTAAGGAGTTTAATAATTTATTAAAAGAGTTGGAAGATAATGTAGAGTTTATTGAAAAAAAAGAATATATTAAAGCAATTGAAAACGTGAGTAATTCTAATTTAGATAAAGACGATTTTGAATTTTTAGCTCTTGCATATAAAAATAAATGTGCTTTATGGACAAATGACTTAATTCTAAAAAATCAACAAATAGTTAAAATAATAACAACCAAAGATTTGTTGGAAGATTAACTCTAAACCAAATATATAATGAATTTTAAACCAAATACTTCTTCTCAACTTTTTCCCAATTCACAAGATGCCACCAAGCCTCAATAAAATCAGCACGTTTATTCATATATTTTAAATAATACGCATGTTCCCAGACATCAATCACAAGTATAGGCTTCTTTCCCAAAGTCAAAGGCGAATCCTGATCTTTAGTATTAATAATCTCCAATTTGTTATGTTTATCAATAACAAGCCAAGTATATCCAGAACCAAAAAGTGAAACAGCAGAAGAAGTAAATTGTTTTTTAAATTCATCAAAACTTCCAAAGTCTCTATTTATTGCATTCAAGATTTCACCAGAACATTCTGTCCCTTTAGAAGACATGCATTCCCAGAAAACGTTATGATTTACATAACCGCCCCCAAAATTGCGCACAGCTGTTTTGATATCCGCAGGCACATTATCTAAATCAGCAAGAAGCTCTTCAACACTTTTATCAAATAGAGAAGGATGTTTTTCAAGAGCAATATTAAGTTTATCACAATATCCCTGATGATGCTTAGAATAGTGTATTTCTACAGTTTTAGCATCCATATAAGGCTCAAGAGCATCAAATGAATAAGGCAACTTAAGTAAAATATGTTTTTTCATAAAAATCAGCAGTTAAAGCAGTTTATAAAAATTTGCAAAAAAGTCAAGTCTCACGGATAAAAAAATAAAGTATGAAAAAGACAATCAAAAGAGCTAAAACCATTCCCATAGTAAATCCCCACACAATCATTCCACCAAGCCAATAATCTGAGGCCCCAGAAGGAGACAGCATTGGTTGAGGGCCAGTTATTAAAACATAGGCCAGAACATCAAACACAAACAAAGAAATAAGAAGAATAATTTTTAAAAGAACGGAGTTAAATCCCCTTAAAGGCTTAGCCATGAATACCAAAGAGAATTCAAATATATAAATTATTTGGAGAAGATATTTATATCAACAAAATTACCTGTTATCATGTCTTATGATATAATTTTAGGTAGAGACAATGCAGACAAGAAGAAGTTTGGCAAAGAAGGACTTATCAAAATAGGGAAGGGCTATGTCACAATGGGAAACTACACTTCCATGTCAAATAATATTTTCTTAGATGTAGCAAGATCTCATGTAATTTTAGTAGCTGGAAAACGCGGAAGTGGAAAGTCATACACATTAAAAGTCATAATGGAGGAAATATCAAACCTTTCTCCAGAAATATCTAGGAACATTGCCCCAATAATATTTGACACAATGGGCATATTCTGGACAACAAAGTTCAAGAACGAGAAAGACAAAGACCTTTTGACAGAGTGGAACCTAACCCCTAAAGAATCACCCGTAAAGATATTTGCACCAGCAGGAAAATTAGAAGAGTATAAAAAAAATAACATCCCTATAGACGAAGCATTTGCCTTAAAAGCATCAGAACTGGAAGCAGAGGATTGGATAGCGACATTCAACCTTCAGATGACAAGTCAGGAAGCTGTCTTAATAACAAACATAATTTCAGAAATAAAAAAACAAAATTATTACTTTACAATCAAAGATATAATGCAAAAAATAAACCATTCACAAAATATATCTCAAGAAACAAAGAATATAGTAACCTCCCTCTTCCAAGCAGCAGAAAGTTGGGGGATATTCTCAAAGGATAATGAAGGCACAGAGATAACTGATTTGATTAACCCAGGTAAAACTTCAATAATTGACTTGTCTGTATATAGTTCAATTGGTTCATTTAACGTTAGAGGTTTAGTAATAGGCTTAGTAAGCAGAAAGTTATTCACTCAAAGAATAAATGCAAGAAAAAAAGAGGAAATTCAATCAATCCAGCATGGAATAGATTATGCAAGTTACAATCCAACAAGAGAAAACCCCTTAATCTGGCTATTCATTGATGAAGTTCACGAATTCCTTAAAAAAGACGAAAAAACTCCTGCAACAGATGCCTTAGTTCAAATATTAAGAGAAGGTCGTCAACCAGGCATATCTCTGGTTCTAGCAACCCAACAACCAGGTCAAATCCATAACGACGTAATGACTCAATCAGATATAGTAATATCTCATAGAGTTACTTCAAAACAGGACATAGAAGCTCTGAATCAGATAATGCAAACTTATTTATTAGAAAACATAAAAACCAGCATGGACAAACTCCCATCCGCAAAGGGCTCTGCAATAATATTAGATGACAATTCAGAAAGAATTTATCCAATGAGAATACGTCCAAGCCTCACATGGCATGGTGGAGAATCTCCAAGTGCAATTAAGGGTCAATCAAGCTTGTAGAATAGCAAACAAAAGCCTTTTAATCTAATTTTTAATATTTAATATATGAAACAACCATTAGTCATAGGAGTTGGAGGCCTTTTAGAAAAAGACGAGAATGGAAGAATACAAGAAATGCTTTCAGCAATGGAAAAAAGGGGCTGTGTTACTTATGCTCACGTATTTAGAACTATTTGCAGAGATGGAAACAGAATAATCTGTCCAGTTAACGGTGGTTGGATAGATGATATAAAAGAGGTTATCAGACCAGCAATGGAAGATGAACATGTTGACCAAAAAAGAGTAGGCTTTATTGCCTCAAGTTTAGGAGCTACTTTTTTAGACTATTTTTTAGCAAGCGATGAAACCTTAACAGATAAATCAAAACCTTATGCCTCAATAGCCCCATATGCAAAAGTTAATGGGGGAGTTGTAGCTCATATTAAAAGAATGATTGAACGAAAGATAGACTTGGACGTGAGTTCTCCACATGATACTGAAAGAGGTATAAAGAGAATAATTCCTTCAAGCTGCTTAGAGATGGTATTAGATATTGATGTCCCAAAAGTCCTAACTCAAAGACAAAAACCTTACTCAATCATGCCTTTAACAATTCTAGGATTAAAAGATGATAGGGCAGACAATGAAGCAATAAGAAAAAGACATAAAATACTAAACGGAAGAGAACAAGATTTAATTGAATTAGATTGCGGTCACAACATACCTCAAGAATTAATTCAAGAAAGAATCTTACAATTTATGTATTCAAATTTGGGATTAGGACAGTCAATGGCTGCCTAAAACCCTCAAATCAGCCCTATACCTAAACCTTCGAGCACCAATATCCCCAGCCTTAACAATTCTCAAAATCTTAACCTTCTTATGAGCCTTCAAAGCTTCATCATTAATAAGTCCTTTAATCTTATCAATCTCATCTTCAAGGTAAAACCCATAATAATGTATAATCGTTCCTTTTTTACAAACAGAAAAAGCGACATCTAAAAAGCTGTCAGATAAGTTGGGTCTTGTCATCATAATTCTATCAAAAAGACCGCTAACTTTTTTACCATTTCCAATCACTCGTTTAACATCTCCCTGAACAATATTCACAATATTAGTTAATTTATTGCGTCTAACATTTTCAACAGCATATTTAGAACACTCTTTTCCAAGTTCAACACTCCAGACTTCAGAAGCAGAGGAATTTTTAGCAATGACAACTGCAAATGGAGCAACACCTCCAAACATTACAAGCACTCTTTCATTCTTTTTAACCATAGAAGCGACATTCTTACGTTCTTCACTCAATCGCGGAGAAAAGTAACAAGTCTCAACATTGAACCTAAATTCACACCCATTCTCTCTATACAAAGCCTCAAGGGTCTTTACACCTGCAAGATATTTAGTTTTAAGAGTCCTCAAACGACCAGAAAATTTACCAACTTTCTCAAGAACAGTTGTAACACTCTTGTGTTCAGCAAGATAGTCAACAGCAAACTTCTTCTTAAAGGCCACAGATTTATCTCTATCAAATTTAATTATTGCTATATTTCCAACAACATCGTATCCTATGCGCATACAAAATAGAACAAGTAAAGAGAGTATAAAATACTACCTCATCAATGACTTGATTAAATCTTGTTTTACTTTTATAAGATGATCTCCAGAACGCTTAGTCATATTTCCACTACCAATAAGATCTTGAATTTCTCTTATCTCTTTCTTTAAAATACCAACTAATTGATCTCTTTTAGCACTATCTCCCATTTTAACTTCTCTTTTTGCAAGCCATCGCATAACCATCGTATCGAAAACAAAGGCATAAATCAAAGAGGCAAGAGCCCCCCATAAATAAACTTCAGAATAAGTCTCTAAATCTGTAGTAGCCCACAATCCAAAATAAATAACTGCGTAGAACACCCATGCAACCTTGTGAACCCATAGATCAAACTCTTTTACAAAATACCAATAAATTATGAAAGGCAAGATTCCAGCAATAGCAATAAACAAAACCTGATATTGAACTAAAATGGTACCAATCCATATATAATTCAAATTCCTTACAGCAATAATTCCAATAATAACTGATATGAGTCTAAGTATCTTCTTACTTTTGATATTCTCAAATACAGGTAACTTCTGAAGAACAATCCCTATGATAATAGAAATAAGAATAAACAGCAATATTTTTTCAAACAAAAGATATCCAGACCAATCATATCCCCCAAGCAAAGCCCTGAAAATAGGTTCAAGATTCTGAACAACAGAATCTATGATCTGTTCAGTCCCATACCAAAATCCTCCGCCGTAGTATTGCGCGGAAGCAGAAGGCAAAATCAAAGCAAATAAAAGTAAACCAAAAAATACATCTCTCCTCATTCCATTAACAACTCAAATCAGATTATAAAGCTTTTGAAAAATTAAGAGTACTTAGATAAAAATTTAATCTCATCTCTATATTGCTTTTCTCTCTCTTTCATTTCAGCTCTACTAATAATTTTATCTCTTAATAGTGTAGGCAATTCATTTATTTTCTTTTTAATTTCAATTATTGCATCGCTTGCACCCTTTTGTTCAAGTCTTTCAAGGTTAAGTTTAAGCCACCATCTATTAATAGTGCCATCCATCCAAGCCATGATTCCTGCAAGAATAGCAGTAACGGGATAAATATATTTTAGGTTACTGTTTATGGAGTCGAATCTACTCCCCCAAAGAAAAAGGAATACTACTCCAAAAGCTACCCATAATAACCTTCTTATTGAAGCCACCTTCTTCTTTAACCCAACATTAACTATCAAAAACCAAGCAACAAAAGGTAAAGTGGCAGATAGAGTTATGCCAAGAGCAGAATAAGGAAGAAGAATAGATTGTATTACTTGAGCATCCCCTATCCACCTAGTAGCAAGCAGTGCGATAATTAAAGTTATCACAAAGTGAGCTGTAGAATTGTCAGAAAAGAAATTTACTCTACCGAATGCAAGATAAACAACAGAAAAAATAAGTATTAAGAATAAAACCTTGCTCCATAAAACATCGCTACTATCAAAATCAGCAGAACCCTTGATATCTCCAACAAGTAATTTGGCTATAGGTTCTATTATTTCTGTAAGACCATTAATGAAATTATTAAATTCTTGAGCAAATGTAGACTGAGCACTAACAAAAGGAACAAATACCAATAAAACCAAAGCTAAAACAAAAAAGTTCCTCTTACTCATCATACACAAGTAATATAAATGCAATTTATAAATCTATCTAAGATGAAAAATAAAAAGATTGTATTAATTTTTACCATTCTATTACTAACCTTAAAGTTATTTTTAGTAAGTGCTCAAATTACAGAAAGTGGCATAAAAGATAAAATCGAAGGGCTTGAAAAGGCTAAAACTATTATAGAAAAAAACATTTCAAACTTCAAGGTAACCAATAACTCACTTACACAACAATGGGAAGAATACTTGGGAAATACAACATTTGGGAAGTTTTTCATCGAAGTAGGAAATGTTCTAACAGCATTTAATCCAATTTGGAAGTTATTTATAGGAATAGAATATTCCTTATCTTGGCTATTTTTTTTCTCATTAATAATCGCAGTAACATTTGTAATAATGATTTATAGGCCACTTAAAGATTTTTTTGATACAAATTCGATTTTAACTTTAGTAATAACTCTAGCAATTTTAGGATTAATATCTATAAAAAAGACAATTCCAACAGCATTAGAATCCATGTCTTTTCTAATACCAAATAAATGGGCTATAATCTTTGCAATTATAATAACTTATGGAATAGCTCACACTTATTGGATAATGAGTAAAAAATGGGGTCAAAAGTTTAGCGAACAAAGAAAGAAGGATAAAGAGAAAGAAAGAGAATTAAGAGAACAAACCCTCGATAGGGTTAAAGATATGAGACTAAGAGCTGGAAAACCTTAAGACAAACTTGTCTACACTTTATTTGTCTTCCAAATCCCATAACATGAGAATTATAGAAAGAAATGACAAAAAGATATATATATAATGGACTAACAACAATTAATCAAATGAAAAATAAGTCTATTATTGTTATAATCTCCACATTATTTCTAACATTAATCTTGATGATTATAGTCTTTTATCTAAAAGATTCTAACAAGGCAACTGAAGAAATCCTAAATTCTCCATCTTTAGAAGAAGCCTATAATTCTCCTTCAATTTTAATTCAGGAGCATACAAAAGGAACAAAAAAATCCGTAAGATGTTTATTTAGTACCCTAACTGGTATGAAATGTTATGATCTTGACATGAAAAGAATACCCTATCACTGCGACGATGAGTTCGTACTGACTGGAACAGGAGATTCATTAAATTGTAAAGAGCCACTAACATGCGATATAACTAAGGCTTACGACGATTCTAACATGGAATTAATAAAGAATAGTGAGGGTTTAAAATGTCCTGAAATCTGCCCATACCTACAAAAAACAGGAGAATATTATGAGGGAAGTTGTTCTATAATTAATTATTTATCAGAGGACTGCGTGTTTACAATAGCATCAGCTTATCGTTATTATAAATGCTCTGAAAGTCCTGGAAATTAAAACATTTCTTCAAAATCTGATTTAACAAAAATCACTTCACTCTAAAACTATTCTTCCTAACTCTCTCCTCATTCAGCCTTTTCAAAACATCGCGCCCTTTTTCAGTCTCTTTTAATCTCTTATAAAAATCATCTGCCTTATCATAAACCGCATTAATGAAATCATCAATAACAGGCTTCCATTCCTCTATTGGATGTATCTTAACAAAATTAGCCCACCTTTCAACTGATTCCATGTGAGTTTATCTCTTTCCATTTTTCTCTAACCTCAGTCTTTTAATCATTCCTTTAATTTTTTCTATAAAATCCTCATCAATATCTTCTTTATATATTATTCTTAAATGCCTAGCATCCTCAATATCTTTATTAGGAAACACCTAAAAATAACTTGCTAAATTTTAGATAAAGTGTAATTCCATTGTGGATTAACTTCATGTCTTACAAAACTAATATTTTCATAATCTTCATCTGAAACTTTTTTCTTTAACTCATAGATATTTTTATCAATTTTAGCTTTTATTTCTAATCCTTTTTTAGTTTTTGTTCCTTCAAATGACCTCCTCCGCACCCTAAAGGTTTGCCCTGATGGGCAAATCTGCCTACGGCAGAGTGCGGTTTCCCGATGACGCCAACCCATGATGTTCTCTTTGGTTTCTGATGTATTCTTCTACAACTTCTTTTTGCACAAAACCCACAGATGCTCCAAATTTTCCTTTACTCCAAAAGTGACCTCTTGGATATCTCAATCTTGCATTTGGAACCTTTCTAAAGAAAATGTAGGATGAACCTCCTTTCAACTGATAAAAATATCTTAGAAATCTAAGCTTTAAATTTAACTGGCGAGGTCAAGTTGATAACTGCGAAGCTCCTCACTGCGGAGATTTACTTAATTTCATATTCTCTTGTTCGAACCTCCTCACAAGCTCGGAGACTCACTGCGGAATATGAAATGGACCCGACGAGGATCGAACTCGTGACCCCCCGGTGCAAGCGGGGCGTTTTACCACTAGACTACGGGCCCTTTTTATCTTCCGCATCGAGAAAGCCCACAGCTGAAAGCGAGGAGCTTCACAGGAAGAGAAGATAAAAATAATCTCTATCTAGTTTATAAGATAATTAGTGATTTTTAAAGGTTGTTAAATGGGTTTTCAATATACAGAGATTATATTTCCAGTCAATGGATCTCTTTGTTCAAATCCTTCTTGTTCTTGATTTTCATTGTCTTCATCTTGCATTTCTCCTTGTCTATCTTCATCTCCACCCATAACAACTTCAAAGAATGCTCTTGTGAAACGAATTGCTAAACCTTCTGCTTCTTCGGGAGTTGTTATTGCTGACGACATAAGCTCTCTAAACATGAAATACATCTTTACTCCATCTACAACATTTTCTACTGCACCTGTTCTTGGTTTGGGATCCCATGAGGGGCTTTCAAGTTCAACTCTTCCCGACTCTCCATATTCAACTATATCTAAAAGCTGTTCAATATCAAACTCTATTCTGACATCCTCGGCAGGATTTTCTGAAGGAAGCATTGGTTCGAAAGATAATAGATTATCTTGATTTACTTTGACATATATATTGAAAACTACTTCGTTTGTAGAATAATCTTTGAATTGAATTACAAGACTTTCGCCGAAGTTTTCATTAAAATGTGTGATGTCTTCTAAGATATTGTCTTCTATCAATCTTTGTCTTTGTTCTTCTGTTAGAGAATTACTTGATCCCTCACCTTCTGGACCGGGTAGTCTATGAGATTCCATTGCCTTTTTCATTTCAAGCTTGTAGAAATCTCTTGAAGGGAAAAGCCATGTTTTCATGTAAGGAGATATTATCTCAACTTCTTCTCCCTCTTCAGATATTTTTGCCTTCTTTATTTCTTCCCAAAATTCTATGCTTCCGTATTCTGTTTCATACTCAAAGTTAATTAAATTTTGAGATGGAGGGTCTGCATTTTCAAGACATTCTGACCTTTCTATTAATTGTCTTGATAAATCTACATCTCTCCAATATAAATCAAATATTCCTGAAATATGATTTTCCCAGTCATCCGCTGAAGATGCAACATAATCTTCAAAAAACCATGAGGCAAATTCTTCATTTAAAGATTTTTCAAGAGCTTCTCTTTGTTTGAGAAGATTTTCATATTCTCTCTTACACCAGTCTCCACCATTCCAGTTATAGTATTTCTCTTTTACTATTTGAAAGTCTCTGAATTCATCTCCCCATCCGCCGAACCAGATTGATTCGCTAATTTGGTCTTTCTCCTGTCTGCAAGCTCCCCCTACTGTGAAGACAAATTTTTCTTCCTTATGTTCTTGTCTTTCTGGTTCAACCCATGTGTTTTCTCCTGCAAGACATTTTGTTGAACAATCGTTGACAAAAGAATTTTCATCTGTTTCGGACTTTGCTTTTTCTTCACATGAAATCTTTACTTCATCAATATTACAATCCAATTCCTGCCCACATTCTTCTCTTATGCAGTTCTCTGTGTAAGGCCTTACTTTTATATCATAAAACTCACGGTCACATCTTTCTGCACATTCATTTTCTCTTCTTTCTCTATCCTCTTCTTCTCTTCTTTCCCTATCATCTCTTTCCCTATTTTCTCTCTGTTCTCCTGTTTCTTCATTTGGAGGCGGACTTAGTTGTTCTCCTTCACCTGTTCCTGAACTACCACTTTCTCCGCCACTTCCACTGTTCTCCCCACTTCCACTACTTCCTTCTCCTCCACCGTTACTTCCTCCTTCTCCGCCTTCTACTTGGAAACCACTAATTACAAACCTAAAGAAATTAGATATTGCATTGCCTGTGATTGTTGGCTCTTGTTCTGTTTGTTCTTGCTGGTCTGGAGGGCTTTGGTCTAATTCACTTGGTTGTTCTTCTTGGATTTCTGATTGTTGAACTTCTTGTTCTGAAGGACTTTCAGTTATTAGCTCTTCTGATTGTTCTTGTGTTTCTGATTGTTGAACTTCTTCAGATACCTCTTGAATTGTTTCTGGAAGAGTCACACATATTCCATTACTACAAACATCGTTTTCGTTACCACAGTCTGACTTAACAGTGCAAGCATTGCCTACAACGCTTTCTGATATTTGTTCTACTTCAACTCCCTCTATTGATTCTACTACTGGAGTTTCACCTTCAATAATTTCTTCTCCTTGAGGACATTCTACGTTTGTATCTTTCCAAATACCTTGAAAGCATAATTTATCAACAACTCTTTCTCCTGAAGAGCAGGAAATTATTTCTTCATCTCCATCTGTGCATTCTGGTTCTCTGCATTCTGTCAATTGAGTTAATTGACATGTGCCTTCAATGCATGAAGAATCCCCACATAGCGGGTCTGTGCAATCATTATCTGTCTCGCATGTTGTTGTTTCTGTTAGACATATCGGTGCAAGAGGACAACTACTTGCATCAACTCCGGAAAATATTGCAGTTCCATCGCAGGATATTGCTTCGTGACTAGCACAAATTGCACAGTCTGAAGAACAACTTGCTGTTTCGTTTTCTTCGCAGATATTGTTTCCGCAGACAGGTCCTGATGTTTCATTTGTTTCTGCTTTTGCCTGACATGTTCCTGCTATGCAATATAAGTCTCTTGCCTCTTGAGTTGTTTGACCGTTTTCGCCTACAACAGATACTGTTTCAGAGCCACAGATTTTTCCACTACACTGGTTCTCTGCACAATCAATCTGCTGGTTGTTGTTGTCATCTAAATTATTTGTGCATATCTCTTCTCCAAATTCCTTGAATTGCTCAAATAACCTCTTCTCCCATTGATCTTGTGAGAAGTAAGATTCTTTTTTATCATACTCTGAAAATAAATTCAAGAAAAACTGTTTTCTTTCTTCATGGTTTTTGTCTTGAAGAGACCTTTGCGCAATCATTCTCTCTTGATCCTTTTTTATCCAACAGTAAGTCTTTGAGCACTCTTCTCTTTCTTCTTGAGTCATTGTTTCAAAGTCTATTTTATATTGGTCTTGAAATTGCTCCCAGACATTATTTGATTTTTCATTCCACACTTCTAGCAAAGGCCTTAATTGTTGCATTCTTTGCATTGCTTCTTTAAAATTTTCGTTCTGCAAATCTGATTTTGCATTTGATATTGTCTCTTGGATTTCTCTTTTGAAGTCTTCTATAGAATAACTTTCGTACTGTTGCCTATTAGAGTTTGAGTTTCCTTCATCTTTTATTTGGGAAGATTTTCCTCTTGAATCAACCCACATATTCATATTTATCCAATGCCACTCACAATCATCACAAATTTCAAGCCTTATTTTTGACTGAAATTTTTCTCCGTCCACAAAATCTATTTCTTGTGCAATTATCTTCTGAGAATCTCTTTTATTTTCGCTACCAAATAAATTATTCATGTTGGCTTCACACTTAAGGGAGTTTTTGTATGGTTGATTGTTGAATGTCTGTTCTATATTTACACTTCCTTCTGCTAACCTCTCTAAGTTATCACTTGTAGGATTTGATGAGTATTCCAGTGCAAGAGATTTTACTTTTTCTATTTCGCTTTCTATATCTATTTCCTGGCTCTTGCTCTTGAAGTTTATGTCATGATGAAGACGATATATTATTTTGTCAGGGTCACTTCTTGAGAAGCTTGGCCATGCACTCAAGTATATTTGAGTTTCTTTACCATCAAAAATTATTTTTCTCCATGCAGGCACTTCTTTGTCAATTTTTTTTTCTCTTTCTTCGCCTTCAACCCATACCCATTGTGTCGATTCAGTAGGGCTACCTAATGCGTTCTCCAGTTGTTCCTGCTTTAGTGTTTGGTCGTGCTGTCCTGAATCTGCCCCCATGATTATTGCCATTTCCTTGCTCAATGAGGACATATATACTATAAGCTGTGCATAATTTATGCTACCTGTTTCATATTGCTCTGCGACATTAGTCATCTTTTTTATAGAAGAATCAATTGATTGTGCTGATATTAAATTTGAAAGAAATATTGAAGATAGAAGTGTCAGAGCAATTAAGGTAAATATCCTTGCCCTCTTTTTCATGATTATATTAATGTTGCTTGATATAAAAAGGTGATGTTTTTTTATCCTTAACTAAATTTAATAAGCAATTTAATCTTAAAGTTTTTTGTAGTGTTGTATCAATCTACCCATATCCTCTGCTGAAATTGGAAAGTCCTGAATATTTCTGTTTATCGTTTGCCATCTGTCTCCATTAAATATTTGAATTGCGCAAGTTCCCCACCAACCAGGGCTTAAGTTAATTTCATAACCGCATGCTCTTAAAATTTCTATTTTTTCTTGGGTATCTAATTTTCCGTCGACATTCCACCTCATTATATCTGAAGATAACCTTTCAAGACCCTCTAAAGAAATTTCGGCATAATGTGTTTCTGGTTGGATATCCTTGGGTTCTTCATTAGCACAACCTAAAAGTCCTAGAAGAGCTAAAGAGGATAATGTACGCCCCATTGTTAAGCTTATTTCAATTTATTTATAAAACTTAGTTACTATTTGAAGTAACAAATAATTTCCAAATTTTTAATTGCTCTGTAAAAATATTTCTAACGATAAAATTAAATATGCCTTTTGACTTGTTTTGAGATGGGTAGAAATGATATGCCTAGAGATGTGAAGCATCTTGTAATTGCTCTTGGAGCTTCAGTTATTTTATGTTCAAGTTCTCGATACTTAGGATTATTTCCTGATTCTGAAATCTTAGAACATAATAGAAGACGTGAAACTGTCGAAATTAGATATGATGAAAGAACTGCAGATGAAAGAAGCGAGTTAATTCAGAGAGTAACTGCAACAATGGCAAGGCAGGATACTGCAAAAGAAGACCCTCGAGACGAAAGAGATAATATTGTGACTACGAGAGAATGTGTTCTATTTCTTAAGGATATTGGTGTTAAAGGAGATGTAGGATATGTAGTTTATGATTTTGGTTCTGTTTCTGTTGGTGCTGAAAAAGATGGTCGTGACCTAATGGTTTTTACTACTGTTGGAAATTATGTTGATGCTAAACGCCTCTTACTTGAAGATGCAAGAAAGTATCTTACAAAGAATGAAAAGAAATAACCTCGAGGACCGAAAGCCTTTTAAAGACATTATCGTTGAGAAGCACTAGATGTTACGCTACCGAAATTTACACTTACAACTTGACGATTCTATCGTCGGTAAATAAGTTTTTCTGTTGTGTACCATCTAACTGATGGGTACGCAATCAATGGTTGCGTTATCTTGCAGAGTTGATATTCAATGACGCGCGTACGCAGGAAAACTCGGAAAATGATGAGAAATTATCATTTTCTGAGCGATCAATGTGCTGACTGATAAAGGAAGCACATTGACGTAAACAAGCAAATCTAATTCCTATACAAGGAAAAAATTTGTGAGTTTAGAAGATACTCAAAGTGTAAGAGTAAAATCAAACACTTTGACAATAGACAATGTATTTTTTAATAAAATTCTGATTGAAAGACAATTTCGAACATCAATTAATTTTGATGTTTTTACTATGCTAGTTAATGGATAGCTTGGCTTGAATTGTGATGAAGGACGTGGCAAGCTGCGATAAGCTGCGGGTAGGTGCATGCGACCTTTGAACCGCAGATCTCCGAATATGACAACAAACACTTTTAGTGTATGCCGAGAGGCAAATGGAACGCTGGGAATTGAAACATCTTAGTACCAGCAGGAAAAGAAAGCATTAGCGATTCTCTTAGTAGTGGCGAACGAAAAGAGATGAGGGCAAACCGAATCTCCTTGCGAAAGTGAGGCAGAGATGTGGTGGAGATACATGGCTAAGACGCAGAGCAAAAGTCTTCTGGAAAGAAGCGCCTCAGAGGGTGATAGCCCCTTATGCAAATGTGTTATGTCGTGCTCCAACAGAGTAGGGCTTCTTGGATAAGAAGTCTGAATACCGGTGGATTAACACCGAACCCTAAATATAGATTCAAGTCCGATAGTGAACTTAGTACCGCGAGGGAAAGCTGAAAAGTACCCTTAACCGGGTGTGAAAAGACTTGAAATTGAC